>Ga0101944_10000615_pt1 | contig 98638 bp, 63 predicted proteins | sample DewCreD2012metaG_FD_75245 | JGI IMG/M metagenome (GOLD analysis project Ga0101944, IMG submission 75245) | Hot spring sediment bacterial and archeal communities from British Columbia, Canada, to study Microbial Dark Matter (Phase II) - Dewar... ... | reverse complement strand
TGCTCAAGACCCGCATTGAGGACTCCCTGGGCTACAACAAGTGGCCCTTTGATGAGGCCGAGGCGAAGCGGCGGCAGAAGGCCACCGCCCAAGGCCTCGGCGTGCCTGTCGAGCAGGACATCGATCTCGGCAACGGGGTGAAGATGACGATGGTCCTCATCCCCGCAGGCCAGTTCCTCATGGGCAGCCCGCCCACCACAAGCCCGCAAGAGCTCCAAAGGCGGTTCGGTGGCGATCTCAAATGGTATGAGCCCGAGTTCCCCCAGCACCCGGTGAAGATCGCCAGGCCCTTCTGGCTCGGGAAGTACGAGGTCACTCAGGAGCAGTGGCAGGCCGTCATGGGCGACAACCCGAGCAAGTTCCCAGGCAGGCCCAAGAACCCGGTGGAGATGGTGAGTTGGCAAGACTGCCAGCTTTTCCTCAAGACGCTCAGCGAAAAACTCAAGAAGAAGTTCCGGCTGCTCACGGAGGCCGAATGGGAGTACGCATGCCGGGCCGGCGCGGCCACCGAGTTCTACTTCGGCAACAACGCTGAGCTCCTTGGAGACTACGCTTGGTGGGGGGCGAACTCAATGGGCTCCACCCAAGCGGTGGGCCGCAAGAAGCCCAACGCCTGGGCCCTCCACGACATGGCCGGAAACGTATATGAGTGGTGCGAGGACTGGTTTGCCCCTTACGAGAGGCAGCCTCAGAGGGACCCCCAAGGTCCGCCGTCGGGCGCGTCCCGTGTTGTGCGGGGCGGGTCGTGGGGCGGCAGCGGCGCCCCGGACTACTTCCGGTGTGCGCTCCGCCTCTACGGCGCCCGTGACCTGCGCAGCTCCCACCGCGGGTTTCGTGCGTGCAGGACGATTGATCTTAGCCCTTGACCGTTCGCCCCTTCACCCCTTGCCCTGGTCCGCTTTGTCCCCCTCTTCTCTTCCCCACGCTCCCCACCCCATTCTCATCCGCACGTTCCCCGCCCCCGTCTTCTCGTCCCCACGCCGGAGCGTCGGGACGAGATAGGATGGACACGGTAGCGTGGGGACGAGCGTGGGAGAGTTTCACTTGGGCGCGGCCCTTTTCGGACAGGCGGCAGGAATCAGGGGGTAGGGGCGGGTCCCTGTGCCCGCCCATCTTATTGCGTCGCAACCCTTTATGGCTGGGGCAGGCACGGGGACCTGCCCCTACAAGACGCCCGACTGAAAAGGGCCACGCCTGTTTGACTTGAGGAGGGGCGCATGGTAGCATTTGGCGGGTAAGGATCTGGCGCACAGGGTCAATAGTGGTGGTGGTGAATGCGATGAGGTGGCTTGTTTCTGCCAACGAGGTGGCTGGGGTGACCTTCTCGTACGGACAGAGCGCTGTCGGCGTTAGCCGCCGCGACCCGGGCCGCTGAGCGCCCGGTGGTCGCGGCTCCCCGCGGAATTGCGGAACGCGGAATGCGGAGTGCGGATTGACAAGAGAACGCAGCCGCATTGCCTCCTTCTGAAATCCGCAATCCGCAGTCTGCAATCCGAAATCCACGACGATCTTCTGGAGTAGACCGATGGAGCTTGATCTGGCTACGCGCTATGACCCCAGTGCCGTCGAGAGGCGCTGGTATGCCTTTTGGGAGGAGCGGGGCTACTTCCGGGCCGACCCGGACCCGGCTCGCAAGCCTTACACAATCGTCATCCCGCCGCCTAACGTGACGGGGATGCTGACGCTAGGCCACGTGCTCAACAACACGCTACAGGACATTCTCGTCCGCTGGCGGCGGATGCAGGGCTACAATGCCCTCTGGCAACCCGGCACTGACCACGCCGGCATCGCCACCCAAAGCGTGGTCGAGCGCATGCTCGACGATGAGGGCACCACCCGCCAGGCCCTCGGACGCGAGAGGTTCGTCGAGCGCGTCTGGCAGGTGAAGGCCAAGCACCTGGCCATCATCAACCAACAGCTCCGCCGCCTGGGCGCCTCCCTCGACTGGCGCCGCGAACGCTTCACGATGGACGAGGGGCTCTCCCGCGCAGTCCTCGAGGTCTTCATCCGCCTCTACAACAAGGGCCTCGTCTACCGCGACAAGTTCATGATCAACTGGTGCCCCTACCACCGCACGGCGCTCTCCAACGACGAGGTGGACCATCGCACCGTCCAGGGCGGCCTCTGGTGGATCCGCTACCCATTCAAGGACGGCCGCGGCGCGATCACCGTGGCCACGACCCGACCCGAAACAATGCTCGGCGACACCGCCGTGGCCGTGAACCCCGACGACCCGCGCTACAAGGACGTTGTCGGGCGCACCGTCGTCCTCCCGCTGATGAACCGCGAAATCCCCATCATCGCCGACCCCTATGTGGACAGGGAGTTCGGCACCGGCGCCCTGAAGATCACGCCGGCCCACGACCCGAACGACTTCGCCATCGGGCGGCGCCACGGGTTGGCCGCGCCCTGCGTCATTGCGCCCGATGGCACGATGAGCGACGAGGCGGGGGCCTATCGCGGCCTCGACCGCTTCGAGTGCCGCGCCCGCGTGGTCGCGGACCTCGAGAAGCTCGGCCTCCTCGAGAAATCCCAGCCCCACGAGCACGAGGTGGGCCACTGCTACCGCTGCGACACCATCATTGAGCCTTACATCTCCCTCCAGTGGTTCGTCCGCATGAAGCCACTGGCCCAGCGCGCCCGCAAGGTGGCCGAGGACAAAAGCGTCCGCTTCTGGCCCCCCCGCTGGGAGACGATGTACTACCACTGGATTGACACCGTGCCTGACTGGCCGATCAGCCGCCAACTGTGGTGGGGCCACCGCATCCCCGCCTGGTACTGCCAGGACTGCCCCGACCCCAAGCTGGACCCCGCCGACCGGCCGAGCGCGCCGCCCTACGGCATCGGCGGAGCACCCGTAGTGTCGGCCGCGAGGCCCCACAAGTGCCCTCACTGTGGCGGCGCGCGCTTCATCCAAGACGAGGACGTGCTCGACACCTGGTTCAGCTCCTGGCTCTGGCCGTTCTCCACCCTCGGCTGGCCCGACGACACGGCCGACCTCGGCTACTTCTATCCCACCGACACCCTGGTGACAGGCCCAGACATCCTCGGCTTCTGGGTGGCCAGGATGATCATGGCCGGGCTGGAGTTCCTCGACGACGTTCCCTTCCGCGACGTCTACCTCCACGGCATCGTGCGCGACGAAGAGGGGCGCAAGATGTCGAAGAGCCTGGGTAACTCCCCCGACCCCATCGCCGTGATGGACGAGTTTGGCGCCGACGCCCTCCGCTTCTCCATCATCCTCATCACTGCCACGGGGCAGGATGCCTATTACTCCAACGAGAAGGTGGCCATCGGGCGGAACTTCGCCAACAAGCTCTGGAACGCCGCGCGGCTGGTGCTTGTGAACTTGGCCGAGACGCCAGATCTTGCGCGGCTGGACTACGGCCCGGACGACCTGGCGCTGGAGGACCGCTGGATCCTCAGCCGCCTCAACCACACCGTCGCCACCGTCACCGCCGCCCTGGAAGGCTTCAACTTCAACGAGGCCGCCATGGCCATCTACGAGTTCATCTGGCACGAGCTGTGCGACTGGTACCTGGAGGTCATCAAGCCCAGGATACGCAGGGCGGACGCCGAGGCCACGGCCTCGCGCTTCGCTGCCCAGGGCGTCGTCACCCACGTCCTCGACTCAGCCTTGCGGCTCCTACATCCCTTCGCACCGTTCATCACGGAGGAAATCTGGCAGCACCTTGGCAGGCTCCTGCCGCGGCGTGGCGCCCTGCCGGACACCCGCTCGGAGGCGGCCGAGAGCATCATGATCGCCCCCTGGCCGAAGGTGGAAGAGCGCTGGCTCGACCCCCAGGCCGACGCCGCATTCGGCCGAGTGCAAGAGGTCGTGCGCGCCATCCGCAACATCCGCAAGAAGATGAGGCTGGCCGACCGCACGCCGCGGCTCCGCGTCGCCGTCTCGCTCGCCGACCCCGCACTGCTGGCGGGCCTGGAGGCCAACCGCCACCTCATCTGCGACCAGGCCGCACTCGACGAGTTGCACATCGGCCTCGGGCTCCCCAAGCCGCCGCGCTCCGCCGTCGCCGTGCTCGCGGGCATGGAGCTCTACGTGCCCCTCGAGGGCATCATTGATCTGGCTGCCGAGCGCAAGCGCCTCGCGGACCAGCTCGAGAAGAGCCGCAGGTTCCTCGAGGCCTCCGAGCGCAAGCTGGGCAACGTCGCCTTCCTGGAGAACGCCCCCAAAGAGGTCGTCGAGAAAGAATACCGGAACAACGGTCGCCTTCGCGAGGAGATCCAGCGCCTCGAGGCCAACCTGGCCGAGCTCGCCTAGCTTGACAACGCGACCCCAGCGACCCGCGCCCTCCCGAACGTTCCAATACGTTCGGGAGGGTAACGTCCCCCGCCCATAGCAGGGCGGCCAGCCATGCTAGCCTCCCGAAGGTAGGGGAACCCCCGGGAAGAGGCTTCGGGAAGACCAGCGATTCTGCTTCGGGTAAGACGGGAAGACGCTTCCCCTTGACAACCCGCTGCTGCGGGTGTACAAGGGAGACGTGGGAGGGCGGACCATCTGCCGCGAGGAGCTTTGCGATGGGCAAGTCATGCGTGGTCGTGCTGGCGGCGTTGCTCGCTCTCTCACCCGCCAGCGGGCAGGATCCCCGGTGGGGGCGAGGCCCGGGCTCACCCTACTCTTATGGCCCTTACGGCCAGCCCTCGACCGAGCTGACCATCGAGCAGCAGCGCAAGCTGGGTCTCAGCGAGGAACAGATAAGGAAGATCGCCGAGCTGCGCCGCGACCTCGAGCGCGAGCGCGCGAAGCTCGATGAACAGCTCAAGGCCGCCAGCGCCGCCGCAGTTGCCGCCAACGCCGAGGTCAGCCGCATCAGCGCCGAGCTCCGCAGCCTCACCACCACGCGGCTCCAGAAGGTATACGACAGCGTGCTCACCGAAGCGCAGCGCAAGACCCTGGCCCAGCAGCGCCTGGGCGAGCAGGCGCGCAACTGGCTCCGAGGCTACCAGCAATGGCTCAAGCTCACCGACGCCCAGATGGAGGACATCACCGGCCTCCTCGTCCCCGTCTTCGAAAAATACGCCAGGATGGAGGACGAGACGGCTGCCGCCCGCGAGCGGCTTGCTGACCTGCGCCGCGCCGAGAAGCCCGACATCGTCGCAATCGAAAAGGCTGAAAAGGAAGTTGACGACCTCGCCCGGCGCAACATCTACCAGCAACGGCAGGACGAGCTGATGCAGCGCATGCGGGCCGGCCTGATGCCCGACCAGGCCGAAAAGCTTGGCCAAATCCACCGCCGCTGAACCGTTGCCGGCTGCTGGGATCAACACGCATCCATTCGCGGCCCTATCGGATAAGCGATGGCTCGAGGATCGGAGGGCGTGTCGCCTAAGTCAGCGGCACTATGTACCTGCGCGGTTCGCTCTGGACGCGTGCGGGCGGTTGCAAACGATGGGGGTTTCTGGTACGATCCTTCGGGTATAGGGTCGGGGGGGTTGCGCGCCTGATGGGGGCTGAGACGAGTCATGCCTTCGCTCTGCGTAGTCGGGATGCAGTGGGGCGATGAGGGGAAGGGCAAGCTGATTGACTACCTGGCGGCCGAGGCCGATGTGGTGGTGCGCTACGCCGGGGGTAGCAACGCCGGCCACACGGTGGTGGTGAACGGTCAGAAGACGATTCTGCACCTGTTGCCGAGCGGGATTCTGCATCCGAGATGTTTGTGCGTGATCGGTAACGGCGTGGTGGTGGACCCCGCGGCGGTGCTCCAGGAGATCAGCGAGGTGGAGGCCCGCGGTGCGACCGTGGCCGAGAACCTTTTGATCAGCGACCGCGCGCAGGTGGTGATGCCCTACCATAAGGTGCTCGACAAGGTGAGCGAGGAGGCCAAGGGCAAGGGGAAGCTGGGCACGACGCTGCGCGGGATCGGTCCGGCCTACGCCGACAAAGCCAGCCGCACCGGCGTGCGCATGATCGAGCTCGTCAAGCCCGAGGCCCTGCGGCGCAAGCTGGCCGAAACCCTGCCCCTCGTCAACCGCATCCTGGAGAGGGTCTACGACCACGAGCCGCTGTCGGTGGACGCGATCTTCGACGAGTACGCGGGCTACGGCAACCGGCTGCGGCGCTTCGTGGGGGATTCGGTGGAACGGCTGCACCGGGCCTTTGCGGAGCGGAAGAGGGTGCTCTTTGAGGGCGCCCAGGGCTCGATGCTCGACATTGACTTCGGCACCTATCCGTTCCTCACGTCGTCCAATGCCTCTGTATGTGGTGTGCCGGCGGGCACCGGGGTGCCGCCGCGCCTGGTGGGCAGGGTGCTGGGCGTGGTCAAGGCCTACACCACGCGAGTCGGGGCCGGGCCGTTCCCCACCGAGATGGAGGGCGAGCTAGGCAACCGCATACGGGAGAACGGCGGAGAGTTCGGCGCGACGACCGGGCGGCCGCGCCGCTGCGGCTGGCTCGACGCCGTGGCGCTGCGCTATGCCGTCGGCATCAACGGCACCGACCGCCTGGCCATCACCAAGCTCGACGTGCTGGACGACCAGCCGACGCTGCGCATCGCCACGGCCTACCGCCACAAGGGGCGGGTCTACGAGACGTTTCCGAGCGACCTGGACGTGCTCTCGGAGTGCGAGCCGCAGTATGAGGAGTTGCCCGGCTGGCGGGAGGATGTGACTGGTGCGAGGGCATTGAAGGACCTGCCGCGCGCGGCACGGGACTACCTCGCGCGCATCGCCAGCCTGCTGGGTGTGCCCGTGGCGCTTGTCTCGGTCGGCAACGAGCGCTCCCAGACCATTGTGGCGGAGAGCAACGGGCTGTTTGCGTGACGTGACGGGGGACGCGAAGCGATGCCCAGCACGATGCCGAGCGGGCTCGACCCCGGGCGCTTGCCGCGACACGTGGCGATCATCATGGACGGCAACGGGCGCTGGGCCAGGGCACGCGGGCTGCCGCGCATCCGCGGCCACGAGGCGGGCGTCGCCTCCGTCCGCGCGATCACCGAGGAGGCCGCGCGCCTGGGCCTCACCCAGCTCACCTTGTATGCTTTCTCGCTTCAGAATTGGGGCCGGCCGCGCGCGGAGGTGAACGGCCTCATGCGCATGCTGCGCCGCTACTTGGTGGCCGAGCGCGCGGAGCTGGCGAAGCACGATATCCGCCTGGTGGCCATCGGCAGGCGCGTGGGGTTGCCCCGGTCGGTGGTGCGGGCGCTGGAGGAGACCGAGCGGCTCTCGGCCGGCAACCGGGGGCTCGTGCTCTGCCTCGCGCTCAACTACGGCGCACGCGAGGAGCTGGTGGACGCGATGCGCGCGATCGCGCGCGAGGTGGAGCTCGGGAGGCTCCGGCCCGGGGCGATTGATGAGCAAGTGGTCGCCTCGCGCCTGTGCACGGCGGGGATGCCGGACCCGGACCTGTTGATTCGCACGGCTGGCGAGATGCGGGTAAGCAATTTTCTCCTCTGGCAGATTTCGTACACCGAGTTGTACGTGACTCCTGTGTGCTGGCCGGACTTTGGCGTCGAGCAGTTCCACGAGGCCCTGCGTGACTACGCCCAGCGGCGGCGTACGTTCGGGCGGGTCCAGGAGGGCGATTAGCCGGTGGTGCGCAAGCGCGTCACCCTCAGCCTCGCGGTGATCGCCGGGTTTCTGCTCCTGGCATTGCTGGACAGCGCCATCGAGGGCGGGCCGATCTTCCACATCTTCGTCGGCGTCACGATGGTGGCCGCGCTGCTGGAGGTCTACGGCCTGGCGGAGCGGCACGGGGATGAGCCGATGAAGGGCCTCCCCGTGGCGCTCGTGGTGGTTCTGGTGGTGTGGGACTACGCGCTGCGGCTCGGGCAGCCCTCGGAGGAGGGCTGGGCGGCGCTCCGCAGCTTCTATGCTTCCACGGGCATGGCCGTGGCCATGAGCCTGTGGGTGCTGGCTGTCGCGCAACTGCTCGTCCGCGACCCTTATCGGTGGTTCAAGGGCGCGCCGGCCACGCTCTTCGGCTTTCTCTATGTCTGGTTCCTGGGCGCTCACTTCTTCCCGTTGCGGGGGATGGGCATGGGCTATGTGCTTGCGCTGGTTGCGACGACAAAGCTGGGCGACTCCGGGGCATACTTCGTCGGCACTCGCTGGGGGCGGCATCGCCTGGCCCCGCGCACCAGCCCCAACAAGACCATCGAGGGCGCCATCGGCGGCCTCGCCAGCAGCATCCTGTGCGCCGTCCTCGCTGACCTCGTCCTCGGCCTCGATGGCGGCGTGGGGTTCTGGGTCGCCTTCGGGCTTGTCGTGGGCGTGGCGGCGCAGCTAGGGGACCTGGTGGAGAGCGCGATCAAGCGTGCGGCGGGGGCAAAGGACTCCGGCCAGCTCCTGCCCGCCCTCGGCGGGGTGCTCGACCTGGTGGACTCCCCGCTGATGGGCGCCCCGGTCGCCCTCTGGCTGTTGGCCGCATAGCGATTGCTTTGCGGGCCGCTTGCCTGGGGGAGCGGCCCCCTGAACAGCAGTGAGCGAGGCTCGACGTGGCACGACGACAGGTGGAGATCGAGGACCCGGAGGTGGCGCGGGCGCTCTATGGGGAGCACGACAGCCACCTGCGGCTGCTGCGCGACACCTTCCGGGTGCACGTAGTGGCCCGCGAGGGCGCGGTGACGATCGAGGGCGACGAGGGCGCGGTGGGCACCGCCGCGAAGGCCCTCGACCTGATGCTGCGGCGCGCGCAAGAGGGACGGCGGCTGCGCCTCTACGAGGCCGAGGACATCTGCGAGGCCGTCGCCCGCGACCCGGGCTTCCAGGACGAAGTGCGTGTGGACGTTCGCGGCGGCGCCTACGTCACCCCACGCTCCAAAGGCCAGGCCGCCTACCTCGAGGCGATGCGCAACCACGACATCGTCTTCGCCATCGGCCCGGCCGGCACGGGCAAGACCTATCTGGCTGTGGCCATGGCCGTTGCAGCCCTGCGGGCCGGCCGCACTAAGCGCATCATCCTCGCAAGGCCGGCGGTCGAGGCCGGCGAAAAGCTCGGCTTCCTCCCCGGCGACCTCGTGGAAAAGGTCAACCCTTACCTGCGCCCCCTCTATGACGCGCTGAACGACATGCTGGAGTTCTCGGTGGTCCGCAAGTACCTCGAGCGCGACATCATCGAGGTGGTGCCGCTGGCCTTCATGCGTGGGCGGACCCTGAACCACGCCTTCGTCATCCTCGACGAGGCCCAGAACACCACCGTCGGCCAGATGATGATGTTTCTCACCCGCCTCGGCACCCGGTCGCAGGGGGTAATTACCGGGGACGTTACTCAGATCGATCTGCCGCCGAGCGAAATGTCGGGCCTCGTCCACGCCCAGCGCATTCTCTCGGGCATCGTGGGGATCAGCTTCGTCCATCTGACCAGGTGCGACATCGTGCGCCATCGGCTGGTGCAGGACATCGTGGAGGCCTACGAGCGCGACGCCGAGGCGCGCGGGCGCTCGTGAGCCGACGCCGCGCGGCCGCGCCCTGCGCGCGGGCAGGCGGCGCGGCCGCGGTGCAGGAGGACGACTTTGACCCACCGCAGGTCGGACCGCCGCCGCATGCTGCTCGACCGGCTGGGGGTGCTCCCGCGCCGCCGGCTTCGCGAGGCCCTGCGCCGGAGCCTCACCTTTGCCGAGGGCCTCCTGGCGGTCTGTGTGGTCCTCGCCATTGCCGCGGCACTGGACTCCCATGACGTGTTCCTGGTGGCGGGAGGCGTCCTAAGTGCGGCGATGGTGCAGCGGCTCATCGGCACGCTGGCCCTGGTCGGCGCCCTGGCGGCGTTGGGCCTGGTCTACCTCTTGCGGTTCCAGCCGCAACTGGTGCGGACACGGCGCCAGATCGTGGCCTTCGGGGCGTGTTGCCTGGCCTGCGTGGCGGCGGCCAAGGCGCTTCTGTGGCTCGATGGAGCGGTGGCCGCGCCTTACCGCAGCCTGGTCTACCTCACCCCTATCTCCGCCTTCACGATCCTCTTCACCGTCGCCTACGGTCAGAGGGAGGCCATAGCCGCCGGAGTCATCCTCGCCATCGTCTGCGGCCTCGCGGTATACATAGAACCCCTGGCTGTTGGCGAAACTGGTCGGCCCTGGGTCTCTGGGGCGCCTTCTGCTTTGCCTCCCCACGCCGAGCCGGTGGCCGTCGTCGTCGTGCTGATGGCGGGCGCGCTCATCGGGCCGCTGGCCTGCCGGCGCATTCGCAAGCGCCTCAAGCCCATCGAGGTGGGCATCCTCATCGGCCTCGCCCAGGCCTTCCTGCTGCTGGCCTTCTATCTTATACTGGGGCGGCTCTGGCCGCGCTGGCCCCGCGCCTGGGAGCCCGCCTGGGCGCTCGCCAACGGCCTCGGCGTCGGTATCCTCGTCACCGTGCTCCTGCCGCTCGTCGAGCTGGTGTTTAACGTGGCGACCGACATCCGCCTCCTCGAGCTCTCTGACCAGGACCAGCCGCTCCTGCGCTCCCTCGTGACCCTGGCGCCAAGCACCGACAACCATTCGCGCCGCGTCGCACGCCTCGCCGAGGCAGCCGCCGAGGCCGTCGGGGCCAACAGCCTCCTTGCACTCGTCGGCTCCTACTACCACGACATTGGCAAGATGACCAAGCCCCAGTACTATATCGAGAACCAGACCGGCCACGAGAACCCGCACGACCGCCTGCGCCCCTCCATGAGCAGCCTCATCATCATCAGCCACGTCAAGGACGGCGTCGAGCTCGCCCTCGAGGCCAGGCTCCCGCGGGCCATCGTCGAGATCATCGAGCAGCACCACGGCACCTCCGCCGTCGAGTTCTTCTACGACCGCCACCTCAGAGAGGCCCGCGACAGCGAGCCCATTGACCCCAGCTTCTTCCGCTACGCCGGCCCCAGGCCCGCCACCAAGGAGGCTGCCATCATCATGCTGGCCGACTCCGTCGAGGCCGCCTCGCGCACTCTCGACGAGCCGACCCCTACACGCATAGAGGCCCTCGTCACTCGCATCATCGCCGCCAAGCTCCTCGACGGCCAGCTCGAAGACTGCCACCTCACCCTCAGCGAGGTTCGCCTCATCGAGCAAGCCATGTTCCGAGTCCTCTGCGCCATGTACCACGCCCGCGTCGAATACCCCGCCGCGCGCACGGAGCGTAGCGGCGGGGGGCGGCGCCGCCGCGCCCCATGAACGCCATCGCCCGCCGCCTACGCCGCCGCTCACTCTGCCGCCCAAAGCGCACGGCTGCAACCGCGGCTTGCCATGCCAGTGCTTCCCCTCCCCCCGACATTGCCGATGGGTTCCACATTGCCAATACTCAGCCTCCGGGTTCGGCAATCTGTGACCGTCAGCCGCGGTTCGCCAAGGCCCGGCTGCGCGAGAGTTGTGGCTATGACACCCGGGCCGCCTGTGGCTGCGCCTGTGACAGGAACACGGGCGCTGGGCATCGGGGGAGGGAATCTGCTAAAATTAATCGTGGGCACGAACGACCCGCTTGCCCCCCTGGCAGGCGGCTTGGCGAGCGGCGCGGGGACGCGCGAGCCACGTGTTGGCACGGAGTCGACACGCAGGCGGCGTGTGGCTACGACAACGATTGGGGAATGAGATGGATACCGGCGAGAGCATTCGGGAGCTGGCGAAACGGGTTCGCAAGGCGGCGGGGCGGCTCGCCGTGGCGTCGTCGGCCGACAAGGACCGCGCTCTCCGCGCGATGGCCGACGGCCTTGAGGCGAAGGCCGCCGAGCTCAAGGCGGCGAACGCAAGGGACGTCGCGACAGGAGAGGCCGCTGGCCTCTCCGCCGCGCTCATTGACCGCCTGCGGCTGACAGACAAGCGCATCGCGGCCATGGCCGATGGCCTCCGCCAGGTGGCCGCGCTCCCCGACCCCGTGGGCGCGATCATCGGCGGGAGCGTGCGGCCCAACGGCCTCCGCATCACCAAGGTGCGCGTGCCCCTGGGCGTCATCGCCATCATCTACGAGAGCCGCCCCAACGTGACGGCCGACGCCGCCGGCCTCTGCCTCAAGGCCGGCAACGGCGTCATCCTGCGCGGCGGCAAGGAGGCCCTGGCCTCTAACGTCGCCATCTGGCGTGTTCTTCAGGAGGGCCTCGCCTCGGCGGGGCTGCCCGCCGAGGCCGTAGCGCTGGTGGAGACGACCGATCGGGCGGCAGTAGACGCGCTCATCACGGCGGAGGGCCTGGTGGACGTGGTGATCCCTCGCGGGGGCGAGGGGCTCATCCGCCGCGTGGCCGAGAACGCCACCGTGCCCGTCATCAAGCACTACAAGGGCGTCTGCCACGTCTACGTGGACGCCTCGGCCGACCTTGCGATGGCGGAGGAGATCTGCCTCAATGCCAAGTGCCAGAGGCCGGCCACCTGCAACGCGATGGAGACGCTGCTGGTCCACGGGGCAATCGCCCAGCGCTTTCTGCCCGCGATGTGCCAGCGCTTCGTCCAGGCGGGGGTGGAGCTGCGCGGCTGCGAGCGCACGCGCCAGCTCGTCCCCGGCATCAAGGCGGCTACAGAGGACGACTGGTTTGCCGAATACCTCGACCTCATCCTGGCCGTGCGGGTGGTGGACTCCACGGAGGCGGCGATGGAGCACATCGCCCGCTACGGCTCGGCGCATTCGGACGCCATCGTGACGACCGACCTGCGCGAGGCCGAGAAATTCACAAAGGGCGTGGACTCCGCCGCGGTCTACGTCAATGCATCCACGCGGTTCACCGATGGCTACGAGTTTGGCATGGGCGCCGAGATCGGCATCTCGACCGACAAGCTCCACGCCCGCGGGCCGATGGGCCTAGAGGAACTCACTAGCTACAAGTTCGTCGTCTACGGCAGCGGACAGCTAAGGCAGTGAAGCCCCCTCGATTCTACCGACTTGTCGAAGGGGGGACTCGAGGACGACGACGAGGACGACGACTAGGATGGTAAGGCGTGCATGCTTGCGCGCGGAAGCGACTGCGGGCCACTGCCACTGGTCGCGCCATTTCCTTGACTTTCCCGCTGCCACGGTGCTATAGTGGACCAGTAGGGACATTGAGGAGCGGAGCTATGGGTCTTGCCTCGGTGCGCCGCGTCGGCGCGCTGTTGCTTGCCGTGGCGGTGGGGTGCTGGTCGTGCTCGTCGGAGGACGAGGATGGGATGGTGCGCCGGGACCGCCCCACGCGCGGCAGGGAAGGGCAGGGGGGCAAGGTGCAGTTCGCCGACAACTATCAGCGCATCCGCATCGAGGCCGAGGACGCGGTGCAGATCGTGTCGGACGACGCCCTGCCGGAGGTCGGCGGCAAGGTGATGCGGGTAGTGGAGGACCCTACGGCCTCGGGCGGCAAGTGCATCTGGATTCCCGACAAGGCTGGGAAGCCGAACCCCGACCCCGACGAGGGAAAGCCGCCACGGTTCGCGCGCGCCGTCTACAAGTTCAAGGTCACCGTCCCCGGCGAGTACACCTTTTGGTGCCGCCGCAACTGGTTCGACCAGTGCGGCGACACGCTGGCCGTGCGCTTCGACAAGGAGGGCGCCCCGCACATGGACGCCTTCCTCTTCGGCTCCGACGGCAAGGAGTTCAAGGTCTGGAAGTGGTCACCCGTCTACCGGGCGGGCGACCCGCGGCGCTTCTTCCTCGGCGCCGGCGAGCACACGATGGAGATTCTGAACCTCGAGGACGGCCCCCGCTTCGACGTCATCCTGCTGACCGACGATCCCGGCTACGTGCCGCAGGGCATGGAGAAATGACCCCGAGGGCATGCCATGTCCGTGCTCTTGCGCATCATTGACGGCCCGCAGGCCGGCGCCTCCTACGAGCTGCGGGAGGGCCATCGCGCGGTGCTAGGCCGCGGCGACCGCAGCGACTTCCACATCCTCGACAGTTGGGCCTCGCGCCTGCACTGCGCGATCACCTATCGGCCCGACGGCTTGATCGTCGAGGACCTCAACACCAAGAACGGCACGTTTGTCAATGGCAAGCAGGTGGACAAGGCCCGCCTGCCCGACGGCTCGCTGCTCCAGTTGGGCACCACCACGGTCCAGGTGCTGGTGCAGCCGACCCGTCGGACCGTGGTGGCGGCAGCCGCCTTGCCGCTGCGGGGCCGTGCGGCCCGCGTGGCGGCCACGCTGGCGGCCGCTGCGGTGCTCCTGGGTGGCGCGGCCATCGCCGCATTCCTGGTCTTTGGGCCGCGTGGCCATGCCCGGCCCCAGGGCGGCCATGGCGTGACCTGGGAGAGCCCCAAGTCCCCGCGCGGCTGGGGCCTGTTCGGCTCCGCCAGCCGCGGCTCCGTGGACATCACGACCGAGCCCCCAGGCGCCACCGTCTTCGTGGACGACGAGTTCCGTGGCCAGACGCCGCTGCCGAACCTCGAGGTGGCGGCCGGAGAGCACTCCCTGCGCATCCAGAAGGCCGGCTACGAGGTCCACCGCGCCCCCCTGAGCATCGGCGGCCGGGCGCCAGGACCCGTCCACGTCGTCCTGAAGCCCGCCCAGCGCGGCAGCCTCAGCGTAACCTCCAAGCCCGACGGCGCTTCCGTCCACCTCGACGGCGAGTACAAGGGCAAGACCCCCCTGACCATCGAGGAGCTGGAGCCGGGCACCTACACCCTGCGCCTCGTCAAGGAGAACTTCGCTGACTGGGAGCGCACGGTCACTGTGGCCACGCGTGAGTGCGCGATGGTGGACGCGACGCTGGGGCGCCGCGAGGTGGCCTACTACGAGGCCGAGCTGAAGAAGGACCCGAACAACGTCTCCTACCACACCGAGGTCGCCCACCTGTACCTCCTGGAGCAGAAGGTGGAGGCCTGCATGGCCCACCTGGCCCAGGCCATCGAGATCACGAGCGCGGACCGCGACACCTCGCGCCCCGGCCCCTATGCTGCAAGGCTCCAGCAGATGCTCGCGAAGATATACAACGACGACCACTTCCGCTACGGCGACGCCGCCTTCGTCGCAAAGGTCCAGGCTGCCGTGGACGCGATGCTGGCCGAGCTGGCCGGCCGGCTGCCCGACAGCTCGTTCATCCACGCCACGGCCCAGACGCTTTACAAGAGAGCGGGGACGTCCCTGCGCGAGAAGGCGGCGGCCTATCAGCGGAAAGCCAAGGCCCAGCCCACCGAGCTGTCGCACTACCTCACCGCCGCCGGCTTCCTGCTGCTGGCCCACGAGCAGGCCAGCGCCGAGGCCGTGCTCCGGAGCGCCTGCGAGGCGAACGCTGCCGATCATCGGCCCTACGTGGCCCTGGGGCGCTTCTACCTCGGATGGAAGCGCCGCGGTGTCAGCGGCGGCCGCGAAAAAGCCGTCCAGGCCCTCAACGCCGCCCTCCAGCGCTGCAAGGACGAAGCTGCCAAAGAGGAGATCCGCCGCCTCCTGGGCGACTCGACGAATTGAGGCCCATTCCCGCGGTTTTCGCTTGCAACGGGGTGGGAGATTGGTATAATCCAAACGCCGGCCCGGCCGCGTGTCACGCGGCCGGGCCGCTAGCCCCCGGCGGTGTCCCAGGAACCCCTCGTTTTTGGGAAAGGAGGACGGGATGTCGCGACTAGTCCTAGTGTGTGTAGTGTCGCTGGCGATTGTAATGGTTGGGTGCACAGGGGGGCCGGCCGCGGCGGAACCCAAGAAGGGCCCGATGGCCGAGGTCCGAACGCCGGCTGAGAAGAAGGCCCCGGCGGTCGAGGTCCGCGTGCCGGTGGAGGAGAAGAAGGCCGCCGCCGCCGAGCCGGCCGTGAAGCCCGAGACCAAGCCCGCGGGCGCGCCCGAGGCTAAGCCAGAGGCCAAGCCAGAGGCGCCCAAGGCTGCCCTCAAGGAGCTCAAGCCCGGCCTGCTCGCCGTGGACCTCGCCAAGTTCCTCAACAGCGACGGCTTCACCAGCGATGACGACCGCAAGGACTCGGACTTCGACCAGTACAAGCAGTCATTCCCCGCTGAGAACATGCCCAAGGCCGGCCTCCTGGAACCTAAGGATGTTGGCGCCGCCTTCGACTTCCCTTCCACCGAGAAGGGGAAGAAGAACAACGTGGCCTGCGCGGGCCAGACCATCCCCCTGGAGGGCAAGGCCAAGGCGCTGCACATCCTGGCGACCGCCACGGACAGCGACCAGAAGGAGAGGCTGACGATCACCTACGCCGACGGCACGGTGCAGGCCGACCTCAACGTCACCGACTGGTGCAAGGACGCCCAGTTCGGCGAAAAGATCGGCGTCGAGAGCGCCCACCGCATCGCCGTGGACTCCGGCGGCAAGGGCGAATACTCGAAAGAAGACAAGAAGTGCCGCATCTGGGCGATCACCATCCCACTCGATGCCAACCGCGAGCTGAAGTCCATCAAACTCCCCTTCTGCTCGCTCATCCACATCTTCGCAATCACCATCGCCCGATGATAGGAGCACCTTGCAGGCTACCGTCATTCTCCTTCAGGACGACAAGCCGGTCAGCCAGTTCGCCGTGGATGAAGCGGCTCCGGTGACCGTCGGGCGCAGCGCCGGCAACACCATCCAGGTGCACGACCCGAAAATCTCGCGCCAGCACTGCGAGATTCGCGCGACGCCGGACGGCTACTTCATCCGCGACCTCGGCTCCAAGAACGGCACATTCGTCAACGGCGCGCGCGTCACCGAGGCGCGCCTGCGCAACAACGACCGCATGCAGGTTGGCCTCGCACACCTGCTGTTCCGCTGCGAAGCCCCCGAGACCGAAGAGACCGGGCAGGGCCAGACAGCGCCCCCCCACCTCTGCGCCTCGTGCGGCAAAACCATTCCCATCGAGGCCCTCGGCTCCGCGCGCCACACCGCGAACCGGGTCTATTGCGCCGCCTGCATCGGCGCCAGCCCCCTTGTCGGCCGCGTCATCGGCCGCTACGAGATCGTCCAGCCCATCGGGCGCGGGTCCATCGGCTGGGTCTACAAGGCCGAACAGCTCTCGATGAACCGCCTGGTGGCACTCAAGGTCCTCCGCGACGAGTTGGCCGCCAGCCCCGAAGGCGTCGCCCGCTTCCTGCGCGATATTCGTACCGTCGGCCAGTTCTCCCACCCAAACATCATCCGCATCTACGACATGGGCCAGGCCGACGGCATCCACTTCATCTCGATGGAATACGCCCAGGGCGGCAACCTCGGCAGCCTCCTGGAGCGCCACGGGCCCCTGCCGATCAAACAGGTCATCGAGCTCGCCTCCGCAGCCTGTGACGCGCTCGCCTATGCACACGCCGCAGGAGTCGTCCACGGCGACCTCAAGCCCAGCAACCTCTTGCTCACGCGCGATGGCATCCTAAAGGTCGCCGACCTCGGCGTGGCCAGGAGCCTGGGCGCGGCCGGCCTCGCACCTCTCAGCCACGCTGCACCAGGCGTCGCCCTTCACATGGCCCCCGAACAGCTCGAGGGCCCCGGCCCCCCCGATCCGCGCTCCGACATCTACTCGCTCGGCGTCGTCTGCTACCGCCTCCTCGCCGGACGCTTCCCCCACCAGGCAGCCACTGGCCCCGAGCTCGCGCGCGCCATCCGCTCTCAAAAGCCCGCGGCCCTGCGCGCCTACCGCGAGGACTGCCCCCTCGACCTCGAGGTCGTCCTCACCCGCGCCCTCGCGCCAGACCCCGACCTGCGGTTCCAATCCGCTGACGAGTTCCTCAACGCCCTCAGGGCCATCCGAGCGGGATGACTGAGGCCCCATTTGGAGGTGTTGGCCATGAAACAGCAGCACGCCAGGCAGCCCGCCCCCCTGGAGGCGTCGCGCCGCGACTTCCTGGCCCTCAGCAGCGGAGCGGCGGCCGCCTCGGCCCTCGCCGGCATCGCGCTCCCCCCCGTGCACGCCGGCGAGGACCACACTATTCGCCTCGCCCTCGTCGGCTGCGGCGGTCGCGGCGGCGGGGCCATCGTCAACGCCTTCGAAGCCCCCGGCGGCCCCGTCAAGCTCGTGGCAATGGCCGACCTCTTCCCCCACCGCCTCGACGCCTGCCTCAAGAACCTCCAGGCCAAGTACCCCGAGAAAGTGGACGTGCCCCCCGAGCGGCGCTTCATCGGCTTCGATGCCTACCGCAAAGCCATTGACTGCCTGCGCCCCGGCGACATCGTCGCCCTCGCCACCTACCCGGCCCACCGCGTCGTCCACCTCGACTACGCAGTCGAAAAAGGCATCCACGTCTTCATGGAAAAGTCCTTTGCCGTAGACCCACCCGCCGTGCGGCGCATCATCCGGGCCGGTGAAGCAGCCGAAAAGAAAGGCCTCAAGATCGCCGCCGGCCTCATGTGCCGCCACTCCGTCGCACGCCAGGAGCTCATCAAGCGCATCCGCGACGGCGCTCTCGGCGACATCCTCCTCGTCCGCGCCTACCGCATGGAACCCGTCGGCCCCATGGGAAAGAAGCCCCAGGGCGAAAACGAGGTCCTCTGGCAGATCCGAAACTCCATCCGCATGCTCTGGGTCTCCGGCAGCCTCTTCATGGAAATGGACATCCACCAGATAGACGAGATGTGCTGGCTCAAGGACGCCTGGCCCATCGCCGCACACGGCGTCGGGGGACGCGCCGCCAACAACACCGACCCCAGCCAAAACCTCGACTCCTACGCCATCGAGTGGACCTTCCCCGACGGCACCAAGGGCACCGACGTCGTCCGATACCTCTCCGGCTGCCACACCGAGTTCGCCACCTACGTCCACGGCACCAAGGCCGCCGCGCAGTTCTCCGGCTCCCACCACGCCGGCACCGTCATCCTCTACAAAGACCAGCGCATGACCCGCGACAACATCGCCTGGAAGGCCCCAGCCGAGCAGTTCACCCCCTGGCAAGCCGAATGGAACAACCTCCTCGACGCCATCCGAAAGGACAAGCCACACAACGAGGCCAAGCGCGCCGCCCTCTCCAACCTGGCCGACATCATCGGACGGGCCGCCGTCCACATGGGCCGAATCATCACCTGGGACGAGGCAATGGCCTCCAACTTCCAGTTCTGCGCCAACATTGACACCCTCACCGAGGCCAGCGACCCGCCCGTCAAGCCCGACGCCCAGGGCCGCTACCCCGTCCCCGTGCCGGGCGCCTGGACGGAAATCTGAGCCACCACGGGACCACGCGACGGCGCGAAACCACAGGAGGCCGAACAATGCCGCTGCCGCGACCGCTCCTGTGCGTTGGCGTTCTTGTTTACCTGGCCGCGGCGCAGGCCGGCGCGGCAGGCCCGCCCGCCGCCTCGGGCGAGCAGAAGGTCCTCGTCATCCTGGCCAGGTTCCCCGACATCGCCCCATCGTTTTCCAGCGAGGAATTGCAGACTAAGTACTTCGACAAGCTCGACCGCTACCTGCGGGCCGTGTCGTACGGCAAGGCATCCGTGACGGGCAAGATGACCGCCTGGCACACCCTCCCGCGCCCAGTGGCCGACTATCGCCTCTCCCCACACAACTTGGCCGTGGACAAGGGGCGGGTGAGGCAGTTGATCCAGGACGCCATTGACCTTGCAGATGCGGACGAGGACTTCACCCGCTACTCCATGATCTTCCTGTCCCTGGGCGCCAAGCAGAGCGACTACGGCATGATGGGCCTGTGCGGCTACCCCGGCATGCTCGGCTGGCAGCAGGAGCTCCCTGCGCGGACGCGGGGGCGGCAACAGAGCATCCCAGGCGGGGTCGCCATCTTCTGCGAAAACGCTCACGTGGGCGTCGTCTTCCACGACATGGCCCACATCCTCGGCGGCGTCAGGGACGGCCGGCGGGTCCTCCCCTGCCTCTACGACCACGACCTCCAGGCCCAGCGCGGCCCCTTCCGCAACTACGCGCAGTTCTACCTCACCAATGTCGGCTTCTTCGACCCCATGTCCTGCCACTTTCTCGAGCTCAGGCGCGGGCCGCCCGGCCCCTGCGCCTTCACCAAGCTGCGCCTCGGCTGGCTCGACCCAGCCAAGCTCGTCGAGGTACCCAGAGGGGGCGCCCGCTCCGTGCGCCTGGGGCCGCTCAGCGACGGGCGGGCCGACACCCTCGCCGTCAAAGTCCCTCTCGGACCCGCCACCTACTACCTGATCGAGAACCGCCAGCCCCTCGGCCCCGACGTAAACCTCCCATCGCACGGGGTGCTCATCTACTACTGCGACGACGGGGTCGCGGAGTGCCGCAAGGGGGCCTCGCCCATCAAGCTCGTGGACGCCAACCCGGCCACACCGGAGCTGCGCGCAGCCCCCTTCACCGCCGATGGCAACAACACCTTCACGGATGCCAAGCGCGGGGTATCCGTGCGGGTCATCGCACACAGAGGGCTCGACCGCGAGGTCCACATCTCCAACGCGGGGCAGCCCCCCTGAGAGGCATGTGCAGGAAGTCGCAAACGCAGGCCGACAGCGGTGGAGGGATGAACCCGGTCCGCCCTGACCCTGTGGACAGGGTGTGGCGCGAGTACGCCGAACGCAAGTTCGGTGTGCGCCTCGACCGCCACGAGGCCGACGTGCACCTCGCCCAGCTCGTCGCCACGCAGTCGGAGATCGAGCAAGTCAAATACGAGCTGGTGCGGGACGAGGGCTACCGGGCCGACCAGCCCATCGTCGTCTACCGTGGCCCCCTCGGGCGAGTCTTTATCGTGGACGGGCACACCCGCGCGCGCGTGGTGTGGGACACCGGCGGGCGGACCATTCGGGCCGTCCTCCTCACGTCGCCCAGCGTCGAGCTAGACGTGGAGTTCGCCCGCATCGCCGAGGCGGTCGGCGGCGGCAGGCCGCGGCGCATCGGCGAGGTGCCAATCACGGACAGGTTGGGCGTCGGCTCCGAGGCCTGGCACAGGCGACGCCAGGAGCTGCTCCGCGACCTCCACGCCGAGTGCCGCTGACGCCCAGCGTGGCCACTGGGCCCTTAGTCGGAAGGGGCAATGACTGTGGGAACACTGGGCACACCGGCGGGTGAGCGCGGCCGAGGAGCGAGCAGTTGACGATTCGGGAATCTTGGCGATGAGTGCACCCCAGCAACGGGTGAGGCGGCGGCTGCACGTTGCCCTGGTCTACAATGCGGACCGCGAGGGCGCGCCGGAACGGCCCGAGGATCGCGGAAGCACGGCCGACCTGCGGCTGATGGTGCGCCGCATGGCGCGCGCCCTGCGCCAGGGGGGCTTCAGGGTGACGGTGGTGGGCCTTGCGCGCGATCTGTCGGCCTTCCAGCGGTGGCTCCGCCGCCTGAGGCCCGACGTGGTCTTCAACCAGTACGACGACGTCGTGCACGGCGCCCTCTACGAGATGCGCCTGCCGGCCCTCGTGCGCATGATGGGCTTCCCGGTCACTGGTTCACCGGCCCTCGCCATCGGGCTCACTCGCTACAAGTATATGACCGCCAGCCTGCTCCAGGGGGCCGGCATCCGCATCCCACCCTGCACCCAGCTCCTGGAGCGGGTGGGGGACGTGGACCGCCACAAGTGGTATTTCCCGCTCATCGTGCAGCCCGCTCAGGAGCACGCGGGGATCGGGCTGGGCCGCGACTCGGTCGTGACCTCCAAGAGCGCCCTGCGCGCCAAGGCCAGGGCCATCCTCAAGGAACACCACCAGCCCGTCCTTGTCCAGGCCTTCCTTCCGGGCAGGGAGTTCAACGTGGGCATCCTTGGCGGGCGGCGCCCGCGTGTGTTGCCTCTGGCAGAGGTAGACTACTCGCGCCTACCGCCGAGCATCCCGCCCATCATGTCGTACGCCGCAAAGTGGATCGAGACCTCGGAGGAGTACGAAAAGACCAGCGTGATTTGCCCGGCGGAGGTGGAGCCGGAGCTGGCCCGCGAGGTCAGCGCGCTCGCCCTGCGCGCCTACCGCGCGGTCGGCGCTTGGGGCTATGGACGGGTGGACATCCGTCTGGACGCCGAGGGGCGGCCGTGCGTGCTGGACATAAACTGCAATGCATGCCTGGAGGAGGGCCACGGCCTGCCGCGCCAGGCCGAGCGCGCCGGCATCCCCTACCCGCGGCTGCTCCAGATGATCGTCAAGGCCGCTTTCGAGGGGCCGCCCTTCGACCTCAACCTCCCGATGGTCTAGCCCGCACCCCGAGTGGGCGGCGCCCCAGCCTCACCAGTCCTCCCCCGACTCGCTCTCCCACGCAACTCGGAGGGGACTTGGCATACTGAGGCGGTCGCCCCCCGTTGGAAACGGGGGGCCACGAATGGGGTGAAGATAAGGCCAAAGCGCAGATTGTGTGGCGCGAGGGAGAGGTCGCCTAGAGGGGCAGCCACCAAGGAATCACGGCCTCGCTCGTAGTTCAGCCTTCAGGCGGAGATGCCTTATCCTCACGCCCTTGTGGGTCAGCCAATGAGGCGGCCGGTGTAGGCGAACTCCATGGCGAGAGCGACGGCCATGCCGCCCACGTCCATGAGCTTCTGCTCCATCTGGCCGCGGGGGAATCGGAGGCGTAGTGCGTGGGCGCGGTCCTCGAGCTTGGCGAGGATGGCGGCAGCCTCGGCTTCTTCGAGGCCCGACCAGTGGGCCATGCGCTCCACGAGGGTCTTGCGGTGGCGGTGCAGCAGCAGGTGTGCGGCCACTGCGGAGTTGCCGCGCATGGGGGGGAAGACGGCTCGCAGGCCATCGTCCACGTAGCCCTGGGCGGCGGCGCGGTAGCGCTCGGCCTTCTGGCCGTAGTGCTCGGCGAGGAGCATCTGCATCTTCTCCACCGGGTTGTAGAGCTTGCCGCCGGCGCGTAGCGGCTCCCGGCCCCGCACACGCCGCATCAGGGCGTCCACACACTTTAGCTTGGCGAGCGCCGGCCAGTAGCGATAGCGACGGCGCCAGCCCGAGCGCGGGGTGAGCCACACGGCAAACGTCTCGGCGAAATCCTCGTCCGGGTGCTTCTGCGCATAGGTGCGCCCGTAGGGGGTGGAGCGGAGGTGGCGCACGAAGCGGCGGCTCAAGGGGTCAGGCCGAAACGTCTCGCAGTATGCCCTCGTGAAGCTCCCGAATGCCTCGGCCCACTGCGGTTCCTCCCAGAGACGGTAGGCATAGTTCACGGCATGACCCGCCTCGTGGCGCACCAGCATCATCACCATCTGGTCGTCCTCGATCTCGCCGGTCTGCTCCTCCTCGATGCGGGCCAGGCGCCGGTCGGCCAGATAGAAGGGGGCGCCGATGACCGGCACCCGGTCGGGACACCCCCAGCTATCGGTGAGGTAGAATGAGGGGCGGAACGCGATGCCCTTGGCGGCCAGCTCCCCGTAGAGGCGCTGCACAAATGGCTCCAGGGGCGAGCCGTGGACCGTTAGCCCCAGGTCGCAGACCCGGGTGTTGAGGAGCTCGCAGCGGACCGTTTCCCAGCTATCGAAGGGCGATGCCTTCTGCGGCGCGGCCATCTTCGTAAACCTCGTATCAGCATGGGCATGTGGCTCATGGCCTCTCGGCTCTCCAGCCTCGGGGCTCCCCCCACGCCCGTTGTGCCGTGTGTGGAACCCCGCCACGTCCTGGGCCTGGACGGCCCCGCACGGGACGCGGCGGACCATAGGTAGTATACCCTCCCGCCGCCGAGCATGCAAACCAGAAAGGGCGGGACTCCCCGTGGGGATTCCGAACGCCTGGGGCGCCAGGAAGGCCAGGCTCGTGAGGTGCGGGGAGGCAGCGCGAAACCCCGACCGCCTGAGGCGCCGTAAAGTCAAGGGACCTCGTCGGCGGCGAAGCAGCGGAGCGAGCCGTCCTCGCACGCCACGTAGAGGCGTCCGCCCGCGGCGGCAAGGCCGCTGACGACCGGGGCAGCGTCCAACTCCACGTTCTGCCGCGGCGCGCCCGTCCGCAGCTCGAAGGTCCTGATCACACCCTCGGCCACGTCGCGCATGCCGGGCGCGGGGTCTGGCTGGTGGGCGCGGCCCTTGATGCGCCCGCCGACGACCACGGTGTCGCCAGCGACGATGAGGGACGAATAATGGTAGAGCTTCTGGCCCTTCTGCTGGGCGCGGAAATCGCCGTCAATCACGCGGCTCCATGCCGGCGTGTCGTCGCTTCGAGCGGCATCGCGGCTGTCGAGCTTCCGCGTGTCGTAGCGCCGCAACACGCCTTCGCCCTTGTTGCCCTGGAGCACCACGGCGTCGGTGCCGGCAAAGGCGCAGCCGACACAGGGGATGGCCTCCTTCGCCTCCGGGAACACGGCGAACATCTGGGAGCCCGAGGCGTATGGGCCGAAGTAGCCCTCGGTGGAGTAGTGGCGGCGGAACTGCGGGTACTTGTCCGAGTTGATGAGGAGCCGCATGGGTGCGGCCTCCATGTCATACAGGCCCCCGAGGCCCTTCGGCTTGCCCTTGGGTGCCGGCGGGACAAATAGCTCGCCACTGGCAGCCGATAGCGCCGCGCCAGAGAAGCGGATGTAGGCGCCGTCTCCATAGGCAAGGTTATTGACGACGAAGTTGGCCTCGAAGCCGCCGACGCCCCGGGCCGTGGGATGCGGCTGGTCAATGCGAGCCCGGGGCTGCGAAATATCGGCCCATTGCGGTGTGCGGCTCAGCGTCGTGTGCCACTTGACAGCCCCCGTCTGCGGCTCCAGCGCCCACACGTGGATGCCGCCGTTGGCCATCGGATGGTAGCCGGCAACGGCAATGGCCAGTCCGTCGTGGATGAGGACCGAGCCGAGCAGTGGCCAGGACGACTCCACCTGGCTGAAGGCCACGATGTGCCGCTCGTAGGGTGCGGCGAGGAATCGCCAGGCCAGTTGGCCCGTGCTGGCCTGGAGGGCGTAGACCCAGCCGTCGCGGCAGCCGAAGATGCACAAGCCGCCGTAGAGCGTGGGCGGCGTGACCACGCGGCCACCAGCGGTGAAGCTCCACCTCTTGGTGCCCGTCACTGCGTCGCGGGCCTCGATACGATGCTGCTCGCGGACGGCGACGACGGCCAACCCGTCGGCCACCACGGGCGCGCTGACCGGGCCGATGTAGTCGTTCGTATCCAGCCAGTCGGCCGCAAGCGGGCCGTCGGGCCTCGGCGGCGGTTGGACGACTGAGGTCCAGGCCTGGGTAAGCCTGGCTGGCAGGGCCGAAGGGGTCCAGGCGCCGCGCTGGGGGCCGTGGAGGAACATCGGCCACTGCGCAGCCGTCCCAGGCTTCGCGTCGCGCGTCGCGCGGTCGGAGTATGCGGAGCCGCGGACGAGACGCTGGGCATCGGGCAGTGGCTCGCGGACCGGTTCGCTGGAGGCGGTGACGTGGAAGCGGACCCAGTTGTCGCAGTTGCACATGTTCGGCAGGTAATGGACCATTCCATAGGCTGGGAAGAAGCCTGAGCCGCACGAGCCGCGGCTGAGGGCCACGCGGATGGCCCGCGGGGGCTCAGCCTTGTAGTCAATGAACTGGCTGAAGGCCATGAGCAGGTAGTTGGCCGTGGCCTTGCTTGTCTCGCAGCGGGTGTTTCCGCCGACGAAGTGGCGGATGGCCTCGCCGCTCTTCAGGTCGAAAACTGAGAGGCCGTGCGACATGAGGTAGAGCTTGCCTCCGCGGATGACGGCCTCGCGGCGCTGCATCTGCCAGAGCTGCTTCTCGCGGGTCCAGGGGTGCCGCCAGAGGAACCTGCCGCTCTGCGTGTCTATCGCCCCGAAAATCCATTCCTCCTCGCGCGGGCCGTTATCCTGCGCGGAGTAGACCACCAGCGTCCGCTCGCCATAGACGGCGTGGGTGATGTGGCGGTCGTCAATGGCGGCGGTCCACTTGCGGGCGCCACTGCGGAGATCGAAGGCGAGGACGGCGGCGGCCAACTGGCCAGGGTTGCGTCCCCCGCCCCAGGAGCGTTGAGCCTCGCGATTGCAGCCGACGGCGTAAAGCTCCGCATCGTCGGGGTTCACCGTCGGCTTTTGGATGAGGAGGTAGTCGTCGCCCCTGAAATGCCACTTCCGGGCGCCGGTGGCGGCATCCACGACAAAAAGCTCGTTGCCCACGGTGTGAATGAGCAGGCCGTCGTGAAAGACGAGGTTGCCCTTGCCGTAGTTATCGCTGAAGAACTTCGCCTTTCGGAGCGGTTCGCTGCGGGGGCTGCCGCGGGTGAAGGTGGTGCCCGCCTGGTCGTAGGTCCGGAGTGTTTCGCCTGTGTCGGCGTCAATTGCCACGAGCGGCTGGCCCTCGGCGCCGAGGACTGTGTAGACGCGGTTGCCGGTGAACACCAGCGGCGTAAGCTTGCCCATCACCGGCGTGTTGAAGTGGCCCGTGCGCACCGTCTCGCGCGTCCAGCACGGCAGGCCGTTGAAAGCGTCGCGGCAGACGAGTTGCACGGTCGGGTCGTCCCGCCTGACGCCGCTCTTGCGGCGCTTATAGACGAGCCTGCCGCCCGAGAGGCGATAGCCGTTGTCGTCGGCGATCTCCTGCGAGCCGGTGATCCACTGAAGACCCGTGCTCGGCCGGACCGCCTCGTCGCGCGAGATCGGGTTGCCCGTGGCGTCGTACCAGTACTGCTCCCAGCCGTCGAGGGACTCTGGCATCGGCTTGCGGAGTGTGTCCCATTTGCCCTTGCGTTTGAGCCAGGCGGCGCCGCGGCCTGGGACGAGGACGCGGAGGATTTCGGCCTCGGCGGGCGCGGCCTGCCCTAGCGCAGCGCAATCGGCCACAAGCAGGTTCACCAGGTTATCGGCGTAAGGCAGCCGCGCCCCACGCCAGAGCGCGGCGCTCACCAGACCGTAGAGGCCCGCCTCGGCGATGTGGCGGCGCACCGCTTCGCAGGCGGCTTCATCGAGTGACAGCGCGTGGACGAGCATCCGCCCCCCGTTGCACAGCGCGACCGCCTGCGCGCCGTCCCCGCCGAGGATGACACAGAGGCCGGCGCCCACGCCGGTTCCAGCGGCGGCCTCGTGTGATGGGGCCTGGTCGCGTGTCGCCGCGTGGGAGCACAACATGGCCAGCGTCGCCGCCAGCGCCAAGTGGGGGCCGAATACCACTCTCTGACAGCGCATTCTACCTCTCCCGTCCTCCTGCTGTCTTACGCACTGTCGGCCCTGGTCATTGCCCATCGTTCGCGCGCTGTTAGCTTCCGTGGCCTGCGATGGCCCCAAGCCGTGTGCGGAAGCGTGCTGCCAGGATGATAGGGCGCGGGGAGGCCGGTGTCAACCCCCACCCCGCCACCGCGCCTAAGCCCTACCCTCCCGAAGGTATTGGAACCTTCGGGAGGGAATGGCCAGTCTGGGGTCTTAGGGGAATCAGCCCTGTAAGGGCGAGATTGTCCCCAACGCCCTCCCGAACGTTCCAATACGTTCGGGAGGGTAACGCCCCACCCCGCCACCGCGCCTAAGCCCTACCCTCCCGAAGGTATTGGAACCTTCGGGAGGGAATGGCCAGTCTTCCCAGGGCTTCGCTTCGCTTCGCCCTGTGCTATCGCAGTTCGCCCCTTCGGGGCTGGACAGACCGAACGACCTGAAGCTGGGGGCGTGTCAGCCAGCCCGCCGGGCCGCCGCCAGTGTCAGCAGTGTGCGCAGTCTCCCCTGTGCTTGGGGATACTGGGGAGACTGACGACACTGTGGCGGGAGGGGGCCTCGGGGAGCTTGAATCGTCCCGGACGCTCAGCGCTTCTTGAGGGTGACGCCGACGCCTGTGAGGTGGAGGTTGACCAGGATGCTCTCGAGGGCGGGATTGGTGGTAATGGCCTGGACGTAGCGGGGGTCGGCCTGGCCGGGGTTGACGTTGTGGGCGACCACCAGGCCGCCAGGGCGCACGAGCGGCAGCAGCTTGTTGAGGTAGTCCAGGTAGCCCTCCTTGTCGGCGTCCAGGAAGAGAATGTCAATCGGCTCCTTGATGCGGGTCACGGTCTCGTGGGCATCGCCCTCGACGAGGGTCACAAGGCCCTCGACGCCTGCCCGCTTGAAGTTCTCCCTGGCAAGCGCCGCGCGGGGGGCGTCTATCTCGTGAGTCGTCAGCTTCCCGCCCGTCGTCCGCAGGGCCAGGCAGAACCACAGCGCCGAGTAGCCGTTCGAGGTGCCGATCTCGACAACGTGTTTGGCTCCGATGCTCTCGGCGAGGACCCTCAGCAGGCGGCCGTCCTCCATCGGCACGTTCATCATCCCCCGACGCTGGGTCTTGAACATGTCGTCGAGCACATCGAGAATCCTCTTCTCCGCGTCGTCTTTCGGCGTGGGCACGCTCTTGAAGAACGACGTGTCGAAGCGCGGCGGCCTCGGCCCCTTGGGCGGCCCCGGGGGAGGGGCTTCGCCCGCCCAGACCACGCCCGCCACCGCCAGCCCTGCAGCCACAACGAGGCTTCTGCCCATCACCGCCATCGTCGCTCTCCTTCTGCTGAGGTTGAGCGGAAACCGTCGCCCCACTGCGGGCGCACACCCACGACCTGACCACACAGTATACCATACTAGATACCCGCGCGTGGCCCGCTGCTGCGAGCACCCAGCCTCGCCAGTCCATGCCCTCTTTCCAGCCCCCGGCGCGATGGTACAGACTGGCGAGACTGGCGCGAAAGGAGGCAGCACAGCGCCCCGCGACGAAGGGGACAAGAAAAGCGATGACCTCCCTCCCGAACGTTCCAATACGTTCGGGAGGGTACTGTCCTGTGGCAGCGCCAGAGGGACCCCCATTTACCCTCCCGAAGGTATTGGAATCTTCGGGAGGGCGCTTGCGGGGTTCTAGTCCACTTTCTATCGGGGACCGGTTCTGGGGGGCCAGTCTCGTTCCTCTCACCAGGGTACGGCAATAGGGCATAGAGTGGGGAGATTGGGGCGGCCCGCTATGTGGCGCGCGGGCTTGAAGTCGTTGCGGCGTCGCCATAGAATGGGGGCATGCCAGACGCCCCGAAGCTCTTCACCGCCGAGCAACTCCCCGAGGCCGCCACCCCGGCCATGAGGCAATACCGCCGCTTCAAGGCCCAGCACCCGGGCTCCATCCTGCTGTTTCGGATGGGGGACTTCTACGAGACGTTTTACGACGACGCGAAGACGCTGTCGCGGGTGTGTGGGCTGACGCTGACCTCCCGCTCGCACGGCGAGGGGGCCATCCCGCTCGCCGGCTTCCCCTACCACGCGATTGACACCTATCTCAAGCGCCTCATCGGCGCCGGCCTCAAGGTGGCCGTCTGCGACCAGGTGCAGGACCCCCGCGAGGCCAAAGGGGTGGTGGACCGGGACGTGACCCGCGTTGTGACGCCGGGCACACTGACCGAGGATGCCCTGCTGGACGCGCGGGCCAACAACTTCCTGGCCGCCGTGGCGCCCTTCGGCAGGCTCTACGGCCTCGCCTGGGTGGACCTCTCGACCGGCCGCTTCCTCGTCCAGGAGGTCGAGCCGGCCCAGCTCCTCGACGAGTTGGGGCGCATCGGCGCCGCAGAGTGCCTCGTCCCCGACAGCCAGTTCGGCACCGAGGACAGCGTCCTCGAACCCCTCCGCCCTGCGCTGTCCACCCACTGGACCCCCCGCCCCGACTGGGCGTTCGACCCCTCCAGCGGCCGCAAGGCGCTCCTCGAACACTTCGCCGTCGCCTCCCTCGAGGGCTTCGGCCTCAAGGGCCTCAAGACCGGCCTCGGCGCCGCCGGCGCACTCCTCGACTACCTTCAGGAGACCCAGCGCGCCGCCCTCGCCAACCTCACGAAGATCGAACACTTTCTCCGCAGCGACTACCTCGTCCTCGACAAGCCCACCCAGGCCAGTCTGGAGCTCGTGGAGACCCTTCGCACGCGGCGCCAGGACGCCACGCTGCTCGGCGTGCTCGACGCCACGGTGACCGCGATGGGCGCGCGGCTCTTCCGCCAACTCGTCCTCTACCCACTCCGCGACGTGGCGCGCATCCGGGCGCGCCAGGAGGCCGTCGCCGAGCTCGTCGCCCACCCCCTCCTGCGCGACGAGCTGAGGGCCGCCCTCCGCAGCGTCCACGACATCGAGCGGCTCGCCGCAAAGGTGGCCTATCGGCGGGCCAATCCCCGCGACCTCGTGGGCCTCAAGCTCTCCGCCGCCGCGCTCCCAGCCCTCAAGGCTCGCCTCGCCGGCTGCTCCAGCCCCCTCCTGGCCGAGATTTGCAGCGGCCTCGACACCCTGGACGACCTCCGCGAGCTCATCGAGCGCGCCATCGTGCCCGACCCGCCCACGTCGCTGACCGACGGCGGCATCATCCGCCCAGGCTTCAATGCGAAGCTCGACGAGGAGCGCTCCGCGGCCCGCGACGGCAAGAGCTGGCTCGCACGCTTCCAGGCCGAGGAGATTCGCCGCACGGGCATCGAGAGCCTCAAGGTCGGCTACAACCAGGTCTTCGGCTACTACATCGAGGTCACAAACGCCAACGCCGCCAAGGTGCCGCCCCACTACAGCCGCAAGCAGACGCTGAAGAACGCCGAGCGCTACATCACGCCGGAGCTAAAGGAGTGGGAGGAGCGGATCGTCGGCGCCGACGAGCGCGCCAGGGCGCTGGAATACGACCTCTTCGTCGAGGTCCGCGACCAGGTCGCCGCCCAGGTCGAGCGGCTTCAGCGGGTGGGCGCCCTGGTGGCTCAGGTGGACTGCTTTGGCGCCCTCGCCCACATTGCGGCCGAGCGCGGGTACTGCGCGCCGGAGGTTTCAGACGACCTCGTCATCCACATCGAGGAGGGGCGGCACCCTGTCCTCGACGTCACCCTCGAGGCCGGCCGCTTCGTGCCCAACGACACCCTCCTCGACGGCGCGGGCAACCGCATGGCCGTCATCACCGGCCCCAACATGGCCGGGAAGTCCACCTACATCCGCCAGGTGGCCCTCCTCGTGCTGATGGCCCAGATGGGCAGCTTCATCCCCGCCAAGCGCGCCCACATCGGCGTCGCCGACCGCATCTTCACCCGCGTCGGCGCCAGCGACGAGCTGGCCAGAGGCCAGAGCACCTTCATGGTCGAAATGATCGAGACCGCCAACATCCTCAACAACGCCACGGAGCGCAGCCTCCTCGTCCTCGACGAGGTCGGACGCGGCACCAGCACCTTCGACGGCGTCTCCATCGCCTGGGCCGTAAGCGAGTTCATCCACCAACACCTCCGCGCCCGCACCCTCTTCGCCACCCACTACCACGAGCTCACCGAGCTAGCCCTCCTCCTCGACGGCGTGAAGAACTACAACGTCGCCGTCCGCGAGTGGAAGGATGAGATCATCTTCCTCCACAAGATCGTGGAGGGGGGGAGCGACAAGAGCTACGGCATCCACGTCGCCCGGCTCGCCGGCATCCCCAGGCAGGTCATCGCGCGGGCCAAGGTCATCCTCGCCAACCTCGAGGCCGCGGCCCTCACGCCCAACGACAAGCCGCGCTTCGCCCCGTCGCTTGAGCAGGTCGGCGCCAACCCCCGCGAGCTCCAGCTCACCCTCTTCGGCTCACTCCATGCCGAGACCATCGAGGAGCTCAAGCGCCTGGATACCGACAACCTCACCCCCCTGGAGGCCCTCGCCGTCCTCAAGAAGCTCCAGGGCGACGTCCTCAAGCGCGAAGAGCGCCCGAAGCGACGGAGTTAGACCGTGTGTGCCTGCACGCAGAGCCTTGCTCCATCGTTGCGCGAGGAGCGGAAAAACCATAGAATGCGAGCAGTCCGACTGTGGCGTCTGCTTCGGAGCGCGCCGTGAAACTCATCGTTGAGCGCTCGGCCCTGGGCGGCAGCGTGAGAATCCCAGGGTCGAAGTCGCATACCATTCGCGCCGTGGCCATCGCGTCGCTCGCGGACGGGGTGTCCACGATCCGCGAGCCGCTCGATTCACTTGACACGCTGGCGTGCGTGCGCGTGTGCTCAGGTCTCGGGGCGCAGATACGAGCTGAAGCCCGCGCTACGAACTGGACGGTGAAGGGGACGGGCGGGCGGCTGGCGACGCCAGAAGACGTGCTCGATGTTGGAAACTCGGGCACGACGCTCTACGTGACCCTGGGCATGGCGGCCCTGGGGCGCGGCTGGAGCGTGTTCACGGGCGACGCGCAGACCCGCTCGCGGCCGGCCGGGGCGCTCATCGAGGCGCTCCGCGGGCTGGGCGCCGAGGCATTCTCGACCCGCGGCAACGGGCGGGCGCCCATCGCCATCCGCGGGCCGCTGCGCGGCGGACGCGTGAGCATCGAGTGCCCGACCTCGCAGTATCTCACGAGCCTGCTCATCTCCTGCCCCCTGGCCGAGGGCGATTCGCTCATAGAGGTGCCGCTCCTCAACGAGCAGCCCTACGTCGAGATGACCCTCGGCTGGCTCGACGCCCAGGGCATCCGCTACGAGCGCGAGGGTTTCAGCAAGTTCCGCTTGCCCGGCGGACAGCGCTACAAGGCGTTCGACCGCGCGGTGCCCGGCGACTTCTCGTCGGCGACCTTCTTCCTCGTCGCTGCGGCCATCACGGGCTCCGAGGTCACGCTTCTGGGCCTCGACCGCGCGGACACGCAGGGCGACAAGGCGGTGGTGGGCTACCTGGCCGCGATGGGGGCCGGGGTCGAGTGGCTCCCAGGAGGCGTCCGCATCCGAGGCCGCGGGCTGAGGGCAGGGGAGTTCGACCTCAACGCCACGCCCGACGCTCTCCCCGCGATGGCCGTGGCCGCGTGCTTCGCGGAGGGCGAGACGCGCCTCGTGAACGTGCCCCAGGCCCGCATCAAGGAGACCGATCGCCTCGCCGTGATGCACCAGGAGCTGGGGAAGATGGGCGCGCGGGTCGTCGAGCTGCCCGACGGCCTCGTGATTCGGGGCGGCGGCCTGCAGGGCGCCGTGGTGGACGGCCACGGCGATCATCGCGTGGTCATGGCCCTCGCCGTAGCTGGCTTGGCCGCCTCTGGCCGCACGGAGGTCACAACCGCCGAGGCCGCCGCAGTGACGTTTCCCAGCTTTGTTGACCTGATGACCGTCCTCGGCGCCCGCATGGGGCAGGAGTGAGACGAGGACCGAGTGAGCCTGACCTGGGAAGAAGAACGCAGGCCCATTGATCTCCACGTTCACACGACGGCGAGCGATGGGGACATGACGCCCGCCGCGTGTGTGGAGGAGGCCAAACGGGTCGGCCTCGCGGCCATCGCGGTGACCGACCACGACACGACGGCGGGCAACGCGGAGGCGGAGGCCCGTGGGGCGGAGCTGGGCGTCGAGGTCGTGCCCGGCGTCGAGGTGAGCGTCGAGCACGAGGCCCTGACGGTTCACCTGCTGGGCTACTGGCCCGAGGCGAACGCCCCGGCGCTGGGGGCGCTGCTGGCCGGCCTTCGGGAGCAGCGCGAGGAGCGCAACCCACGCATCCTGCGGCGACTGGCCGAGCTGGGCTATCCGCTGGACGAGGCGGAGCTGATCGCCGAGGCGGGCGGCGGGGTGATCGGGCGGCCGCACATCGCGGCGCTGATGATTCGCAAGGGGTATGTGGCCAGCCTCGACGAGGCGTTCGACCGCTTCCTGGCCAAGGGGGCGGCCGCCTATGTGGAACGCGGCAAGCCGGCGCCCGAGGCGGCCATCAAGGCGCTGCTCGCCGCGCGCGCCGTGCCCGTCCTTGCCCATCCCGCCACGATAGGCGCGCGGAGCGAGGCCGAGGTCGAGCGGCTGGTTGCACAACTGAAGGAGATGGGTCTGCGAGGCATCGAGGCATACTACCACGCCTACAGCCCCGGGCAGATTGCAGCCTGCCTGCGGCTCGCCAGGCGTTTCGGCCTCCTGGTCACCGGCGGCACCGACTACCACGGGACCAGGAAGCCCGAGGTCCGCCTCGGCTGTATCGGGGGCGGCCTCTGCGTCCCCTATCGCCTCCTCGCGCTCCTCAAGGCCGAGCGGGGCCGGTTGTGAGGGAGTCTGAAATCGGAAATCGGAAATCGGAAATCGGAAATCGCCGCGTGCTCGTGACTGGCGGCGGCGGCTACGTGGGCAGCCACGTGGTGCTCGCCTTGCTCGACGCGGGCCTTGCGCCCGTGGTGCTCGACAACTTCGAGGCGGGCTACCGGGACGCCATCGCGCCCGGCGTCGAGGTCGTGGAGGGCGACATCTGCCGCCCCAACGACGTCGCCCGCGCCTTCCAGCTCGGGCCGTTCGCCGCTATCCTCCATTTTGCCGCGCTCGCAAACGTGCCTCACTCCTTCCAGGACCCCGCCAAGTGCTACGCTGTGAACCTGGCTGGGGGGCTGAACCTGCTGGCCGCCGCGCGGTCCCACGGCGTCGGGGCATTCGTCTTCTCCTCCTCCGCGGCGGTCTACGGCCCGCCCGAGCGGACGCCGATTCCTGAGGACCACCCGCTCAATCCCATCAGCCCCTATGGTTTCACCAAGGCCGCCTTCGAGCGGGTGCTGCGGGACTTCGGCGAAGCCTATGGCCTTCGCTCGATCTCGCTGCGCTACTTCAACGCCGCGGGCGCCGACCCCGCCGGCAGGGCGGGGGAGCGCCACGAGCCCGAGACGCATCTTGTGCCCCTCGTGCTTCAACATCTGCGCGGCAAGAGGCCGTGCGTCAGGGTGTTCGGCACGGACTACTCGACGCCCGATGGCAGTTGCGTGCGCGACTACATCCACGTGAGCGACCTGGCCGAGGCCCACGTCCTCGCCCTCAAGGTCCTGGCTGCCGGGGCGAAGACGGCTGCCGTGAACCTCGGGGTGGGACGCGGCTACTCGGTCCGCGAGGTCATCGCCGCCGCCGAGCGGGTCACTGGCCTCAAGGCCACGGTCATCGAGGAGGCCCGCCGCGAGGGCGACGCCCCCATCCTGGTCGCCGACCCCAGCCGAGCGAAGGCCCTGCTCGGCTGGGCGCCAAAGCACCCGTCGCTCGACGACATCATCGCCGATGCCTGGCGCTGGGAATCGCGGCACTGAGAGGAGTCAGCTATGGCCGAGGAGTTCTTCGTTCACCCCACAGCGGTCGTTGACCAGCCGTGCAAGATCGGGAAGGGGACGAAGGTGTGGCACTTCGTCCACGTGTGCGCCGGGGCCGAGATCGGCGAGCGGTGTGTGCTCGGCCAAAACGTCTTCGTCGGCGCGAACGTCCGCATCGGCAACAACGTCAAGATACAGAACAACGTGGCCGTCTACGAGAAGGTGACGCTGGAGGACGACGTCTTCTGCGGCCCCTCGATGGTTTTCACCAACGTGATGAATCCCCGGAGCGCCTTCCCGCGCGACCGCGAGACGGGGTTTCTGCCCACGCTCGTGAGGCGCGGCGCGACCATCGGCGCCAACGCCACCATCGTCTGCGGCACGACCATCGGCGAGCATGCCTTCGTCGGGGCAGGCTCCGTCGTCACCAGGGACGTGCCCGCCTACGCACTCGTCTACGGCGTCCCAGCCCGCCAGCACGGCTGGGTCTGCGAGTGCGGCGAAAAGCTCCAGTTCGTCAACGGCCGCGCCCGATGCGAGAAGCAAGGCACCGAGTACGCCCTTGAGAACGGCGTCGTGAGACGCCTGGATAGAGGATGAAAGGAGACCACATGAAGGTTCCGCTGCTCGATCTGAAGGCCCAGTACGCAGGCATCCGGGACCGGGTGCGCCCGGTCGTGGACGCGGTGATGGAGAGCCAGTACTTCATCCTCGGCCCCGAGGTGGAGGCATTTGAGAAGGAGCTCGCGGCCTACACGGGCGCCAGGCACGCCATCGCCTGCGCCTCTGGCACCGACGCCATCCTGCTGGCCCTCATGGCGCTCGGCGTCGGCCCGGGCGATGAGGTCATCACCACGCCCTTCACCTTCTTCGCCACCGCCGGCTGCGTCTCGCGCGTCGGCGCGACGCCGGTGTTTGTGGACATCGAGCCCGACACGTTCAACATCGCCCCGACCCTTATCCGCAAGGCAATCACGCCGAGGACCAAGGCCATCCTCCCCGTCCACCTCTTCGGCCAGTGCGCGGACATGGACCCCATCCTGGCCGCCGCGGGCGACATCCCCGTCATCGAGGACGCCGCCCAGGCCCTCAGCGCCGAATACAAGGGCAAGAAGGCCGGCACCCTCGGCCGCGTGGCCTGCTTCAGCTTCTTCCCCAGCAAGAACCTCGGCGCCTTCGGCGACGGCGGCGCGCTGACCACCAACGACCCCGCCCTCGCCGAAAAGCTCACGTGTCTGCGCACCCACGGCGCCCGACAGAAGTACTACCACGACGAGATAGGCATCAACAGCCGCCTCGACGCACTCCAGGCCGCCGTCCTCCGCGTCAAGCTCCCCTATCTCGACACCTGGAGCGACCAGCGCGCCGCCAACGCCCGCCGCTACGACGAGCTCCTCGCGGGGGCCAACGTCGTCACCCCCGTCGCCAAACCTTACGCGCGCCACGTCTTCAACCAATACACCATCCGCGCCGCCAACCGCGACGGCCTTCAGAAGCACCTTGCCGCGCACGACATCGGAAACGCCATCTACTACCCCGTCCCGCTCCACCTCCAGCGCTGCTACGCCGCCCTGGGCTACCGCGAGGGCAGCCTTCCCGAAGCCGAGCGCGCCGCACGCGAGGTCCTCTCCATTCCCATCTATCCGGAGCTCAGCGACCAGATGGCCCGCTACGTCGCCGCCACCATCCGCGAGTTCACGGGCTGATTGAGGGGCGGCCGCTGAGGCGGTGATGCCCGACACCGCGGCGACGCGGGCAGTTGGCGACGGGTTGCGCGATGCGGGGGCCGGCGCTATCATCCCGTGTGGTGCCGGCCGAGCCGATCCCTTTGCAGCGCAGCCATGAAGCGCGACGGCGGAACGTCCGAGAGCGAGTTGCCTGCTTATCGCCCGCTGGTCCCGGCGGTTGCAACATTCGCCGCCGGCATCGTCTTGAGGGAGCATTCCGCGCTGCCCGCGGGGGTGGTGTGGGCGGTGGCGCTAGCGGGGCTGTTGGCCTATCCGCTGGCGCGATGGGCGGGGTGGCGCTGGGCGGGGCTGGGGGCGCTTTGTGTCGTTACTGCGGCGGCCGGTTGGGTGCGTTTGGACCTCGCGGCTGGGCGGACGCCTCCCCACCATATCGCGCGGCTTCTCGGCGATGAGCCGAAGCTGGTGAAGCTCCGTGGCATTGTGGCCTCGGAGCCTGAGGCGCGGGTGCTCCCGGGGATGCCGCTGTCGGGCGACAGCAGGTGGCTGGCCTCGGAGGCGAGGCAGACGCGGTTCGACCTGGAGTGCTCGGCGGCCTATGCGGACGGCCAGTGGGGCAGTGTGTGTGGCCGGCTGCGAGTAGTGCTGCACGCCGAGGCGTCGGGGCTTCGCTACGGCGACGAGGTGGTGGCCGTGGGCATGGCCCGCCTCCCCGCCGCGCCGTCGAATCCTGGTCAGGTTGACGGGGCGACGCTGCTGCGCCGGAGGGGGATCGCCGCCACGTTGTCGCTCGGCGAGCGTTGCGTGGCCATCGAGCGGAGCGGGCTGGGCAATCCCCTGCTCGGGTTCCTCTACCAGGCGCGGGCATCGCTCCGCCGCACGCTTCGAGACACGCTTGCGCCCGACAGGGAGGCGGGGGCGCTCTTGTGCGCCCTGGTGCTGGGCGACCGCACGGAGCTCGACGACAGCCTCGAGGAGACGTTCGCCCGCACGGGCACGATTCACCTGCTGGCGGTGAGCGGGTTCAACGTCGGCATCGTCGCCTGGCTGGTGTGGGTGGCGGCGGCGTTCTGCGGGCTGGGACGGCGGCTGTCGGGGACGCTTGTGCTGTGCGCCGTCCTCGCTTACGCGCTGATTACCGGCGCCCCGCCGTCGGTCGTGCGTGCGGCGGTGATGTGCGGGGCGTTTGTCCTCACCATTATGGGGCGGCGGCGGGTGGACTTGATCCAGACTGTGGCGCTGGCGGCGATCGTGCTGCTGGCCCTAAGGCCCTTCGACCTCTTCAACGTGGGCTTCCAACTCTCCTTCGCGGCGGTCCCGGCCATCGTGTACCTGATGGATGATCTCGTGGCAGTGCTGCGCCCCCGAGAAACGTTGCTTGAGCGCCTCCAGAAGGATCAGGCGGTCCCCTGGTGGAGGGGGGCGCGGCATTGGCTTCGGCGGAAGGCGCTTTCGGCGATAGGGGTCTCGACGGCAGCCTGGCTGGCGGTGCTCCCGCTCACGGCGTACTACTTCAACCTCTTCAGCCCGATTACCGTGCTGGTGAATCTCCCCGCGGCCGTCCTGGCAGCCGTCCTCACTGTCCTGGGCTTCCTTCACCTGGGGCTGGCCGAGCTGTCGTCGTGGGCGGCTTGCGTGACGGCGTGGCCCGCGCGGGGCCTCAGCGGAGCGCTCGCGGAGGTGGTGAGGGCTGCCGACCAGTTGCCGCTGGCGTGGACGTATTGCGTGTCGCCAGCGCTTGGGTGGGTGTTCGCCTACTACGCCGTCGGGCTGCTTGTGGTGGAGCGGCGGCGAGTGGGCCTCCGCGGTCGAAGGGCCGCGATGCTGTGGATGGCGGGCGTCCTGGTCTACCTGCTCGTGGGCAGCCCGGCGCGGACGCCGAAGGGTCTGGAGGTGACTGCGCTCGACGTCCAGCACGGGAACGCCACCGTGCTGCGGTTTCCCGACGGCGCAACGGTGGTCTACGACTGCGGGAGCTATGGGCGGAACGATGTGGGGCGCTGGGTCGTCGCCCCGGCCCTTTGGCACTGGGGCGTGCAGCGCATTGACCTGCTGGTCGTCAGCCATGCCGATGCCGACCACATCAATGGGCTGCCCGCCCTGCTGGAGCGCTTCAGCGTCGGAGGCGTCGTCCACAGCCCGGTCCTCGAGCGCGAGGAGGCCGGGCGGCAACTTGTGGCGATGCTCGACAGGCGGCGCATCCCCCGACGGGTGGTCAGGGCAGGCGAGCGCGTCGAGGTGGGGGAGGGGAATGTGCTGGAGGTGCTCTGGCCGATGGCTTGGTCGTTGCGGCTGCGGCCGAACGACCAGAACGAGAACTCGCTGGTCGTGCGCGTCGAGCACGCCGGTCGGCGCGTGCTCCTGTGCGGCGACATCCAACAGGTCGGCGCAACGGCGCTGCTACACTGCGGAGCGGACCTTCGCGCCGACGTCTTGCTCGTGCCTCACCACGGCTGCGCCTTGGCTAACGCCGAGCAGTTTGCGAGGGCGGTGCGTCCCGCCTACGCGCTCTGTAGCAACCGCTCGGACCGCCTTCCCCCCGCCACCGTCGCGGCCTACGAGGCCGCCAGCGCGCGGGTCCTGGCCACCTGCTGGGATGGCGCCATCACCGCCCGCATCGGCGACAGAGGCATAAGAGCCACAGTGTGGCGAAGGAGGCCCAGCGCCGGACAGGCGCCGCCTGACCCGTGACGCGTGCCTCCGGAGAGCGGCGAGAAGTCGGTGCAATACGAGAGACCCACGAATAGCTTGAGGGAGCAGGGCTGCGGGGCGCGGGCGACAGGCGACAGAGGATCAACTTATGAGGCGGGGGCCAGTGATCCCCTGTTCTCTGGGAGCGCGCCAAGTTCACAAATGTCTGCGGAGCAATAGCTTAGAGAGCGTACCAAGAATTGGCACAGAGGATCAAGTCCTTGCGCGCGCAGTGATCCCCTGTCCTGTGTCGTTTCTCTCACGCGTCCGGTGTCAGAACCTCACAATGTCGAGCGGGGATTCGATGATTCGCTCGTAGGTCGTGGGGTCCACGCGCCTGGAGAGCCGGCAGCCGGCACCATCGGCGATCTCCGCGGTGAGGTAGCTGAGGCGGGCGTGGATGGGGAGGTCAATCCTGTAGGGCTTGCACTGGGAGACGCGGCCCATTGCGTCGGCGGCGCCCTTGCGGATGAGTTCCCAGGCGCGCTGAGGCGGAATCATCTCGCAGCAGGTGATGCTGATGCCCTTCTTGACGGCGACGGTGACGATGCCGTCGCCCAGGAAGGCGCGGGCCTCGGCAGACGTGGCCTCGTCGCCAGTGACCATGACGACCGGCACGCCGTAGTGGCCGCAGACGATGGCGCTCTGGGCGATCTCGCCGCTCTCGCGGCCGTTGTACCAGTAGCGGCACCCGGCCTTGGACGACTGGGTGTGCGCGAGGACGGCCTGGGGCGTGCCGGCCATTGCGTGGTAGCCGAGGAGGATGGCGGCGTCGAAGGAGGCATCGAGGCCGGGGAGCATGGTCGGGCGGTTCGGCCCGGTGACGTAGGTTGCGCCGGGGTGAAGCTCGTCGGGGACGAAGTTGAACCCACCGCCGTGGCCGTCGAGGACCACGATCCTCTCCGCCCCGCCGTCGAGGCAACCCTGGACGCAGGCGTTGACCTCGCGGGTGAGCAGGTGGCGGGCGTGCTGGTAGGCGGCGGTGGTCATCTCGCGCGTCTGGTCCCAATGGGTCACGCCGCTGATGCCCTCCAGGTCGGTGCAGATGTAGACTTTCACGGTAGTGCCCCTTTCGAATGCGGGTGAATCAGTGAACGTCGCCGCCCGATTCTGTCATCGTGAGCTTGTCGAACGATCTTTCGAGGGCGTCGCGCTGCAACGGGGGCGGAGTCCTCAATAACGCCGCAAGCCCTTGAAAGGTTCCTCGACAAGCTCGGAATGACTTCGGTTTGGGCTCTCCTGCTTCATTGGTTCGCGCAGGGTGCTCACGGTCACATTCGCTGGGGTCTGGGGCTTGTCGTACATCCGCAGGACCAGCGTGGGCACGAGCTCCAGCGCCGCGGGGCAAGCTTGCCGCCACCAGAGGAAGACCTGACGAGCGTCCTCAACAGGCATTTCCTTGTGGTAGATGAGATAGAGGCGGCTGGCCGCGTAGGGACCGCAGAGCAGCTTGGCGGCATTCTGTACCTCTTGGCAAGTTGGCGGGTTCGTGCCGGGGAACTCGCTGCCCCAGTAGCCCTTTTGTGTGAGCAGGCCGAGCGAGGCGTGGAGCCAATACGAGCGCTCCAACTTCGCAGGCTCTGGAGCCGATTCGGGCGCTGCCAGCGCGGCCAACGGGAGGATCAGTTGAGCCAAGATGCTCAAAGTGGTTCGCCCAGAGTGATGATCGTCACATTCGCTCGTGCGGCGTGGCCCTCGGGCTCGCCGCAGGTGAAGGCGATGCCGTTGTCGCCGGAGGCGAGGGTCGGCACGTCGCCCTGCGGGCTCAGTTGCTGGATGAGTGCGCCGCGCTCGTCGTAGAGCTTGCAGTCGGTGGCCGACTCCATCTCGATGTATTGGCCGCTCTCCAGGGTCACGGGGAAGACGAGCTTCTTGTCGCCGATGGCGATTGTGGGGTTGGCGAGCTTGACCTTGACGACAGGGACGGCGACGATGGGGCCGATGCTGCACTTGAGGTTGCCGCCCGCCGGCAGGTTGTTGCAGTAGACATTCAGGGCGCTCACGTGGCTGCGGATCAGGGGTGAGCGGTAGACCTCGTAGATGCCGCCGTAGGGCCAGGAGAAGTCGCCGAAGCGCTCGGCGTCGCGCTCGCGGAGGTGCAGCTCGAACTCGCGGCGGCCGGTGAAGTCAACCGTCACGTAATGCTCGTCCCAGGTGCCCCAGAACTGCGGCGGATTGGTCAGTTGGAAGTTGAGGACCGCGCCGCTGCCATCGCCCTCCACGCTGAGGCGCAGGGCGCCGCACTTGCGGAGGTCCTTTGGCGGCGTGAACGTCTTTGTGGCCCTCGCCCACGAGCCGGCGCGCGTGCCCAGCTTGCTCACAGCCTCAAACGTCGGGGCGATGCTCTGAAGTGTCACACCGTTGGCCGCACCGTTCGGCGCGAGATCCTTCGCTTCGGCGAGCGGGACAGCGTCGGGCGAGTCATGGGGAGCGGCGGACCAGAGGGCTTGGATGCGGACGCGCAGCGGCTGGGCGGCGAAGCGGTTCTTCACTGTCCAGGCCGCCGAGCCGTCCTTGAGCCCAGTGACCTTGTGCGCGAGGTAGTCGGCGGGGACGAACTGCGGCTTGCCGTTCGCCTCAACGAGGCGGAAATCGGCCTTTGGCGTGCGAAGTTGTTTGCGGATTGCCTCGGGCACGGTGCGGGCGAGGCGGAGGCGTTCGTAGCGGCCGATCAGCTCCAGGTACTCGTCCTGGCGGGCGCACCAGGGCTGCTTGCCGACGGTGACGCCCTGGAAGGACATCGGGGCGTCGGTGGCGAGGGCCTTGCAGCAGAGGTATTCAATCTCGTCGCGGAACTCGGCGTCGTGGTCGGCGCTCGGGCCCAGGATCGCCCACCAGCCGAGCTGGGCCGGCAGCAGGCTGCTCGCGCGGTTGGAGTCGTTGTGGTCGCAATGGATGTCAATGAATCGCTTGAGCGCCCAGTGAGGATAGTCGTACGCGCCGATGCGCGAGTGGAAGGGCCATGAGTGGTAGCCCCATTCGCTGGCCTCGACCAGGACGCGGCCCTTGAGACGCCGAAAGATGGCCGACCGCATCTTCGAGACCCCGTGCCAGCCGCCGACCATGCCCTCCGCGCCGTCCATGTAGATCATGTCGAACCCGCACTCGTTGAAGACGCGGGCGATGCAATCGGCCACGTCGTCCACCAGCGTCGAGTTCTCGTCAGGTTGAAAACTCGTGTAGCGGACGAAGAGGTGGTGGACCGGGCTGCCTTTGGGGTGGGCGGCGGCCTTTGTGCCGAACGCGCCCCGCTTGCAGTCGGTGAAGCCTGTGGGGGCGAGGCCGGCGAACTGGATCAACTCGTCGTCAATCTGCACCACGTTGCCGCGGGCGGCGTAGGCCCAGATCGTGTCGAAGCCCTTCGGCTCCGCCGTGGTGGGCACCGCCTTGTCGGTCTCGTTGATGGCCTCGGCGAGGACGAAGCTGGCGTCCTTGGCCAGCCGCTTGTCGGGCACGGGGCTTGCGAAGGGGTCGTGGGGCGCGATGCAGCCGGTGAGCGTGTGCATGCCCGCCCGCATCCCGGCCGCGTGAATCTTGTCCACCACAGCCTTCAGGCCCGCCAGGCCATTCGGGAAAAGCTTCGGGTTCGGCTCGTAATGGCCGAGCGACTCCTCGAAGCCGATGATGTGAATCTGCGCGAAGCCGGCCCGCTTCGCCAGGGCCACCCACTCGTCGGCATTCGCCTCCGCGAGGCCGTAGGCGAAGACATATGAGCCGCGATTCTCCTCTGCATCCAGCGCGAACGGCCCGCCGAGGGGAGAGTAGGGCAGCCCTTCCTCCTTCACGACCTCCTGGAGCACGGAGCGAAGCTGCGACCTTGGGCAGCCGATGAGGGCGAACTTCGCGCCAACGATGCCGTGCCTCGCCTCGCACTGCACCTCGAAGCGTGGCGACGGCCCCCCGTGGAGCGCCAGGTTGCTCTTGAGGTTGAGGACGCGGACGCAGGCCGCGAACTCGTCGTCAGCCATGATGCCAGAGATGTAGCTTCGCACCTTGCCGAGGCTCACAATTGCCGGGCAGAGGCTGAGGATGTCGGGCCTGTCCTCGCCCAGCGAGACGACCTCGAAGACCAGGTATCGCTTCTTCGCCGTCACCGCGACGATGAGCTTTGTCGGGCAGTCCTTGAACGCGACGGTCAGCTTGCCGTCGGCGAACGAGCAGCCCGCCGCCGCGAAGGTCTGATTCGGCCGCCGTAGGATGGCCAAGGGCGTCGGCAAGGCGTAGTTCTTCCCCGCTTGCTTGTCCGTGAACTCCGCCGCCTTGCCGTCGGCGCTCACGGCGTAGCGCAGGAACTCGGTCTCGAACGCGACAAGCGGTTCAGGCTTTGGCATAGGGGCCTTCTCGGGTTCCGTTGCGGCGGCGGACACGCCCATGCACAGGGCGACCAGTGGTGCCAGCGTTCGGCTCTTCATGGGGGCTGCCCCTTTCGTGAGGGAGAGACGCGCTGCTTGAACATCATAGCGGGGAGGGGCAGTGCTCGCAAGCCGCCGAACGTGCTTCCGGGCAAGTCGCGGGTCGAAAGCCCCCAGGAGGGCCGACCGTTGCAGGAACCGCCCGCGGCGCTCCAGGTGGTGGCTGATGGGTGGCGTGAGGACGTGGCGCCCAGCGCTTGGCGGGCGGCTGCTCAACCCGAGCTTCGCCGGAGGTGTGAGGGCGATGACGGCGGGACATGTTGATTTGGGCGTTTGGCATGTTGCCGTTCGTCAACATGGCGTAACGATTTTCTCAATAAGGGCTTAGGATGACGGAGGCTGCTAGGAGCTGCAAGTTACGTTGCCGGGAATCAACATGGGGCCTTGCGCTGCTTCATCGGCATCATGGGATGACTTGGCGGCATGTGCATAAGCCACGGAATGTTAACATATTAGGATAGGGAGGAATCTGAGGCGATGGTGAACGCAATGGTACGGTATTTGCTAAACCCACAGGCGCGCGGATTGGGTTCCGTGTTCGGTTCGGCTTCTTAGGCTGAGTCGCGGAGAGCCCGGAGAGCTCGAAGTCCGCGACCAAGGCGCGGGGGACTTATGAGCAAGCGGCTACTCGTGTTGGGGGCTCTGCTGGTCGGCCTCTGCTTACCGACTGTGGCGCAGGCCGTCACGGTGAACGTGGACCTCCAGATTTCACTTCTGGTGGACGTCTCGGGCAGCGTGAGCTCCGAAGAGTACAATCTGATGATGCAAGGCTACCGTGACGCCTTCTATGACTCAGGCCTCATTGCGCGGATTACCTCGGGACCACATGGCGCCATAGCGGTCAACATGATGCTCTGGTCCGAGGGCCAGTCGTTCGGCCCCCCGTCGTCCGCGGGCTGGTACGTCATCAATAGTGAGGCGACCTCCCGGGCGTTCGGTGACCTGTGCCTGGCCCGGACACGCCCAACCGGCATCGGGGCGGTGACCAATCCCGCAGGGGCGCTAGACGCCATCCTGCCGTACTTCACAGATCCCGGCCTCAATGTCCAGGCAGGAACGTCCAACCCGATCGTCCCCAGCCATCGGACAATAGACATATCTACAGATGGCATCCAGAATTACCAAACAGGCGAGAATGAGTATCAGAACGACCAGCGGATGGTCAGCGCTGTCAGTAACGCCATGGCAGTGGTGAACGCGATCAATGTGTTGACGATTGGGAGCGAGTATCCCGGATACAGCCGGGTCCACCCACCGCAAGGCTACCCGCCGCCCGGCCCGCCGGGCTATGACAGCCTGGATAGCTGGTACAGGTATTTCGCGGTGAGGGGGGTGAACCAGAATGGCAGCCCTGCCTTCCTTCTGAACGTTGCGAACTTCGAGGACTTCACGCCGGCGATCATCGCTAAGCTCTCGGAGGAGGCCCAACCGCCTGTTCTGGTGACGGATCCCGGTAACGGCGGCACGATGCAGTTCGGGCCGGTCCTCGTCCGTTCCACCCCGTTGAGCAGAACCCTCACGGCCACGAACACCGGCAGCTCCACCCTCACCGGGGTCGTCCTGCCAGGCGTCAGCGGCGAGTTTACACCCGGGGGTGCGGCGCCGCCCGTGGACCTCGACCCTTCCGAGAGCACAGCGCGCGCCTACTATTACAGCCCCAATGAGCGCGGCACTGACACCCTGAGCGGGGTCACCGTCACGAGCACCAACAACGGCAGCTCCACTATCAGCCTCCAGGGCACTGGTGTGGCGCCCATCAGCACCCCCGTTGACCAGACGAATGCCAACGCCGGATACGTTCTGATCGGCCAGACCGCAAACGTGTGGGTCTCGGTGCAGAATGTCGGCGACGGCAACCTGGACCCGCGCTGGGTGAGCGGCGAGGGCAACCTGCACGGCATCGTGCCCGATGGCGCGGGCACGCGCTTCTCACTCGCCAGCGGCGCAACCCTCAGCCTGCCCGACGGCGCGTCGAGCGGCAACATCAACTACACGTATACCCCGGTCCAGCGCGGTGTGGACACGGCGAACCTGAACCTGAGTTTCTCGGACGGCAGCCCGGACGGGACGAACAGCGCCCACCTGCGCCCCTACACCCTGACTGGTCAGGCCGTGGCACCCGTCAGCAGCCTCAACGACGCCGGCGCCAACGCCGGCGTGGTGCGCATCGGGAACACCGGGACAGCCTCAATCGTGGTGTCAAACGTCGGCGACGGCGACCTGGCTCCGGGCGGATGGGGCAACCCGCTCAACAACCTCAACGGCAGCGTGCCGGTCGGCGGCGGCCCCTTCACCCGTGTCGGCGGCGGGGCGTTCAACATCCCCGACCCGACCTCGGGTCAGCAGACCTCGGTCACCTTCAACTACACCTATGCCCCGACCGCCAGGGGAAGCGATTCCCTGCCCCTAGACGCCAGCTTCACCAACGGCAGCCAGAACAACCAGAACCAGGCCCACACCCTGCCCTACACCCTCCTCGGCCAATGCGTGGGGCCGGTCTACTCCAGCGTCGCTCCCCCCGCCTCCACGATTGACTTCGGCTTCGTCATCTTCTCGGGATACCACGACAAGGACTTCGACGTCGGCAACATCAGCCCCGACCCCGACGGTGGAAACCCGACGAACACCCACCTGACTCTGCACAACTACGTGATCAGCGGCCCCGACGCGGCGCTCTTCTCGATGATCGTGGACTTCCCCAATGGCACAGTGGTGCCTGCCGGCTCGCCGTTCCTCGACCTCGAGCTGCGGTTCAACGTCCCTCCCGGCACGCCGTTTGGGACAAAGACCGCGACCCTCACCATCTTCACGGACGAGGGGGCGCCCTTCGGCGCGAGCGGCAACAGCTTTCAGTACACCCTCGTGGGCTACGTCGCGAGCCCTGAGCCTGGGACACTGAGCCTCGTCGCCCTGGGCGGCCTGGGCATCCTCTGCCGCCGGCGCCGTCGTGCCGGGTAGCCCTCACCGCGACCAGCCTCGACAACTCCCGCTATCATTAGATAACGGCCTCGGAGACCCAGAGTCCCCGAGGCTGTTGTCCAGGCGGGGCCAACCCGGAATGCGATGCCTTTGCACGTGGGGCCGACCCGCTTGAGGATGGTGGCGGCGCGGCGGGTGCGTCACTTGGGGATGGCTGTGACAATGCAACGGCGGCGGCGGGGGCCGTCGAACTCGCAGAAGTAGATTGCCTGCCAGGTACCCAGCACCGGACGGCCGCCGCTCACGGGCACGGTGAGCGAGCAGCCCACCAGGCTGGCCTTTGCGTGGGCGTCCGAGTTACCCTCCACGTGGCGGTAGCCGCCATTCTGGGGCACCAGGCGCTCCAGGATCGTTGTGACGTCCCTCACCACATCGGGGTCGGCATTCTCGTTGATCGTCAGCCCGGCGGTGGTGTGGGGGACGAAGATGTGGCAGATGCCCTCGGAGACGCCCTCGGCGCGGAGTGCCCTTGCGACCTCGGCGGTGATGTCAACGAACTCCACGCGGTCGTGTGTGGGGACGCCGATCTCTTGCATGGTAGTGGCCTCGCTTGTGGTAGGGGGTCAGTAGATTTCGACGTCGCGGAGGAGGGAGACGCTGATGATTTCGGCGGTGCGGACTTTGACGGCGCGGCGGTTGGTGCGGATGCCGAGCTTGTGGCTCTCCATGATGTAGTGGTCCTTGGTCGAGCTTGCGTCGTTGGTGTCGTGGACGTCGGCGTTCTCGAGGGTGAGGCAGTCGGGGGCGATGGCGGTGAGGGTGCCGAGGATGATGTAGGTTGAGCGGGTGTCCACGACCACTTGCTGGCCGAGGTAGGGTTCGAGGGAGCTGGGCGGGGGCGGAGGCGTCGCGGGGGGTGTTGCACTCATCAGCGTCAGGCCCCTGAAAGGTGCCTCGGAGGCCGCTGAATGACGGGCTTGGGTGACGAGGTGACGGTCATGGTGCGATGAGTTTCTCGATGGCGTCGGCGATGCGGCGATGGGCGGCCTCGTTGGGGTTCTCGAAGTACATGCCGTCGGCCTCTGGGACGGCATAGTGGGCGCGGACCCAGTCGCCCTGGTCGGCGGCGAGGAGGTCGTGGAGGTTGAGGAAGCCGACGTGGTGGTCGCGTGCGATGCGCTCGGCGGCTTCGGTGTAGAGGCGGGAGACGTGGACGTTTCGCGGGTAGGGGGGCGGGGAGACTAGGATGGTCTTGATGGGCTTGCCGGTGGCGCGGACGGCGTCGATCATGAGGTCGAAGGAGCGAGCGAAGTCGCGGTCGCCGACGGCTTGGGCGACGTCGCCGAGGCCGGGGCAGACCACGAGGATGTCGGGCAGCTCGTTGGCTTCGGCTAGGGCCTGAAGGCTGCGGGTGAGGAGGACGACGTCGGCCAGGGTGGGGAGCAGGCCGGAGTTGCGCTCGATGAAGTGGAAGGGGCGGTTGGCGGCCTTGAGGCGCTCCTGGAGGATGGCGACGTAGTCTGTGAAGCTCTTGCCTGGCTCGGGCTGGTTGCTCATGCGGTCGCCGAGGAGGAGGACGCTTCGGCGGGTGATGACCTTTTCGCGGAGGTAGCGTGCGAAGACCCATTCGAGGTGGCGGTCGGCGTCTTCGATCTCGGTGGAGATCATGACGCGGCGTCCCTCGTGGTCGTGGAGAGCGCCGAGGCCGCGCCGGAGGAGGTTGAGGTCGCTGTCGGCGACGGCCTTCCATCCGCGTGCGGCGCCCTCGAAGAGGGGGACCCACTCCGTGGGTGGCCGCCTGGGGGGGGCCTGGGCGGGGGCGGCGCCTTGTGGGGCCTTTGGGGTGGGGGGGGCGTCGAAACGAGCTAGGGCGATCTCGCGTACGGCGAGACAGGTGTTGGAGGAGGCGTGGACGCCAAAGGGCTTGAGGGCGGCGAAGGCGAGTGGGAGCGCTGTGGGGGCGGCGGCGCGGGAGACGTCGGTGACTTTGTGCTCGTCGAGCCAGGCCTCGACGCGTGCGTCGCCCACGTGGAGGCGGAGGGTGTGCCAGCGGCCGGTCTCGATGGGGGCGGTCCAGCCTCGAGGGCGCAGGGTGCAGTAGGCGTCGCCGACGGGGAAGGTGACGTGAGCGAAGTCCTGGCCGGCGAGGCGGCGGACGCGGAGGCGGGCCTCGTAGTTGGTGGTGGGGAAGTCACCACCCGTCCAGGCCATGCCGGTGTAGGGTCCGCCGGGGCCGAGGGTGGCTTCTCCGGCGCTGATGGTCACCTGGCCGCGACGGATGAGGCTGGAGAATGGGACGATGCGCGCTGCTGTGTCGAGCACCTTGCGCCCGCCGAAGAGGACATCGAGCTCGAGTAGGGCCGTCTTGTCGTCGAGCTGCTTCATGTCGATGGGCAGGACGCAGAAGTTTTCGTTTTTGCCTTCGATGGGGAGTTCCTGGTTGAGGATGACCTGACGTGCATTGCGGGTGTGGAGGCGGGCGATGGCGCGGACGACGATGGGGCTGAAGCTGGTGTTGCGCAGGCGGACGGCGATGCTGGTGCGCTCGTCGTAGTAGACGACGTTGGCGAAGCTCACGATGTCGAGGGAGATGTTGAGCTTCTCGGTCGGCCTTGGGTCGAGGCGGAGGAGTTGTTGATAGTGGCCGATGGCCTTGCCGGCGGAGGAGAGGTGGAGGGCGACTGTGAAGTGGGCTGGGCCGCCGCCGGCGGGGAGCTGGTAGAGGTGGCAGGGCTCGGCCTCGCGGCTCTGGGTGCCGTCGCCGAAGTCCCACAGGTAGCCCCACGCTGCTGGGGCCTCAGGGCCTTCGGTGGCGTTGGGCGGTTGGGGGGTGAGGTTGTGGAAGCGGACGGACTGGTAGCGGGCGCCGTTGTCGGCCAGGACCGATAGGGGAGCGGGGCGGCAGGAGAAGAAGACCTGGTGGCGCTGGGCGTGGGTCTCGAAGGCGACGGTTTCGGCGACGACGCGGTTGACGAAGAAGTTGGGGGGTATGAGAGAGAAGACCGTGGCGTTGGGGGCCTGCCAGGCGAGGCGGGTGTTATGCTTGGCGGTCTCGACGGCGCACAGGACGAGGTGGTGATAGCCCTCGGCGAGGTCGATCTTGCCGCGGTGCTCGAAGTTTCCGGCGACCTGGTAGAAGAAGCTGGGGCGCTGGGCCGTGAGCTTGCCGTCGAGGAAGAGGTAGGCGGGCGCCGCGCTGTCCACGGAGAAGCGCCAGAGGCCGGGCATGGCGCAGTGGACGGTAGCTTCGTAGGCGCTGACGTGGAAGTCCGAGTCGTAGCTGAGGGGGTTGGCGCTGTTGCTGATGATGGTATGCGTGGTCGCGCCGACGTAGCGCGGGGAGTTGCGCATGGCGGCGCGGAGCCTGTCCACGTGGACCATGCGGTAGCCGCGGGCCTCCTCGAGGAGTGCGAGGAACTGGCCGTCGGTGAGGCGCCAGCCGTGTTGTCGGATGGTGGCGGTCGGAGGTGTCCAGCGCGGCGGGTCGCCCTGGGGATTGGGGTTGCCGTAGTAGACCCAGTAGTCGGCCGCGGTGAGGACATCGGATTCCACGGGGATGCCTTGGGCGATGTTGGGGGTCGTCTTGTCCACCACACGGGCCGAGGAGGTCTTGGCGTCCACGGTCTCGACCTCGAGGGTGGCGATGCGGGTGGGGCCGGCGAGGGCGTAGAAGCGTGCGCCGGGCAAGACGGCTTTGTCGCGACCGACGCTCAGCGTGACCGTCTTGGTGGCGTCCTGGATGGGGGTGGCGAGTTGTGCGGCGATGGTGCGGCGGGCTGGGAAGACCACGCGCACGTGGCCGGGCTTGTCCGGCTCGTCTACCACGCAGGGGAGGACGTTGCCGCCGGCGTCTACGACGCGAATCTCGCGTGAGGCACCTGCGGCGAGGGGGACCTCGCATTGGATGTCTGCCTGGGCTGCGACGGTGTCGTCGTCGGAGCTGGGGGGCCTGATGCGGAAGCCTAGGGGCTCCTGTGGGGCCAGGCGGACGCGGACCTTTTTGCGGTGAGACCAGGCGGGGTTCCACCAATCGTCCCCGCCCAGGGCCTTGGCCGACAAGGCGAGGAGTCCGCCGAGGGCGAGCAGGAGGGCAAAGAAGGGGATTGCGGGTGGCGGATTGCGGATTGCGGAGTCACGAGGCAGGGGTCTCTGGAACCTGGAATCTGCAATCTGGAGTCTCGGGTGCAGGGGCACGGCGGCCTCCTCAGTCCTTGGCCTTGGCGGATGCATCGAGGCCGTGAAGGGTCTTTTCCCACTTGAAGGGGTTGTGGAAGAGCTGGATAAGGCCCTTCCAGGCGCCGAGGCTGATGAGGACCCAGTAGAAGGGGGTGAGGATGGCGTAGGGGATGAGGCGGTAGAGCCTGCGGCGGATGCAGGCCAGGACGTGCATGAGGATGAAGAAGAAGTTGGCGACGAAGAGGAGCACGGTGATGTAGAAGAAGACCTGGGACCAGGTGTTCCAGAAGGGGTTGCCGCGGGGGTCGTTGAACCACATTTGCCACACCCAGGGGCCGTCCCAGTCGAGCCATCGGTCCCACGGCCAGTCTCCGGGCCTGAAGCTGGCCTGGAAGGCCCGGGTGGCGTCCCAGGACCAGCCCTGGAGGGCGAGGTCGTGGACCCAGCAGCCGGCATAGAAGAGCAGGAGGAGCCAGAAGATTGGGTTGAGGACGAGCATGAGGGAGAGTCCGCCGACGGAGGTGAGGAAGCCGAGGATGCCTGCGGGGCCGAGGCGCCAGGCGGCCTTGAGGGGGTTTCGCATGTGGACGAGATGGGTCTGGATGTAGCCCTTGACCCATCGGGAGCGCTGGCGGACCCAGTTCCACAGGCGCGAGTTGGCCTCTTCCAGGGTGGTGGAGTCGAGGATGCTCGTGCGGTAGCCGAGCTTGTGGAGACGGATGCCGAGGTCGCAGTCCTCGGCCACGTTGAAGGGGTCCCAGCCGCCTATGGCCTTGAGGACGTCGGTCTTGAAGTGATTGGATGTGCCGCCGAGGGGGATGGGGGAGCCGAGGCGGTGGATGCCGGGGAGGAAGAGGTCGAACCAGGTGCTGTATTCGATGGTGAACCACTTGGTGAGGAGGTTCTGGTCAACGTTGTAATAGTTGAGCTTGGCCTGGAGGCAGACGGTTTGGGTGCGGCGTAGGAAGAGTCGTGCGAGGAGGCCCCTGGGGGCGTTGGACTTTCGGAAGGCGACGACGGCTTTCTTTAGCTGGTCGGGCTCGGGGCGGTCTTCGGCGTCGTAGATGACGAGGAGTTGGCCGCGGGCGCGGTCGAGGCCGTGGTTGCAGGCTTTGGGCTTGGTCTTGGGGCGGCAGTCGGGCACGACGACGAGTTCGTAGTTGGCTGGGAGCTTGGCGCGGCGGCAGACCTCGAGGGTAGCCCGGTCGTCGGCCTCGAGGAGGAGCTTGACGTCGAGCTTCTCCTGGGGGTAGTCGAGCCGCTGGATGTAGCGTATGATCTTGCTGGCCACCTCGGTCTCGTGGTAGAGGGGGACGAGGATGGTGTAGACGGGGAGCTCGTCGTCCTTGAGGGCGGCGAGCTCTTCGCGGGTGACCTTGACCTCGCCAGGCCTGATGATTGAGAGTAGGACGGCGGCCAGCTTGTAGGCGATGACGATGAGGTAGAAGCTACAGAAGACGTGGAAGACGTGGAGGAAGCGCACGGGATGGTAGTTGAGCAGGACGATGAGGCCGAGGGCGATGGCGAGATACCAGAGCTTCTGGTGCCAGGCGGCGACCTTGTTGGCCGCCTCGTTGGGGTGGCGGGCGGCGAAGTTGCGGACGGTGTGGTCTGGATGGTGGAGGGCGTGGGCGTTGTCCCAGCGCGCGCGCCGCCATTCGGTGAATGGGAAGAGCAGAAACCACAGGGGGATAAGCACCGGGTAGAGCGGGAGCTTCCACCAGCGAAATGCCAGGACAGAGCCTGGGCGCGGTCGGGTGGGGAAGTCCTCGACGGGGGAGAGCGAGACGCGGACGATGGGCGCGCCGCCGTCGGGCGATGGCTCGATGACGGAGGAGCCTGTGCCCGCCCGCCGCTGGGTCTCGGCGAGGGCCTGGGCTGGCGTGTCGTCGAGTCCGCTGGAGAACCTCAGCACGGTCAGCCCGGCGCGGATGGTGTCGCCGTGGTGAAGCACGGCGATGCCAGCGAGGCGTTCGTCGTTAACGTAGGTGCCGTTGGCGCTGCCGAGGTCTTCGACGAGGTAGTCTCGGCCATCGTGGTAGACGGCGAAGTGGATGCGGGAGGCTTGCTCGTCGAGGAGGACGAGCTCGGCATCGCTGCCGCGGCCGGCGACGACGCGCGCGTTGGGGGCCAGTGCGAACGGCGGTTCGGGCTGCACCCTGTTGCCTGAGACGAGCTCCAGCTTTGCGGGCATTGGGAAGCCCCGTGCTCCGTGGTACGACCCGGGAGTCATGCATTTCCGACCGGGGGATTATACTGTCGCCCGCATGGCGAGTCAAGGAACCAAGCGGGGCGCCGCGATTGTGGCTCGGTGTGGCCGGCTAGACCATGAGCTGGGTTTCGCGGACGACTTCCTCGATGGTGGTGATGCCGTCGAAGATGTGGAGGACGCCTGATTCGCGGAGGGTGCGCATGCCTTCCTGGCGGGCGACGGCGCGGAGGGCGTTGGCGGATTCGCGGCGCATGATCATCTCGCGGATGGTGTCGCTGACGGTCATGATCTCGAAGATGGCGATGCGGCCGCGGTAGCCGGTGTTGTTGCAGCGCTGGCAGCCTTTGCCGTAGCAGAACTGCTTGCCTTCGAGGTCCTTTGGGGTGAGGGCGATGGAGGCGAGGGCCTCGGCGGAGGGTTCGTAGGTGGTCTTGCAGTTCGTGCAGATGGTGCGGACGAGGCGCTGGGCGATGATGGCCTCGAGGGTGGCGCAGATCAGGTAGGGCTCCACGCCGATGTCAATAAGGCGGGTGACGGTGGTGGGGGCGTCGTTGGTGTGGAGGGTGGATAGGACGACGTGGCCTGTGAGGGATGCCTGGATGGCGATCTGGGCGGTTTCGAGGTCGCGGATTTCGCCGACGAGGATCTTATCGGGGTCCTGACGCAGTATGGAGCGGAGGCAGCGGGCGAAGGTCACGCCGATCTCCTCGTTGACCTGCACCTGCATGATGCCCTCGAGGTCGTACTCGACGGGGTCCTCGGTGGTGATGATCTTGATGTCCACCTTGTTGGCGTAGTTGAGGGCCGAGTAGAGGGTGGTGGTCTTGCCGGAGCCGGTGGGGCCGGTGACGAGGATGATGCCGTGGGGCTTGTCCACGAGGCCCTTGACGGTCTTGAGCTCGTCTTCGCGGAGGCCGAGGCGCTGGAGGTCTAGGGAGACGACGCTGCGGTCGAGGACGCGCATGACCACGCTTTCGCCGTGGAGGCAGGGGAGGGTGGAGATGCGGAGGTCCACTGGGTGGGAGCCCATGTTGAGCTCGATACGGCCGTCCTGGGGCAGACGGGTCTCGGAGATGTCGAGGTTGGACATGACCTTGATGCGGCTGGTGATGGCGAGGGCAAGGTGGCGGGGCGGCGGCATCATCTCGTAGAGCACGCCGTCCACGCGGTAGCGCACCTTGAACTCGTCTTCGAAGGGCTCGAAGTGGATGTCGGACGATTGGTCCTTGATGGCCTGGATGAGGATCAGGTTGAGCAATTTGACCACGGGCATAGAGTTGGCCAGCTCTTGGAGCTGTTCGATGTCAATCGAGGTCGTCTGCTGGCCGTATTGGATGTCGTAGGTGAGTTCCTGGCGCGACTCTTCGATGTCTTTGATGAGCTGTTCGACGGACTCGCGCTGGCCGGCGTAGTATTTGTGGATGGCGCGGTCCACGGCGGCCTGGCTGGCGACGACGCCCTCCACATCGCAGTTGAGCATGAAGCGCAGGTCGTCCAGGGCCTGGACCTGTAGGGGGTCGGCCATGGCGACGGTGAGGACGCCGTCTTCGAACTTCACGGGGGCGATGTGGTAGACTTCGGCGATGGAGACCGAGACGCGGTCAATGACGTCCTTGGGGACCTCGATGGTGTCGAGGTCAATGGCGGTCATGCCCGCCTGCTCGGCGAGCGCGCTGGTGAGCTGTTCCTCGGTGATGTACTTGCGGGCGATGAGTGCGGCGCCGATGACGGTGCCCTCGGCCTTGGCGGCGGCGGCGGCCTCCTCTATCTGGGGTTGGGTGGCCCAGCCCTTCTCGAGGATGATTTGGCCGAGGGTCTTGCGGCTGCGCGCCTTGCGGGCGCGTTTGGGGCGTTTGGCGAGGGCTTCGGTCTCCGACATCACTGGCTCCGCTCTTTGTATTTGCGCTGGAGGTCCTCGGGGCGCTGGGCCGCCGTGATCATCGTCTTGTAGTCAATGATGCCCTTGGCGAAGAGCTCGTAGAAGAGGAAGTCGTCGAGGAGGAACATCCCCTTGGACTTGCCGGTCTGGATTTCGGAGTCGATTCGCTCGACCTTGTTTTCGCGGATGAGGTTGGCGATGGCGTCGGTCATGACCATGATCTCGAAGGCCGCTACGCGGCCTTGGCCGCCGACACGCGGCAGGAGCACCTGGGAGATGACGGCCAGGATGGAGACGGCGAGCTGGGAGCGGCACATCGCTTGCTGGGTGGTCGGGTAGGCGTCTATGATGCGGTTGACGGTGCGGGCGGAGCCGGTGGTGTGGAGGGTGGCGAAGACGATGTGGCCGGTCTCGGCGGCGGTGATGGCTGCGCTCATGGTCTCCAGGTCGCGCATTTCGCCCACCAGGATGACGTCGGGGTCCATGCGCAGTGCCCGCACCACCCCCTGGGAGAAGTTCGGCACGTCTACCCCGATCTCGCGCTGGGTGATTATGCTCCGCTTGTGTTCGTGGTAGTACTCGATTGGGTCCTCGATGGTCACGATGTGGCGGTCCATCGTCTCGTTGATGAAGTTCACCATTGTGGCTTGCGTGGTGGTCTTGCCGGAGCCGGTGGGGCCTGTGACGAGGATGAGGCCGCGGGGACGGGTGAGGAGCTCTTTTATGTGATGGGGCAGGCCGATCTGTTCGAAAGTCATGAGCTTGTTCGGGATGAGGCGCAGCTCGACGCCGACGTGGCCCTTCTGGTGGTAGACGCAGACGCGGAACCTGGCTTGGTCGAGGAAGGCGAAGCCGAAGTCGGTGGTGCCCACCGCCTGGAGCTCTTGCTGGTGCCGGGCGGGCGTGATGGCCTTCATGAAGTCCACCGTCTCCTCCGGCGTCAGGGGGGCAGTGTCGAGCTTGAGCAGACGCCCGTTGAGGCGAACGGTTGGTGGGCGGCCGACCGACATGTGCAAGTCGGAAGCGCCGCGGTCTACGACGAATTGGAGGAGACGGCTGACCTCGATCCCCATGCTGCCTTTGCCGCGCCTTTCGCGTTAGAGGGATTGGACACGAGGGGGTTGCGGATTGCCCCCTGGCACGCGAGCCGAAGACTAGGTCATGGACGCCAGGATGTCGCCGGCGGTGTTGCTGAGCACCTCCTCGATGGTGGTGACGCCCTGGATCACCTTGCGGATGCCGTCCTGGAGGAGCGTGTGCATGCCCGAGGCGATCGCCTGGTCGCGGATGCGGTTGGTTGGGGCCTTGTGGAAGGCCATGTCGCGCAGCGGACCGTCCATCTCCATCAGCTCGAAGATCCCCACACGGCCCTTGTAGCCGGTGTTGTTGCACTCCGGGCAGCCGACCCCGCGGTAAAAGGTCACATGGGCCACGTCCTCGGGGTTGATGCCGACGATGCGCAACTCGTGCGGCTTTGGCTCGTAGGGCTCCTTGCAGTTGACGCACAGGCGGCGCACGAGGCGCTGTGCCATGATGGCCTGGACGGAGGATGAGACCAGGAAGGGCTGGACGCCGATGTCAATGAGACGCGCGATGGCCGATGGGGCGTCGTTGGTGTGCAGGGTGGAGAAGACCAGGTGGCCGGTAAGGGCTGCCTGGATAGCGATTTCGGCCGTCTCCAGGTCGCGGATTTCGCCGACGAGGATCACGTTGGGCGCCTGGCGCAGCATGGCGCGGAGGATGCGTCCAAACGTCATCCCGATCGGTTCTTTGACCTCGGCCTGGTTGATGCCCGTGAGGCTGTATTCGACGGGGTCCTCGGCGGTTATGATCTTGCGGTCCGGGGTGTTGAGCTCGTTTAGGGCCGCGTAGAGGGTCGTGGTCTTGCCGGAGCCTGTGGGGCCGGTGACGAGGAAGATGCCGTTGGGCCGCTTGATGATGGACTTGAAGCGCCGGTAGTCGTCGTCGCCGAAGCCGAGGTCCTGGACGCCGAGGAGGACCGACTGCTTGTCGAGGATGCGGAGGACGACGCTGGGCCCGTGGCTGGCGGGGAGGGCCGAGACGCGCAGGTCTATGTCGCGTCCGAGCAGCTTCATGCGGATGCGGCCGTCCTGGGGGCGACGGCGCTCTGCGACGTCCATGTCCGCCATGATCTTGATACGCGAGATGATCGAGCCTTGAAGGCTCTTGGGCGGGTTCTCCACCTCGAAGCACACGCCGTCCACTCGGTAGCGGATGCGCAAGCGGTTCATCATCGGCTCGATGTGGATGTCGCTTGCGCGGGACCGCAGTGCCTCGGTGATGATGAGGGTGACGAGGCGGATGACCGGCGCGTCGTCGGGGTTCTCGGCTTCTGCGCCGGCGGCGCCGGCTTCGTCGGTGAACGATATGTCGCTCTCGGTGAACTCCTGGAGCATGTTGTCCACCGTTTCTTCGCCGATCTCGTACTTCTGGTGGATGGCCTCTTCGATGGCGTCGCTGGCTGCGATGACGTAGTCTACCTCGCAGTTGGTGGCGAAGCGCAGGTGGTCGAGCGCGTAGAGGTCAAGGGGGTCGGCCACGGCGACGGTGAGGCGCCCGTCCTCGCGCGCGATGGGGATGAGGTGGTGCTCGCGCGCCATGGCCTTGGGCACTGCGGCGAGCGCCTCCTGCGGAATCTCGATTGTGCGGGGGTCAACGACTTTGCGGCCAAACTGCACCGAGAGCGCCTTGGCGATGTCGCTCGGCGTGCAGTAGTTGAGCGACAGAAGCGCGTCCCCGGTGCGAACGCTGGACTCTTTTTGTAGGCCTAGCGCTTCCTCGAGCTGCTGGGGCGTGATTGCGCCCAGATCAACCAGAATGGTCCCAAGGAGCTTTCTGGCGCGAGCCATAAGACTCTGCCTGGCCGAACAGGCCAAATGTGCCGAGTGCCGGGGCCGCGGCCCGCCTTATAAGATTGTAGCACAGTCTTATGGAAAGTCAACAGCTCTTTCTCTGCTACGCATCTGGTTGGAGCGCAAGGCTTTGCGTGCTGCCCCTCGGAGGCCCGCGCCGGGGCCGCCGGGGGCGTCGGCGAGCGCTGTGGGCGCGCGCCCACGAGCGCGGCCTCAGACGCTGCACAGCCTTAGCACGGCCCCCGGGGGCCACTGTGCCGCCCGGCTTTGCTCACTTGACGCGCCCTGCGGGGGTTTGATACAGTGGCGTCGTGGAATTGACTGGGTGGACGCGGCCCCCTTCGGATACACAGAGGGGGTCCGAAGGTGGCCACGCCCCAACGCGGCTCTCAGTGAGGGTCTCTTCATCATGGAGCAGGACCGCATTGCGGCGTGCCAGGAGGCGATCGGATACAGGTTCGACGAGCCCGCTTGGCTGGAGAAGGCGCTGGCGCACTCTTCGAGCCGGGCTGACCTCGGCCTGTGTAACGAACGGATGGAGTTCCTCGGCGACGCCATCCTCGGGATGGTGATCTCCGAGCATCTCTTCAGGACTTATGCCGGTCACAGCGAGGGGGAGCTTACGGCTATCAAGGGCGTGGTGGTGAGCCAGCGGACGCTGGCCCGCCAGAGCCGCGCGCTACAGCTCGATAAGTTTCTCGCCGTGGGCCGAGGCATGAGCCGAGGGCGGCGCCTGCCCAACTCGGTGGTGGCGAACGCCTTCGAGGCCGTCGTTGCGGCGATCTATCTCGACCGCGGGCTCGATGCGGCCAGGGACTTCGTCCTCCGCACCCTCGGCCCACAGGTCCAGGACGCCGAGCGCACTAAGCAGCACAAGAACTCCAAGTCGGTCCTTCAGCAGCTCGCCCAGCGCCTGCGGGGCTGCACGCCCACGTATCGCGTCATCGAGGAGTCTGGCCCAGACCACGCCAAGTCGTTCCGTGTCGTCACCGTCATCGAGGGCGTCGAGTACGGCACGGGGTGGGGCCGGAACAAGAAGGAGGCGGAGCAGCACTCGGCCAGGGAGACCCTCGCCCTGGTGAAGGTCCGGTGGCAGGCGAACGAGGACCGGGCGGCGCAGGCGCAGGGAGCACAGGCCCCACCGGAGGGCTAGAGCACGCATGGCACAGGCCCTCAGCGTGACGATAGCGGGCTACTGCGAGCGAATCGAGGCCCAGGGGGCGGCGGTGCGCGCGCTTCAGGCTCGCGCGCAGGAACTCGAGGCTCTGGGCGACGCCGGCGGCTCTGTGGTCGAGGGCGACCTGCGGGCCATTCGCACTGAGGCCGAGCGCGCCGAGGCAGCCCTGAGGGTCCTCCAGCGCGAGTATGCCTGCCTGCGCCTGCGCGAGGGGCTGGGGCCTGATCCCGACCACATCGAGCCGAGCGTTCTTGACGAGGCACTCGTGGCGTGTAGCAGCGGGCCGCTGACGCGCGGCGAGCGCCGCGGGCCGCACGACGGGCCGATCGGCTTCGCGGCCTTCCGCGAGCTCCTGCTGGCGGACCTCTCGCTGGCCCCCTTCGTCGAGAGCGAGGCCACGGAGCAGACCGGCATCGTGGCCCTTGGCGTCCTCCAGGAGCAGACGAGTGCGAAGAACACGTTGCGGCGCTGGGCCGCGATGGTGGACAGTGACCCCTATGTTGGGCGCATCCTGCGGTGCGCCTCGGAGGCCGCGCGGCGGTTCGCCAAGGCCCTCGAGCAGTTCGCCGGCACCCTCGATCACCTGCGCATCAGCTATGAGCTCAAGGAGCGGAGGGTGGACCGCCTGGCGTTCAGGTTTGTGGAGGGCCGGCCCGTGATCGAGGCCGTGGAGGATTGGGAAAACGTCGAGCGGGTCTGCCCGGCCGAGGCGAATGCCCTGGTGGGGCATTTCGACGAGCTTGTCCGGGCGCGCGAGGAGCTGCGGTGCCTGCGGGACGAACTGAATGCGGAGCTGCGCGCCTTCATGTCCTGCGTCGTCCCCCGCTACGTGACCCTTGTGCTGTCCCAGAACCGTGGCCGGCGCGAAAGCCTCGGGCTCGGGGGGCGCTGGCTGGTCGGCCGGCGGGCGCGGCGGCTGTGCCGCTACGCGCTGGGACAGATTGAGCGGACGGATTTCCTACTGCCGCGCGGGGGGAAGCTGGAGATCGACGTGCCGCGCATCCCGCCGGAGTTCGCCGCCTTCGGCGACACGCGCGCGTACCAGCGCCATAAGAGGCACCTGGAGCGCGCCGCGATGGCCGAGGAGGCCGCGAGTGAGGACGACTCGGCGTGAGTGAAGGCGCTGGAAGTCGCGGCTGGCTCGGCACCTCGGCCGGCTTCCGGCGCCTGTTTCCATGCCTCTTGCTCGTTGCACTTACTTTCGCCGCCTTCGGCAACGCCCTCCGTAATGGCTTCGTGAGCTTCGACGACTGGCTGCTGGTGCAGGAGAATACGCGGATCAGGTCTCTCGCCCCCAGGAGCATCCTCCTGATGCTCCGCGAGAGAGACCCCAACAGCCACGCCTGGCTGCCCCTGCGCGAGCTGAGCTACGCGGTGGACTACCGGCTCTGGGGCCTCGACCCCGCCGGGTATCACCTGACCAACATCGCGCTCCATGCGGCGAACGCGGTGCTTGCCTACGCGCTGCTGGTGCGGGTGATTGGGCGGCCGTCCCTGGCCATTCTCGGCGCAGCCTGGTTCGCCGTGCACCCAGCCCAGGTGGAGTCGGTGACGTGGGTCTCGGGCCGACGCGACGTCCTCTATGCTTTCTTCTACCTGCTGGGGCTGCTGGCCTATGTGGCCCACGAGCGGCGGGTGGGGCAAGCCAGGTGGGTGCCCTACGGGGCCTCAGTCGTCCTGCTTCTCGCCTCGTTGCTCTCAAAGGCGTCGGCGATGACGTTCCCCGTCGTTCTGCTGCTGTGGGTGTGGCTGCTGAGCGATTGGGAGACGGGCAGCGACCTGTGGCGGCGTTTGGCGTGGACCGCCCCGCACTGGCTGCTGGCCATCGTGTTGACCGGGGTGCACACACTGGTGGCGCAAAGGGCTGGTGTGGTGAAGGGCCAGGCCCTGGCCGATAGCCTGAGCAATGTGCCTCTCATCTTCTCCGAGTACCTGCGGCTGGTCTTGTTTCCCGTGCATCTGGCTACGCCGCACGGCGACACGGCGTTGAGGTGGTCGGAGCACGGCGCGCGGATTGCGTGCCAGGCGGCCGCGGTGGTCGCGGTGATGGCGGCGGCGTGGTGGGCGGCTCCGCGGCGGAGCTCGGGGCTCTTCTGGCTGGGGTGGTGGTTCCTCCTGCTGCTGCCAGTGGCGAACTTTATTCCCCTGAGTGTGCTGGTGGCGGAGCGGTACCTCTATCTGCCGCTATTGGGGGCGTGTGGGTTGGGGGCGGAGGTCGTGGGGCGGCTTGCGGCGACGGGGCGGTGGTGGCGGCGGGCGCTTGCGGCGGGGTGCGCCCTTGCCGTTGTTGGGCTGCTCGCCGGGGCGACCCATCACCGTAACAAGGTGTGGGAGAACAGCCTCATCTTTTGGCAAGACGGCGTGTCGAAGTGGCCGAGCACGCCGGTGATGCGGATCGGGCTGGCGTCGGCGTACGCGGACGAGAACGACCTGGAGCGCTCGTGGCAGCAGTATATGGCTGTGGCGCTGTCCGGCGGCAGGGCCGCGTCGGTGGATCCCGAGCATCTGGCGCTGGTAAACGCTGGGCTGAAGAATATCTACTATAGGCTGGCTCGGCAGCGGGAGGCCAAGGGGCAGCGGGATGCGGCGCTGGAGGTTTACGGGTCGGTGATTCGGCTGCTGCCGGAGAAGGACACGGTGGTGCCGCGGGTGAGGCTTGCGCAGGCGTATGAGCGGATGGGGATGGCGGCGAGGGCGCGCGAGCAGGTGCTCGCGGTGCAAAAGCTCGAGCCGGACCGTGCGGGGCTTGCGGAGTGGCTCAGGCGCCTTGAGGGGCGGGAGAAGGGGGAAGGGGAGGGGGGTAAGGGGCTAAGAGAATAGCCCGCCCCGTGGGGGGCGGGCTATTCAGATGGGCGACAACGCGGACGAGCCTAGTTCCTCAGGGCAACCAGGTCGCCTTGGCCAACGCCACGCTCCAGGTCAACGCGCGTATGGGTCCAGTACTCGACGTGGCTGTCGAAGAACAGGACGGCCATGCCGCCGTTGTCCCTTTCGCCGTGGTTGATCGGGTCGTCGGTGTCATCGCAGGCCATGGGCTCGTTGGGTGGGAAGTCATCGCGGATCGCGAGCTCGAGGTTGGTCAGGCCCGTCTTGCCCTGCTTGGTGATCATGTACACGCCGACGCTGGAGCAACCCATGCCGGCGTAGCTGACGGTGTCCTTCGACAGCGGGTTTCCGCTCGGGCAGCCGTCGGCACCAAGCTCACGTCCCTGCTCGTTGCTGTCCGGCGAACTTGGGCAGTTGTAGACGCCGGGATCAGGGATGATCTTGGTCCAGTACAGGCTGGCCAACCACTCCGCGCCCCCGAAGTCGGGGTTCGCGATGGTGCCGCAGCCCGGACGACCCACCGGCCACGGATAGAACCGGTTGTCGCCAGCCTCGTTGAGGTATGTCGCCATACCCTTGGCGAGCTGGTTCAGGTTATTGCGGCACCTGATCCGCCTGGCCTCCTCACGAGCTCTGGCTAGGGCCGGCAAGAGCATGCCGGCCAGGATTGCGATGATGGCGATGACCACCAACAGCTCGATCAGAGTGAAGCCTTGCCTTCTCTTCATTCTCTCACCCCCTTTCTGGGCGAAAAGGCGTCAGGCTATACCCAGACACTACTGGATTATACCCCGCGCCCCCGGGTTTGTCAAGGTGGGCGAGGGGTTTTTTTCAGAAGCTGTCCAGCGGACGCAAGACGATGCCTGTTAGGGGCTTAGGCCAGAAGTAGGTGGACTTCTGCGGCATGCGCTCGCCGGCATCAACCACGGCCATAAGCTCGGCCGGGCGAACGCCCGGCAGCAGGCAGGCCAGGGTGCGCTCGTGGGTCTCAGCCTGGCGGACGGCAGCCGCGGCGTCGGGAGTGTAGGATATTGCTGCGCCTTGCAGCCAGGGTAGCTTTCCCAGGAAGACGTGGGTGAACACCGCCGCCGGTAAGCGCCGCAGGGGCGAGCCGGGCGGGTAGGGCCAGTCTCGGACGGCCTCCTCGCTCCGCAGGCGCAGGAACGTGTAGCCGGCCGACCGGCCGCTATAGACGAGGAAGCTGCCGTCCGCATGTCTGCATTCAAGCAGTCGGAGCGCTTCGGCAAGGTCTTGCGTGGCAAGATGTTGCGTCGCAAACCAATCCTCGGCCTCGGCGAGGAGATCGGTGCCCCAGAACTCGCGTTGCCACGTAACTACGCGATGGGTGGGGCGGATGACGAGACCTGGGTCCTGGCCGGACATGCAGGCGGCGAACATGAAGTCCAAAGGCAGTTCGGCGGCGGGGGCGGCCATCGCTGCGCGCTCCCGGTCGCGGTAGAGCAGCGCCGTCTCGTAGCGGTGGTGGCCATCGGCGATGTAGAGGGGCAGGGGCTGGAGGGCTTGGCCTAGGGCCTCCTGGGTCGAGGTGTCCAGGATGGGGCGGAGCTGGTGCTCGATCTGCGTCTCGTCGGCGAAGGCCGCGACAGCAGGCAAGGCGAGGAGGTCATCCAGCATCCTGTTGATTCGGCCCAGGGGGTCTGGAAAGAAGGCGAGGATGGGGCTTAGGTTTGCTCGGCACGCCTGCATGAGGTGGAGGCGGGTGATCTTGGGGCCTGGGTGGGTGTTCTCGTGGGGGAATACGCGGCCGGCGCCGTAAGGCTCGAGGCGCAGTGCGCCCAGGAGCAGTTTGCGCCGTAGCCGGCGGCCTCGGTGGTCGAAGTCCTGTGTGTAGAGGTAGTAAGCGGGCCGTTGGTCGCGCAGCAAGAGACCCTGCCGCTGCCACCCGAACCACAGCTCGGCCGCCTGCTGATACCACTCGCTCGGGGGGAGCACATCGGGCGAGTAGCCCTTGTCGAGGATGAGCCGGACGACGTTGTGCGGGCTTCGCGCACACAGCCGGCGGTATTGCGCCTCGTCAATCACATCGTATGGCGGGGCCACGAGGTCGGCCAGGTTCCCCGCCTGCGCGCTGTAGCGAATCCCGCGGAAAGGTCTGAGCTCTGGCAAAGGGCGGTTTCCCCGAAGCTAATGCGGTTCGTCAGGGGTCACTTGGAGACGCCTGAAGCCCCTGGACTGCGCGACCTGGGGCTTGCCGTCGCGGTCGTAGATCACCATCACCTCGATGCCGGGGTGATTCTCGGCGAAGGCGACGGCGGCCTCTGGGCCCAGGACGCTGAGCGCCGTGGCATAGGCGTCGGCCGTGGTGGCGTCGGGAGCGACAACTGTCACGCTGGTCATGTGCTCCACCGGCCGCCCGGTGCGGGGGTCCACGATGTGCGAATAGCGCTTGCCGCCCAGGGTGGCGAACTGCTCGTAGTCGCCGGAGGTGGAGACGGCCTGGTCTCGGAGCCGCAGCGGGGCGGGCAGAATCTTGTCGGGTTGGGCCGGGTTGCGGATGCCTACGAGCCAGGCCTGGCGTTCGGGCGGCGCGCCCAGGGCAAAAATGTCCCCCGCAATGGCCACAAGAGCTGCGGGGATGCCACGCTTGCGTAGAGTTGCAATCGCCTGGTCCGAGGCGTAGCCCTTGCCGATCCCGCCCAGATCGAGCTGCATGCCGGCCTTGAGCAGTTGCACGCTTCCCAGGGTCTTGTCCGGGATGAGACGGAGGTTCCGATAGCCCACAAGCTCTCTGGCCGCAGCGGCTTCCGCCTCGGTCGGGGGCTGGCCCTTTTTCCACGTCCGCTTCCAAAGGGCGATGAGCGGGCCGACGGTGACGTCGAATGCGCCATCGGTTTCCTTCGAGACCTCAGCGGCGCGGCAGAGGACGGCCCAGACGTGTTGGCCCACTTGCATCGGCGGCCCGCCGGCCGAGCGGTTGAGCCTGGAAACTTCGCTGGCGTCCCTGTAATGGCTCGTCGCGGCCTCTACCTCGTCAATGGCGGCCAGGGCCGCGGCGATGGCCTCGCGGCCCGCCGCCTCGTCGGGCGCGTAGACCGTCACCATCGCATACGTCCCCATTGGCGTCGCACCGTCCGACACCCTGACCAGGCGCTCCGCCGCCCCGGCCGCCAACCCCGCTCCGGCCGCCAACCCCGCCGCGACCAGCACAGGTAGGGCGTGCATACCTGCACGCGCAATCTTCGATGCTTCGTTGACCATCGTCCTGCCGCCCGCCTTCACTCCAGGTTCGTGTGCTTCGCGCTCATGCTCTCCGGCGACGCTCCGCGTCGCTCCTGGAGCAGGAGCACGACTGCGTCGAGGAAGAGGAGAAGCGCTTGCTCGAAGAGCGAGGCGCCGAATTGGACCGACAGTTGCCCGGCATCAGGGGCTCCGGGAGGCGTGCCCAGCTTTGTTGGCGCAGGGAGCACCACCTCGATATCGGCCCCCGCTGCCAGCGGGCTGCCCCGCGCCGCCACGATGGCCGCCACTGTCGCCCCGACGCGGCGCGATTGCTCGGCCCTGTGACACGTGATCGGCGTCTGCCCCGACCCCGAGCAGGCGATGCACAGGTCGCCCGCCTCAATTGCCGGCGTGATCGTCTCCCCGCAGGCATAGGCCGTCATACCCAGATGCACGAGGCGCATGGCAAAGGTGCGGGCCACCAGCCCGGAGCGCCCCTCGCCCGCCACATAGATTCGCCGCGCCGACACGGTCGCATCAAGCAGGCGCCCCACCGGCCCCGGCTCCACCTGGCGCAACACGCCTTCCACCTCCCCCAGAATCCGCTCGACCGCGTCAAGAATGTCCACTGCCACCTCCGTCCCCCCGTCTCATAGTATAGCCGACCCCTGCTTGGCACACAAGCCCCCGAAGGCCACAGGGGCTCAAGCTCCCCGCGTCTGGGTTTGACCTCCTGTCCGATAAAGTTTGTTGTTCTCACGCCACAAACAGATGCCTCGACTTTGCTCGGCATGACAGGCCCTTGGCTTGCTTGTGCGGAAACCAATGAGGGGCTGCCGCATGGAGCGCGACGCCGTGCTGATGATGGGCGTGGGCCCCTGGGAGTGCGGCGACTTGTCGCCGCTCATTACCCCTGTCTCCGGTCGAAGGGGCCTCAGCGCCGGGCCTCGAGGTCCGAATGTGCGAGCCGCTAGGGCTTGCGGGCGATGAGGATGAACTCCTCGGGGTAGGCGTGGACGGCGGCGGACTTGTCGGAGGTGAACTTGCCGCTCCTGGGGTCGCGGACCTGGGGTAGGGTCTTGAGGGGGATGATGCGGCGGACGACGTGGGCGAGCTCGAAGCCGAGGTTCTGGAGGATCTCGGCGTGGACCTCGGCGTTGAGGATGGGGACGCGCTCGAGGGCGGTGTTGCCGATGACGTCGCAGACCTTGCCGCCGGGCTTGAGCACGCGGCGCACCTCGCGGAAGGCGTCCTGCATGTCGAGGAAGTACTGGCGGACCTCTTCGGCCTTGGTCTGGCTGCGGAGGCGGAGCTGTGCGACGATCTGGCGGGCGAGGGCGCTGTTGGGTTCAGCCTCGCCGCGGCCCCTGGCGGCCGCGGAGCCGATGAAGGGGGCCTTTGCGTCGGGAATGTCTGTGAGCGGGGCGAGCCAGAGCGTGGTGAGCTCGTGGAGGGCGGCGTACTCGTAGGAGGTGACATAGGGGGGGCTGGTGACGACGAGGTCAGTGCTGCGGGCCTTCCAGGGGAGGGCTCGGGCGTCGCCGCAGCGGATGTCCGCGGCGGCCTCTGGTCGGCGGCGGAAGCGCTCGGGCAGGGTGTGCCAGAAGAGGACGTTGGCCCGCTGCATCTTCCAGAGGTGTCGCATCAGGGGGCGCACGGGGTCTGGGACGCCGCCAGCGAGTTTCTTCTTGTCGCGTGTCGGCTTGCTGCTTTTCATCAGCCAGTAGGAGGCGGTCTTGAGGGTGTGGGAGAAGGCGCAGCGGAGGAAGCCGCGGAGGGCGGGGTCGGGCGTGGCCTCGATGATGGCGAGGATGGTGCCGAGGCGTTGCTGTTGGGGGCGGGGGAACCACCAGTTGAGGCGCTCGCGGTCGGCAGGGAGAATTGGCTCAGGGGGCGGGAAGAGCGTGGGGCCGCGCCGCTCCTCGTCGAGCCAGGAGAGGCGCTCCTGGAAGTCGCGGAGCGCGCTGAAGAGGCGCCCCGGCTCGATGGGGGTCGTCTTGGCCTTGCTGGCGATGAGGGCGGCGGGGTTGAGGTCAACCCCGCGTGCTCGCCGCTCGGCGACGAGGGCCTCGACGAGGGTGGTGCCGGAGCCCATGAAGGGGTCGAGCACCACGTCGCCCGGCTCCGAGTGCTCGCGGATCAGCCGCGCGGCGACCTGGGGGATGAACTTCGCCGGGTAGCGGTGGTAGCAGTGGGTGATATAGGCGGTCTCGCGCGGCGTGCAGTCCCTGAACGACCACGACGGGTCCGGCTCGACGTGAGAGAAGTCAAGCGGCATCGTGGCGTCAGACCCCGAAAACCCGGCGGATGAAGTCGCGGCTGATGCGGTGGTTTTCCTCAAAGGAGCGGGTGAGCTTCGTGCCGGGCATTGTGGCGTGCTCGATGGAGAGTGGGCCGGCGAAGCCCTTGCGCCGGAGGACCGCGGCGATGGCGGGAAAGTCTATGTCGCCCTCGCCGAGGGCCTGGACCCAGGTGGTGCCGATGGCGTCGCGGACGTGGAGCGAGGCGGTACGTTCGCCGTAGAGCTCCAGCATCGCCACTGGGTCGCCGCCGCCGTGGCGAATCCACTCGACGTCGGCGTTGAACCAGACGTTCTCGGGCCGCGTGCCGCGCATCCAGGAGTGGACTTCGCGGGCGCCGGAGCGCATCTCGGGCGAGTGGTTGTGGAGCGCGAAGCGGATGCCGAGGGCGCGCAGCTCGGCGCCGCAGGCGTCGAGCCACTTGGCCTGGACCGCAAGCTCCTCGTCGGTCTTCTCTACGCCGCCGGGCTTGACCGCGGGGTTGCAGTTGATCACGCGGACGCCCAGTTCCCTGGCGATCTTGGCGTGGGCGACCATCGCCTGGATGGACTTCGGTGCCTCGGCTTCGATATGAAATGTGCCGCCGCTGTAGGAGGCGGGGAAGCCGAGCTTGTGCCTGGCGAGTGCCGCCACGAAACGCCGGTCGGCGGCCCAAGCCGTGTCCCACTCCACGTTGTCAATCCCCGCGCGCCTGATGGCGGCGAATGCCTCGTCAATCCGCTCGATGAGGGGCGGGCGGTTGGGGAAGTTCTCGGGCTGGGTCCAGCCGTAGAGCTGCGTGGCGACGATGATGGCGGGCATGCGGCACCTCTCCTCTTGATCAGAACTGGCCTTTGAGGGACCAGCGAAGCTCTGTGACCTCGGTGCTTGGGGGCGTCTCGCCGCGGGTGCACTCGGTGGCCCGGCCCACGACCGTCTTCTCCTTCCCCGGGGCGAGTATGCCGGAGAAATCGGCCTCCACGGTGTAGAGCGTGCGGCCGTGCGGGAACTTGCCGGGGGCCCTGACGCGAAACCTGTGGAGGAACCAGGGGGTGCGGTTCTCAACGCTTATTTCCGCGGGCAGAACCGTCGGCTGCGATGGGGGGGTGAGAGAGGGGCCGGCTGGCGGCAGGAGACGGATGTTTCGGACCTCCAGGAGGCGCCTGGCGAGCTCGCGCTGGAGCCTGGCGATGGGCGGCTCGATGGCGGCGATGGCTTTCTGGCAGGCGGCCTCGCGGCTGAGGGGGCAGGCGCCCTTGGGGTCGCCCGCCGCGCGCGCCGCGGAGGCCACCTCGACGCCGCCGTAGAGCTCCTCGTCAGGCGTCGGCGGCTCCTTGACGACGAATTGCACGGGCGCCACATAGTCGGCGCCGGCGCGGCGCATGAGGCTCACCCGCACCATGCAGTCGCGGCGCACGGGCATGAACCAGCGGCGCTCCTCGCCGCCGAGGAACTGCCCGTCACGGAAGACCTTGCCTTTGGCGAGCCGCACGAAGGGCAGCGTGCCGATGTCAATGGTGCCCGTGTGTTCGAGGAGCACGCGATAGGTGGCGCCGTCTTTGCCCAGTTGGCCGGAGCCGGCGCACTCGAAGAGAGGGCGGGCAAGCTCCAGGAGCTTTGTGGCATAGGTCGCAGCATGGGTTGGGCTGAGGCGGACGGTCGTGCTGGCCATCAGCTCGAGGTCGAGGGCTGAAACGGTTGTTCTGCTCATGCCCTCAGCGTCGGCCGCGCCCGCGGCGGCACCGGACGCCAGCAGGAGGGTTCCCAGCGCCGATGAGAGCCAGCGATGCACGTGCCTGCGCTCCTCGCCCCTCGCTCAGTGGCATGATACCACCTTCAAGCGCGGTTGGCAAGCATCTCACAGGCTCCAGCCCTGGCGGTAGGGGGTGCGGATGAGGGTCGCGGCCTCGGGGACGTTTGTGACCTTGAGGGCGGCGGCATCCCACTCGATGCGGGTGTCGAGCTTGCGGGCGACGTTGCCCAGGAGGCACATCTCGGTGAGCGGGCCGGAGTAGTCGAAGCTGGCCGAGGGCTGGGTGCCGGCCTTGCAGTGGCGGGCCCAGTCCTGCTCGTGGCTCCCCTGGACCCGTGGGATGGTCTTCTCGGGGCGCTTGTATTCCTTCATGAGCATCTCGGGGATGAGGCGGGGGCTTTCGCCGTAGACGCCGCACATGAGCTTGCCCTTGGTGCCCTTGAAGAGCGCGCCGCCCTCGGGGTTGCCCATCGCTCGGCCCTCTTCCAGCTCTTCGGGGCGCGGGGGACGCAGTCCGTCGTACCAGGTGAGCCGCACGGGGGGCAGCTTGTCGCGTGCAGGGAACTGATAGGTGACGATTGAGGCGACGGGGTGGGTGTCGGGGTTCAGGCCGGTCGAGCTGGCGTCCACCCAGGTTGGCGCGGTCAGCTTGAGGGCGCGGTAGACGGGGTCGAGGGTGTGGGCGCCGCGGTCGCCCATCATGCCGCAGCCGAAGTCCCACCACGCGCGCCACGTGCGCGGATGATAAGCGCGGTGGTAGGGGCGCATGGGGGCCGGGCCGATCCAGAGGTCCCAGTCGAGCCCGTCTGGCACGGGCATCGCCTCGGCTGGCCTGCGGCTCCACTGGGGGCTCCAGCTAGCGTGGCCCCAGGGGTAATAAGAGAGGCTGCACCAGGCGTCCACCTCGCGCACCTCGCCGATGGCGCCGTCCCAGATCCATTCGCAGATGAGGCGGGCGCCCTCGCCCGAGTGGCCCTGGATGCCCATGACGGTGGTGACCTTGGCCTCGCGGGCGGCGATGGCCAGGGCACGGGCCTCGTAGACGTCGTGGGTGAGGGGCTTCTGTGTGTAGACGTGTTTGCCGGCCTTGATGGCGGCCATCGAGACGACGGCGTGGGTGTGGTCTGGCGTGCCGACGACGACGGCGTCAATCTCCGGCTGCGCGTCGAGCATCTTGCGGTAGTCGGTGTAGGTCTTGGCGTTGGGGTAGCGGCCGAGGGTGCCGGCGGCGTGCTTGAGGTGGACGTCGCAGAGCGCCACTATGTTCTCAGCGGCGAGGGCGTTGAGGTTGGCCCCGCCCATTCCGCCGACGCCGACGCCTGCGATGTTGAGCTTGTCGCTGGGCGCGAGCTTGCGCGGCTCGCCGCCCACCACGTGGCGGGCGACGGCCAGGAACGCCGCGCCCGACGAGATGCCGCTCAGGAAACCCCGCCTGTTCATCACGCCTGCTCCTTTCGCGTGAGCTCTCATCGAGTCCCTCCAGCCGCAGTATAGCGTGGGACTTGGGGATTGCAAGCGGGGATGGCGTCTTGACAGCGGCGCGCCGGCGCTGCTAGAATCCGCCGTATGGTCTCGCCCACCACGCGTCACGCGTCACGCGTCACGTCTCCTCTCCTGTTGCTCGCCTTTGCATCGGCGGCAAGCGCGGGAACTTTCCGCGGCAATACAGTGGTGGAGGATTTCGAGGCGTTCGCGTGGGGGGAGGACTGGGCGACAGTGCAGTTCTCGCCCGGCGCCGACCCCCGCCTGAGCGCTGAGCGGCAGACGGTTTACGCGGGCGAGCAGTCGTGCCGCCTGGACGTGCCGCCTGGGGAGAGCCTTATCGCTGTGCCTCAATGCGGGACTGGCTTTGTGGGCGCGGGGGGCAAGCCGCCGCTGCCGCTGCCCGGCACGCCGCAGCGCATCGGGCTGTGGGCGCGGGGCGAGCCTGCGACCTCGCGGACTTCGCCGGTGCCAGGTGGCGGCGGCCACCGGGTGTGGCTGCGGCTCCAGGATGCGGTGGGTAAGAGCGCAGACGTGGGCCTTGGCGCTGTGAGCTTCGCGGGCTGGGGCTACCTGGATGCGCCGGTGCCCTTCCTGGTGCCGCCTGTCTACCTGAGCGCTCTGCTGGTGCGTGGCGGCGATGGGCCGCTCCTGCTCGACGACATCACCGTGACGACGACGGCTGCCGAGCCGCTGTTCCTCTCGGTGCGTAACCTGTCGCGCGAACGCGACCTCGTCGAGGGCGAGGCCGCGCGCTTCCGCGTCTCGCTCCAATCGCTGGCGGCTGAGGTTCTTGCGGGGGATGGGGAACTTGTCGCCTGCGAGGCGGGCTCGCCCGAAGTCGTGGCCGACCGCGCTCGATTCCGCTTCAGCGTGTCCGCCGCCCAGCCGTTCTCGAGGGTGCTGAAGCTCCGCATCCCGCCGGGCGTCTACGACGTTCACGCGCAGGCCGCTGGTGCCCGTGCGAGCGAGGGGCTCGTCGTGTACCCGGCGGGGCCTGGTCGGGCGCCATCGGCCTCGGCCGCGATACGGCGGTTCGGGGAGCGGGGCGATGCGCTGCGGGTCGTCGAGAGCGCGCTCTCGCCGGCGATAGTGGTGGAGACGCCTGGCGACAAGCTGACGTTTTTCCGTGGCCTGGCGCAGTCCGGCCTGCGCGTGCCCGGGCACCTGCTGGCCAGGGTGCGCCTCGGCGAGCAACGGCTCCAGGAGCCGTGGGTCGCGGTGTGGTTCGGCGCGGCGCCAGAGTGGAAGGGCGTGACCTTCGCCGACGGCTCGCCGTGCCCCAGCTTCGACGTCCCCTTTCTCATTGTCCTCGATCAGCCGCCGACCGATTGGAAACTCGGGGACGGCTTGGAGCTGAAGTTCAGGAGCCGAGGCGTCATGGCTGCCGTGATGCCGCTCCTGGGCGTCCGGCGCGGCGACCCCGGGGAGACGACGGGCTGGCACGGCACCGCGGAGGCGATGGGGGAGCTGGCCTCGACCTGTCGCTCCTGGGTGCCGCTGCTGCGGGCCATCCCCGTGGACGTCCGGGAGGAGTGCCGCGTTGACCCCGAGCGCGACCTGGTGGAGATTCGGGCGCGGTTCAGCTACCTGGAGTTCTCTGGCCGTTGGGGTGGGCGGCCGCGTCGCATCGCGCCGGTGCCGCCGTTGCTGATGCTGGCGCGGCAGGCCGGCTTGCCCGTGCGCTTCTCGCGCGAGCCCGCGCCCACCGGCTGCTACACGTCGGTCGGCCCCTACTACGCTATCCCCGACGCTGAGGAGTACACCTGCTCGATCTCCGGCCTCCTGCGGTTCGTCCTGAGCGCGGTGGCGGACGTGCCACCGGGGGCGCCCGGCGCCCAGGTGTCGCTGGCGCGCCACTACCAGGCGCTCAGTGACGATGCGGTGGCGGTCCCCTTCTGGCTCGCGCGCGGGGGCGAGGCGGGGAGAGATGCGGCGGAGGCCCTCACGCGCTTCATGCTCGCGCCGTCCAACTCGCGCTACGCCTATGACGCGACGAGCGGGCGGATGCGGGCCTGGGACGGCCTGGTGGCCCAGGCCCGCGGCGACACGGCAGCGGTGGCCTATGCCGCCGAGTTCCTCCAGGGCTGCTGGCACGCGGGGCTGCACGCGGGGCTTTGGGACCTGTTGCGCGCCCGCTGGCCGCGCATCGTCGCCGGGCGGGAGGCCCTGGCGGGACAGGGGGATTGGGCGACGCTGGGCCTTGGTGCCCGCGAGGAGGCCGCCGACCTGGTCCTGAACGCCGAGGTCTGCTTCGCGCGCCTGGCGGCCAAGCTCGGGCGTGCCGAGGAGTTCGCCGAGGGCTGCGCCCGGGCCGTGAAGCTGCTGGTGGCGGCCTACGCCCTCGTTGCCGGCGCCCCGCGTTACGCCCGGGAGCTAGGCCCCTGGCACTCGCCGGTTGACGGCACGCAGAAGGTCTTTGGCTGGTGCCGGGGCGGAAGCGTGGGACTGGTGGCCGGCCCGCCGCCGCTCGTCACAAGCCCCAGCGACGCCGGTTATCCCTTCGCCGCGGAGCTCCTCGGACCCTATTACCGCGAGCGGTTCAAGAGCGGCCCGCTGGAGTTCTTCGGGCGGACGCCTGCCGAGTGGTCCCAGCGGCTCTTCGTGGCAATCGGGTGCCCGCCCGCGGCGAGCCGCTTTGTGCGTCTCACGCCGCAGGGGGGAGAGTATGCGACGAACTACGTATTCTCGGTGTCGCCCGGCGAGGATGGCTGGCCGGCGCTGAGGTGGGACTCGCATCGTTCGCCGAAGGGCGGGCCGCTGAGCTTCGGGTGCATCGCGCCCGGCTCGCTCGAGCGCGCCAAGACCCCGCGCGTCCACACAGTCGGCCCCTGGCTCCGCCTGTCGGCCTATGCTGCTATCGAAGCCCCGCCGCCTCCCAAAGAGCCATCACCCCAAGCCCCGCCAAAGCCAGGAGCAACAGCCAAAGAGCCAGCCGCCGGTAGACCAGGCCGAAGTCGGCCTTGAAATACTCCCGACTCAGCACCAGACACAGGTGCACGGGCGACGACAGCACACCGAGGAGTCCCCCCGCATAGGCAAAGACCAGCCGGCCATAGTGGATGGCGCGGCCGGCCGGCGTCGCCTCGACAATGAGCGGCACGAGCAAGGGGAAGCAGATGCCCACCACGGCGGGCATGTAGCCCGTCAGCAGCCCCACCAGGTAGGGCACGCAGAACATCAGCACCAGCGGCGGGACGCCCCAGTCGGCGAAGATGCGGGGCAGGGCCTCCGCCGCGCCGTAGGCCCCCAGCATCTCGCCGAATGCCACGACGCCGAAGACCAGCAGCACCATCTGCACCGTCACCGTGGCCCGCACCAGGTGCGCCACCTGGCGCCACGGCACGCGCTTGGAGGCCAGGAACGCCGGCACCACAAGGGCGAGGGCGATGAGCAGCGCCGTCTGGCCTCGCACGCCCAAACGCTCAGTGACGCGGCCCAGGGCGGCCAGCGCCGCCGTGAGCACGATCACCAGGGCCACCGGCCACACGGCGGCCAAGAACTCCAGCCACGTGCCGGCTGGCGCCTTCGGCCCCTCGTGGGCCGGCAGCCTCACGCGGCGAAAGCAGAAGCCCACGCCGATGGCGATGGCCGCCAGAGTCATCGGCGACTGGGCGAGGATGAGCTTGCCCAGGGATGCCTGAGCAATCGCCGCAGCGAAGAGTATCCCAGGATAGAGCGGCCAGGTCCACTCCCAGATGTGGCGGAACCAGTAGTTGATGAGCGCGCGGTCCTCGCTCGGCACGTCCAGGTCGTTGGTCAGCTCGCCCACCATCGGTGCCGAGAAGAGCGCCCCGCCCGGCATGGGCAGGAGGCCGACGAAGGCCGGAGCCACGGCCATCGCCGCCCGCCGGTCGCTCAGAAGCGTCTTGAGCACGGCGATGAGCCGCTCGAGGCTCGCCACGTGGCGCAAAGCGTGGCCGAGGAACTGGATGAGCAGCACCAGCCCGAGAAGCTCCCAGAATGTCGGCTTGACGGCCACGCGTGCGAGATTGGCCCCGACGCCCAGGAGCGCCCGCGCCACCCCGCGCGGCAGGCGAGCCCAGTCTATCCCGAAGAGCACCCCAAGCGCCACTGCCCCGGCCACAAGCGCCAGGCTCACGTCCACCTTGCGGCGGATCAGCACCACCATCAGCCCAAACACAAGCGCCAGGGAGACGACCTCGAACACCGAGGCGTTCATCCTTTCATGAACAACTCGATGACCGGGATGGTGACCTTGGGCTTGACGACGGGCAGGGTGAGGGTGAGGGTCTTGCGGTCGGCGCCGTCGCTGGTCCTCAGGTGGGCGGGCGGCTCGCTGAAGCGTATCTCGCTGGCGTCGTTGAGCAACTGCGCGTACTCGACGCGTCCGGCAAAGCCATCCAGGTGCAGGTGCTGGAAGGGCCAGGCGAGGACGTGGACGTAGACGCGGTTGGTGGTGGGATTGTAGGTCAGGCGGCAGTCCTGGGGCGCGGGGAGGTCTTCGGGGGCCTGAGTGCAGCCATAGATGGCGCGGCTGTGGCGCTTCATCCACTCGCCCATCCCCGCCAGGCGGTCGAGGGCGCGCTCGTCGAACTCCCCGCGACCCGTCGGGCCGACGTTCAGGAGCAGGTTCCCGCCCCTGCTTACGACCTCGATGAGCATGCCGAGGAGCTGCTCGACGCTCTTCCAGGTCGCCTCGTCGCGGTGGTAGCCCCAGGAACCGCTGAAGGTCTGACACGTCTCCCACACCACCGGCTCGCCGTTCACCCGCACCCATTCGCGCGGGAGGAACTGCTCGGGGGTCTTGATGTCCCAGCCGCCCTCGACGTCGCCGAGGTCCAGGCGGTCGTTGACGATGATGCCGGGCTGAAGCTCGCGGGTCATGCGCAGCAGCTTCTCGGCGTCCCAGTCCTTACGCCCCTTGCCCGTGCCGTCGGGACGCGGGTAACTGAAGTCGTAGAATATGACGCTGATCTTGCCATAGCCGGTCAGCAGCTCCCTGACCTGTGCGTGGAGGTACTCGGCGTACTTCGCCTGGTCGCGTCCCTCGTTCATCCTCACCCGCTCCGGGTGGGCGCGGTAGGGGCCTATGTGGGGGTCGAGGACGTAGTGGGGGTGGTGCCAGTCAATGAGGGAGTGGTAGAAGCCGACCTTGAGCCCGCGGCCGCGAAACGCCTCGACCATCGGGCGGATGAGGTCCTTGCCGCACGGGGTGTTGGTCGCCTTGTAGTCGGTCACTTGCGAGTCCCACAGGCAGAAGCCCTCGTGGTGTTTGGTCGTGATGACGAAGTACTTCATCCCCGCGCCCGCGGCGGCAGCGGCCCAAGCCTCTGGGTCATAGAGGTCAGGGTCGAAGTGCTTGAAGTATCGCGCGTCGTAGACCTCGTTGGGGATTTGCTCGTTGTGCTTCACCCACTCGTGTCGCGCGGCCAGCGCGTAGAGGCCCCAGTGGATGAACAGCCCGAAGCGATCGTGCTGGAACCAGCTCGTGTCGCCGACGGTGGGCTTAGGCTTCAGCATGGCAGCAACTCCTTTCCCGAAGCGCCCGTGGAAACCCAGAAACCCACGCAGTATCGCAGTTTCGCGCATCCGCGTCAAGCGGGGGTGCGACTCACGCGACCCCGGTTTCGCTCTTCAACCTATCCTGAGCTCCACCGGGGCGCAACAACCCGGGCCACCGAAACTGGGGCTGCCTCGGCCATCGCCGACGCCGACACCGGACAGAGGATCAATGTGCGCGCAAGGATTTGATCCTCTGTGCCAATTATTGGCACGCTCCCGAAGCTCTTGCCGCACAGGCAGTTGTGAACTGGGCGCGCTCCCAGAGAGCAGGGGATCACTGGCCTCCGTCTCACAGATTGATCCTCTGTCAAGGGGCTGCCGCACGACGTGGGACGCCGTGCTGAGCATGGGCGTCAGCCTTTCGGAGTGCGGCGAGTCGTCGCTGCTCTCCACAGGGAACCACCGAAACTGGGGTCGTGTCAGGCGGTGCGACGTGCAACGATAGGCCATATAGGACCCATAGGTCCTGTTGGGCCTGGCGCTTGCCGCTGCCTGGCGGGCATGCTACGATGGCGCACGAGGTTTCAGGAGAGCGCAGATGCCCCTTGATGTTCCCTTCGCTGTGAGCCCCTTCGCCTGGTATCGCGTGGCCTTTCGCGCGAAGGCGCGGCCGGGCGGGATGATCGCGGCCATCTTCTCCGACGCCGCCGGCCGCGACCTCGATGCCGACCACTACACCGGCCTCGACCCATCGGAGGACTGGCAGCCGCAGGAGTTCTGCTTCCGCGCGAAGGCCAACGCTACCCACGCCCGCATTCGGCTCAACCCCGCCTCGCTGGCCGACAGCGTCCGCGATGTGGCCGTGGAGCCGGTGAGCCGCGCCGCTGTCGCCGCTTGGGCCGACCGCCTCTGGGCCACCATGCCCCCGCTCCCACAGCATGAGCATGAGGCACCGCCGCCGGCGACGTTCTTGACGCGGGGCGGGGCCAGGGCCGAGGGCGGCTGTGTCACGCATACACTGCGGGTGGTCATGCTCGGCGACTCGATCGTCAACGACACGGGGAACTCTCCCTGGGACGTGCTCGTGGAGCGCCACTACCCCGGCCTTCGCCTCGAGGTCGTCACCAGCGTCCGCGGCGGCACGGGCTGCTGGTACTACAAGGACGAGGGGCGCGTCAAGCCCTACGTGCTCGACTACCGCCCCGACCTCCTGATGATCGGCGGCATCAGCCACAACAACGACACCGAGGCGATCCGCTCAGTCGTCCGCCAGACCCGACCTGAGCGAAGCCGAGGGGTGCGCGCCGCGGCCCGGCCGGGCGCGAAGGAACATTGCAGAGTTGAACAACTCTGCAATGTTCTTGGCGAGCCTCAATCCCCGTCTCCCGCGTCCGGCGCAACCGCCGGCCACGCCTCGTCACCCCACGTCCTGTTGATGACTGGTGCCTTCGGCAAGGGGCGCGACCCGCGCGAGGACCCCGCCTGGTCGCCGGCCATCGTGCCTGGCGACGGAACCTACCGCAGCCGTCTGGAGGCGCTCGCCGCGGAGGAGGGCTGCGGCTTCTTCGACCTCGAGGGCGCCTGGGGAGCTTACCTGCGCTCCGTCCCCCAGCCCTACGCCTGGTTCATGCGCGACGAGGTGCACGCCAACACCCGAGGCCACATGCTCCTCGCCCGCATCCTCGAGCGCTTCTTCGCTCCGCGGGCCTGAGGCGCAAGGGCTGGGCGGCGGGAGCGGTCGGGTTCCGGTTGCCATCGCCCCGCGGGCCTGAGGCGCAGGGGCTGGGCCTCTGAGGCACGGGCGATTGCGTTGTGGTCTTAGGGGCACGGGTGCATCTCCTTTCCCCTCTCGGTGACTGGCCCGGCGTGGGATTGCCTCGTCCGAGGTGTTTGACTCGCTTTCGAGAGCAACCTATAATAACCTTCTAGGGAGCGGCTCGGTTTGGTTTGGGGCACGATGGCGGAGAGACTGCGATGGCGCGAGCGATGCCCACGATGGAGATGTTCATGGTGGGCGCGTACCTCCAGTTGGTGGAGGGCTGCGACAGCGTGGCCTATAACTCCGAGCTGCCGAACCCCAAGCAGTACTGGATCGAGGTGGTAGGGCGTAGCGAGGCTGGGCAAAGCGTATTCTATGTGGACATTCCTGAGAAGTTCGATTGGTTTCCACCGGAGATGCGGCCCGACACGATGGTGCGGCGCCTCGTCCAGCGCTACGACGAGATCGCGCGGGAGGGCCGGGCTCTGGACTATGAGCCGGAGCGCATCCACTGCCAGGTGTGGATGCCGCGGCTGCCCGCGCCGCGGGTGGCCGAGGCCCTGCCGAAGGCCGCGCAACGCCTAAAGGAGCAGCGCGGCATCAGCCTGGAGCTCATCGAGCCCGCCGAGGTGGCGCGCCGCGCGCGCACCGTGGCCGAGCGTGCGCTGAAGAGCAACTTCGACTACGATAACCTCTTCCTGCGCGCGCTCCTCATCGCCCAGGGCCGGCTGGACTATCAGGCCGGCGCCCCAATGGCCCAGGAGCAGATCGAGGCGCTGTACCGCTTCCCGCTCGCACTGCGGTCAGCCGCCGACATACCGTCCTTCGTCTACGGGTTCCTCACCAGTGACGAGATCGTCACCTGGCTCGGCTTCTACTCGCCGACGTTTGACGACCTGAGGAACTGGCTGGGGGACATGCCGCACAGCGATGAGCTGGCGGACCTTAAGCGAGCGCTCGACCGGTCTGGTGAGCCCGAGGAGGAGCCCGATGGGGGGTATCTTGACGAGGACCGGGCGGATGAGGATTTGGATGAGGATGAGGATGAGGATGCGGAGTCCTCAGGGTCGTGGGTGCCGCGCCGCTACACGGCGCGCGAGCTGGCTGATTTGACCCGTCTGTTCCTTGCCCACATCGAGGCCATGCGGGCCGAGGCCGCCAGCCAGCGCTGGTATGGGCCGCTCCAGATCGAGGTGGACTTCATGCTCCCGTTCCTGTCGCGGGCCCAGGAGCGGATCGATCCGAGCCAGATCGAGCGCGAGATTCTGCGTTACGGGGGCGACAGGGACCAGATGTTGGCGCACTTCGCGAGCCAGTACCCCGAGAAGCGCCCCTATCGCGCCATCCTGCGCATCGAGTTCTACGAGCCAGGCGGCAAGCGGGCCCCGGCCTATCCGAGCGGGAAGGCGATGACCGTCCCCATCGTGGACCCGAGGGTCTCGGAGGGCATGGAGGTCGGGGTGACGATCAACTACGTGGATGACTTCGCGGGCTACTTCGTGTTGATGATGCGCCGCATTGCGGAGGGCCTGAGCTCCTGAGCGCGCCCGCTCAGGCCCGCAGCACCGCGCCTAGCCGTGCCGCCAGTGCGTCCACCACGCGTTCCTGGGCGACGTTGACCTCGTCGTGGGTCAGGGTGCGGTCGGGCGCCCGGTAGACGATGGTCAGGAAGACCCCCTTCTTGCCGGGCTCGATCTGTGGGCCGCGGTAGACTTCGCGGAATGTCACCTCTTCTAGGTGCTCGGCACCCGCCTCTTGAATGGTGTGAGCGATTGCGGCCCAGGGCGTTTCCTCGCACACGATGATCGCCAGATCGCGGGCGACGGCCGGGAAGCGCGGGAGCTCGCGGCAGCGCCGCTCCAGGCTAGCCGCGGCAGCGATGGCGTCGAGGTCCAACTCGGCGACGCATGGAGCGGAACGCAGGCGGAACGCCGCAACAGCGTCCTCCGACAGCTCTCCGAGGTAGCCGACTACGCTCGCGCCGACCCGCCAGACGCCGGCCGCGCCGGGAGCGAGGAATGGGACGCTGACCGCTCCCGCGGCAGTGATGGGGGCGAAGGAGGCTCGCTGGAGGACACCCGTCTGGCTGAGGACGGCCTCGACGGTGCCCTTGACCGCGAAGAAATCGTCGTGGGCGAGGATGGTCAGGCAGCGCTTCTCGTCAGGGAGCACGGCGTGGCGCGGCGCTGCGGGCCTCGGCCTGCCCTCCCCGGGCGTCGCAGGGGCGGAGGGCGAGCGGCGGAGGTAGATGCGGCCCACCTCGAAGAGGCGGACGGCTGGGGAGCCGCGGTCCTGATTAGTCCGCGCCACGCCCAGCAGTGAGGGAACCAGGCTGCGACGCATGGCCGCCTCGTCGCTCCGCAGGGGGTTGTGCACCCGGATTGGCTCCTCGGTGGTCCAGGGCGAGAACCGCTGCGCCAGTTCATCGCTGAGGAAGCTGGTGGTCACCGCCTCGTTGTAGCCGAGGAGCACAAGAGTCCGGCGGACGAGTGCACTCACCCGGTCGGGCTTGCTCACGGGCACGTCGGTGACAAGGAGGTGAGGCGTGTCGGGCACCGTGTCGTAACCGCGGCAGCGCGCGACCTCTTCAATCAGGTCAATCTCGGCCTCTACGTCGGGCCGGAAGCTTGGGACCGCTACGGCGAGCTCCTCTGTGCCCTCGGGCCTGACGCCGAAGCCGATGGCCTTGAGGACCCTCCCGGCCTCAGCGGCGGTCATCCCGACGCCGAGCACCCGCGCGATGCGCGGCACGCGGAGGCGCACCGTGCGCGGCGTCTGGCGCGTGAAGTTCACGTCAATCACCCCGGCAGCCAGTCGCGCTCCTGCGTGCTGCTGGATGAGTGATGCCGCGCGCCGCGAGGCCCACTCCACCGTCGGGACGTCCACCCCGCGCTCAAAGCGATACGACGAATCGCTCGACTTGCCCGTGGAGCGGCAGGTTCGGCGGATATTGGCGGGGTCGAACCTGGCGCTCTCGAGGAGAACGGTGCGCGTGGCCTCGCCGATCTCGGTCTCGATGCCGCCCATGATGCCCGCAAGGGCTACGGGACGCTCGGTGTCGGCAATCACCAGATGGTCGGGCGTCAGCCGCACCTGGGAGCCGTCAATCAGCCTCAGCGTTTCGCCCAGGATGGCGGGCCGCACGATGATTCCACCGCGCAGCCGCGCGAGGTCGAAGGCGTGTTCGGGCTGGCCGCACTCCATGAGCACGTAGTTGGTGATGTCCACGACGTTGTTGACGGGGCGGATGCCGACTGTCTCGAGGCGGCGCCGCATCTCATCGGGTGCAGGGGCCACCTTCACCTCGTGGAGCACACGCGCCGTGTAGCGGGGACACAGGTCTGGTAGGTGGACCTCAACCCTGGCGAACTGAGTGACTGGGCGCTCGTCCTCGGCGAGGCTGACATCGGGGATGCGCAGGGGAGAGCCGGTGATGGCGGCGATCTCGCGGGCCACGCCGATGTGCGAGAGGAGGTCGGGGCGGTTGGCAGTGATCTCGAGCGTCAGGCAGTAGTCGTTGCCGACGGGGGTCACGGCCTCCACTGCGACCCCGCGGAGGCTCAGAAGCCGGGCCAGCTCTTCGGGCGACAGCTCGAAGTCGCAGTAATCCTGGAGCCATCTGTAGCTTACGTTCATGGGCGCTGAGGCCCTCCGTTCGTTTCCTGTGCCTGAGCGGCCCGCTCGCGCTCGCTGCGGATGCGGTCCAGAATGCCGTTGACGAATGCGCCGCTGTCGGCCGTGCTGTAGCGCTTCGCCAGGTCAATGGCCTCGTTGATGGCGACCTTGGGCGGCACGTCGGTCAGAAACAGCAATTCGTACGAGGCGAGGCGCAAGATGTTGCGGTCCACCACGGCCATGCGCTCGAGCGCCCAGTTCTCGGCCACGGCGCGGATGGAGGCGTCCAGCTCGGCCCGCCGCTGCCAGCAGCCGACCACCAGCTCGCGGGCGAAGCGCTGCACGTCGGGGTCCGCCTCCTCGGGTGCCAGCAGCCAGTGCAATGCCTCGCTGACCCCATCAAGGGTTTCGGCACCCAGAAGATCGAGTTGGTAGAGAACCTGGAGGGCCGCCTCGCGGGCCCGCGTGCGTTTCCGCAAGTCCTTGCCCCTGGTGGACCCCTGTGCGCCTGCGCAACAGCCGGCGTATTCTACCGATATGGCAACGAGGCTGTCAAGCCGCACTGGGGTTTGATTGGCCGCGCGACCCGGCTATAATGAGAGCCACCGGAGCCGGCGAGAATGAGCGCGACCCTGGATGACGTGCTTGGCGTGGCGGACCAGCCCGACCTCCGGGCCTCCATGCTGCATCTCCTTATTGATCTCCTGCGCGTGGACACTACGGTTGGCCCCGACATCGAGCGGGTGCGCCTCCGCGAGGAGCAGGCCCTTGATCTCATCGCACAGGCGGCTGAGACCTTTCTGGGCACCTGGCGCGCCATCGAGCGCGTGCCCATTGACCCGCGAATCGAGTCCCACCCCTACTACACGCCGGCCCACTACACCAAGACCGCCGAGCGCCCCGGCGGCCTCGGCGCCGCCGAGGCATACGCGGGACGCAGCAACCTCGTCGTCCGCGTCCCAGGGCAGGGGAGGGGGGTCGTCGCGCTGAACGCCCACATTGATGTCGTGGCCCCCTACATCCCGCCAAGGGTCGAGGGCGACGTTGTCTTCGGGCGCGGGGCGTGCGACGACAAGGGGCAGTGCGTCGCCATGCTCCTCGCCCTCTACCTCGTCGAGCACGCACGCTGGATGGCCAACCTGCTGCCGCCGGCCGACCTCATCTTTGAGTTCGTGATAGACGAGGAGCCGGGCGGGAACGGCAGCCTATCGCTCGCCCTCGACCGCCGCTTCGCTTTCGATGTCATGCTTGTCCTGGAGGCCACAACGCTCGTCGTGCATCCGGGCAACAGGGGAGCGGTGTGGTACCGGCTCGAACTGGATGGCTCGGCGGCGCCGGGGCTGGACCTCGTCGGCCTCGCCACTGCCATCGTGTTGGGCCTGGAGAGGGAAGGGGCGGCGATCAAGGCTGAAAGCACCCATCTGCTCTTCCCGCACCGTCCGGTCCAGACCTGTCACGGCATCATTGGCCCATGGGGCAAACACCCATCGGCAGTGAACGACCACGTGGAGTTCGCCGTGACGTTCGATGACGCCCCGGACGCGCGGCTGCTCAGGGCGCGGGTAGATGCGGCCATCGCCGCCTACTGCGCCGCCTATGGCGACAAGACGAAGGAGGCGGACCCCGAAACTGGGCGGCCCAAGGTTGACCATCACTACGATCTCACCGTCGCGGGGCGCATGGCACACCTGGTTGTCCACGGCAAGGCCGGGCACATGGGAGCCATCCTCCGGTGCGACAACGCCATCACCAAGGCCGCCTACGTCATCCACGCCCTGGAGGCCAACCCTGGGGCAGGTGTCCGAGCCCTCTCGCTGGACCCCGCGCGGCCAACGGAGCCGCCGCGTAGCCTGGTGCTGGAAGGCGGGCAGGGCTTCCTCCCGACTCACTCGCTCGACGAGATCACCCAACGGCTGCGCCGCGCCGCGGCCGCCGCTGCCGAGGCATACTGCTGCGGCCGCGGCGTGGCGTTCCAGCCCGGCCTCGTGGCGATGAGCTTCGAGAAGCTGCACAACGACGCCTTTGCCCGGGACCCGAACAGCCCGGCGGTCCGCGCCTTCGTCCAGTGCGTGCGGGACGTGGGCATCCCGGTCGAGGAGCCGTTGCGCGGCTTCGACGTGAGCTGCGATGCGCGCATCTTCGCCCGCGAGTACCCGCATAGCGACATCATCACCTTCGGGGCCGGGGCGCTTGAGCACGCCCACTCGGCCCAGGAGCAGGTCAACCTCAACGACCTGGTAGCCGCCGCGAAGGCCGTTGCCAGGTTTGCGCTGACCTATGAGCCGAGGCCATGAGGAGAAGAACAGTAGTGAAACAAGCTCGGGTCGCACGAATAGCAATCATTGGCGGCGGGAAGTTTGGGGAGATGCACCTGCGCGCTTTCAGCCAACTGGAGCGCGATGGTCACGCGACGCTCGTTGCCCTCTGCGACATCAATGAGGAGCTCCTCGCCCGACGGCGCGAGCAGTTCGGCGTCAAGGGCTACACCGACTTCCGCGAGATGCTCCAGCGCGAGGACCTCGACGGCGTCACCGTGGTGACGCCCGACCACCTCCACCGCCAATTCGTCGTCGCGTGCCTGCGTGCGGGCAAACACGTGCTTGTCGAGAAACCGCTGGACGTGACGGTGGCTGGCTGTGACGAGATGGTGGCCGAGGCGGACCGCGCGGGGCGCATCCTCCAGGTGGACTTCCATAAGCGCTTCGACCCCTACCACCGCCAGATGGCGGCGACGGTCGCTTCCGGCGCCATAGGCCGCGTCCTCTACGGCTACGCCTGGATGGAGGACCGCATCGAGGTGCCGCGCGACTGGTTCTCCCACTGGGCGCCCAAGAGCTCCCCATTCTGGTTTCTCGGCGTGCACATGGTGGACCTCATCCGCTTCTGCACGGGGGCGAAGGGGGTGAGCGTGTTTGCCGCCGGCGCCAAGCGCAAGCTCGCCAGCCTCGGCATTGACGCTTACGATTGCGTCAACGCGCGCGTCGTCTTCGACGACGGCTCGACGTTTGCCGTTGACACCTCGTGGGTGCTCCCCGACCGCTTCGAGGCGGTGGTCAATCAGGGCATCCGCATCGTGGGCACCGAGGGGGTCATCGAGGTGGATTCTCAGAACCGCGGCGCCGAGGCCTGCACAGCCGCCGAGGGGCAGCAGACCTGGAACCTCGGCTTCTTCCTCGAGGAGCGCGGCAAGGACGGCGCTCCCCGCTGGAGCGGCTACGGCATCGAGTCCATCGCCGACTTCGCCCACAACGTCAACTTCATCCTCCGCGGCGGCTCGCTCGAGCAGCTCGCAGGCAAGTATGTGGATGGCCGCGAGGCCCGCGAGGCCACCAGGATCGCTGTGGCTGCGCACGAGAGCCTCCAGACAGGGAGCCTGGTGCGGTGTGCCCCGTGATCCACAGTCCCCAATCCGCCACCCGCAATCGCGGCTTGGCGCGACACCGGCTCCGTGCATTCCTCACTCATGCCGTCTTGGCGGCCATTGCCGCCATCGTGGCGTTTCCCTTCTTCTGGATGCTGATGACGGCGCTGAAGAGCAATGCGGAGGCGCGCGGCACGCCTCGCCTTTTCCCTGCGGGCTGGCCCACGCAGTGGCATTGGGGCAACTTCCTGCGCGCCTGGCAAGAGATGCCGTTTGCCACCTACTTCCTCAACACCTTCATCGTGGCCGTGGCAGTCACCCTGGCGGTGGTGGTGACCTCGCTGCTGGCGGGCTACGCCTTCGCGCGGATCAGCTTTCGCGGCAAGCGCGCGCTTTTCGTCCTTTTCCTCGCCACCATGATGGTGCCGTTTGAGGTGGTGCTCGTGCCCAACTTCATGCTAGTGACCTGGCTGAAGAACGCGCTGCGCGAGGGGATGGTGGGGTTGTTTGGGCCGGGGGCAGAGGGGACGGCCGGCGTGCTCGGCGCATTCGGCGCGCTCATCGTGCCGTGGAGCGCCAACGTTTTTTCGATCTTCCTCGTCACTCAGTTCTTCCGCCAGATGCCGCAGGACTACTACGATGCGGCGGTGCTCGATGGCTGCGGCCACTGGCAGTTCCTCTGGCGCATCGGGGCGCCGATGGTGGCGCCCGCGCTGGTCACCGCCGCGCTCTTCAGCTTCCTGGGAAGTTGGAACTCGCTGCTGTGGCCGCTGGTGGTGAACGCGCCGGACGAGGCGCCCGTCATCCAGGTGGCCCTGGCCTACATGGTGCGGGAGGAGCGCGAGGACTTCAATCTGCTGATGGCCGCCTCGACGTTCACCATCCTGCCCGTGGTCATCCTCTATCTGGTGGCGCAGCGCCGCTTCATCGAGGGCGTCACGGGCACGGGGCTCAAGGGCTGATGGGCGCTACTTCTCTGACAGGCGCCGCAGCGCCTTGCGGGCCAGGATGCCGATCTTGGAATCAGGGTCGGTGAGCTGGACCACCTGCTTGTAGTGCTCGATGGCCTCCGCCTTGCGGCCCTGCTCGTGGAGGAGTTCGGCCAACTGCATCCGCCACTCGCAGGCGTAGGCCGTTGGGGCGTTGGCGGCGAGCGCCTTCTTGTAGCGCGCGACGGCCCCCTCGATGTCCTTCCTCGACACGAGCAGCCGCGCGACCTCCACATGGAGGTAGCCCTGGTAGTAGGGCGAGCTGTCCTTGACCAGCTTCTCGGCCTCGGCGTACTGGCGCATCGCGTCGTCGAGCCGCTCGGCGCGGTGGTAGGCCGAGCCCAGCGACATGCGGGCCGACAGCAGCGTGGGCTGTAGCTCCACGGCGCGCTCGAGCAGCCGTATGGCTTTAGACAGCTCGCCCAGCCGCAGGCAGATGGTGGCCACGTAATAGTGCACCAGCCCCCTGCCGGAGGGGAGGGCGACCGTCTTCTCGCATGCCCTGGCCACGTCGTCGAAGCGTTCGGCCTGGATGAACAGCGTCACCACGGGGTCGTAGCGCGTGTACTCGGCCGGGGCCGCGGTCATCATCTTCTCCAGGAGCAGGATAAGGCTGGCGAAGAGCTTCTCGCGCGTCGCCTCTCTGAGGGCGCCGGCCTGGCCCCGCATCAGCTTGCGGACCTCCTCGAAGAACTGGCCCATCTCGGTGGGGGCGAGGTCGGGGTGGCACAGGGCGACGGTGGCCCCCATCGCCGCCTCCGCCGCCTTTTCGGCGTCGCCATTGAGCAGGTGAAGGTGCACCAACTCGGTGTGGTTGCTGAGCTTCGTAGGCTCCTTGGCGATACGCTCGACGTAGAGGCGCTCCAGCCCGGAGTCCAGCCTCACCATCAGCCGCCGCTCCTCGCCCTCTTTCAGCTCAATCTGTTGTCTGGACGGCTGGAATAGGGGCTCCTTGCGGATGAGGAGGGTGTGGACGCCGGCCTCAACGTCTGGGATCTCGATGGGGGTGGTGCCGCGGCGCTCCTCGTCGAGGAACACGTCGGCGCGGTCTGGCTCGGAGTCCACAAACAGCTTGGCGAGCTTCACGCGGGTGAGCGTGGTCGCGACCTCGGGCGTGGCGGCGGGGTCCACGACTTCGTTCCACGGGCGATGACCGCGCTTGACCACGCGCAGCCGATGGGGGCCGGGGGCGAGCTGAACGCTCAGCGGCGTGGAACCGGCAAGCTGATCGTCAATGAAGACGTCGGCCCCGTCGGGGGTCGAGGCCACGCGGAGGGGCACTGTTGGTGCGCCGCGGCCAAGGAGGCGCGACCGCACCCACGGGCAGAATGCCACGGCGGCAGCCGCGGCGATCAGCAGGAGTGCGACCACGCTGAGCGCAAGACAGCTCTTTCTGCTTCGCCCTGGCGAAGCCGTTTCCACCGTGTCAACGTCGCGTATGTCCACTGGCGCGTTCCCTCTGAGCTTTGTTCTTCTCACGCGTCACGGGTCACGCGCCGCAGATTATATCAAAAATCCTCTCGTTTTGGCGCGCCAGCTTTCTTGGGAGGCACTGGGGCGGGGGGAGTCGGCGCGGGGCCGCCTGGGGCGGGGTTAGCGCTCAGCCCCCTCCCGCCGAGGCGATAGAGGTCCCCCTCGTCGTCGTTCTTCCGCTCGTCGGGGTGCTGGTCGGCCTGGAAGCGATAGAGGAGGCGCTTGAGGAGCGCGATGTCCTCGGGCTCCTTGCTCTGAAGGCGCGCGGACCAGGCCTGCGGGTCGAACTGCTCGACGGGGACGTCGGGGCGCTTGTCCGGCCCCACGCTGGTGAGCACCCAGGCGTCGGGCAGGCGTCCCTCGGCGTTTGCGCTCCCGCGGCTGTAGCCGTAGGGGCGGGCCGGCGCGAAGCGGTCGTTGGCCAATTCCGGCAAGAAGTCGGGCACAAGCTGTTCGATGGTCTCCGGGTATTGCCGCTTCTTTTCGCGGTAGGCCTCCAGCGCCGCGGCGATGCGGGCGAAGTCTGCCTCCACCCGTCGGGCGATCACAGCGTTGCCCTGGTCGAGGATGAGCAGCGCTGCGACGAGCGTGGCGATGGAGCCGGCATCGGAGTGGGTCACAAGCGAGACGCCGAGGGCCTCGCGCCGCAAGGCTGCCTGGTAGCCGTGAAGCCCGGCGAACAGCCGGTCGGCCTCGGGCAGGAGCCGCTGCCCGGCCTCGGGAAGCTCCTTGCGCACCCCATCGAGAAGGGTCTTGAGGAGTTGCGCGTCGTTGATCTGGAGGAGGACGTGTGCCGGCCCCAGCGCTGGTTCCGGAAAGCCCTTCTTGGCCTTGCCGGCGTCGAGGGCCGCGCCGAGCGGCTCGGGCCGCAGGGAGAGCAGGAACACGTTCTCGGCGGCAATCGTGTAGGAGGGGCGGATGTCCACGTCGAACGGCGTGCGGAAGGTGTGGACGCTGGCGCCGTCGTACTGGGTGGTGGTCCGCTGGATGCCCTTTTCCCAGAGCTGCTGGTTGGCTGCGATGCGGTCGGCGGTCGCCTTCAGCGTCGCCGCGTCGCGTAAGCGTGCGGCGAGCAGGACGGGGAGCTGCTGTGCCCGCGGCTGACGGCCGCTGCCGAAGAAGGTGGGGAACTGGCTCAGGTCGAGGGCGAGCGACAGCTCGTCGCCAAAGGTGTCGAGTATGGCCCGCTTAGGGTGGATGCCGGCCTGCTGCTCGATGTGGTTGGCGACGGTCTCAAGGAAGTCGGCTGCGGCCGGGCCCTGGATGTCGGTCAGGAGCGTCTGGACGCGCTGCCAGAGGCCCACGTCGCGCGTGCCCAGGGTCAGGACGGCGGCATAGCTTGCTGGGACGAATTGCGGCAGCGTGGCCGCCACGGGCTCGCCCTCGGTGAGGAACTTCAGCAGGCCCGTCGGCGGCCCGGCGAGGTGGACGAAGAGCCGCTCGCGCACCCGGCGGCCCTCGAAGCCCATCACGAGCCCTGCTGCCTGCGCGCTGGCCAGGCCGAGCGCCCGCAGGGGCTGAAGCTGCGCGGTGTTTGGCCCCAGGCCGGCCTTCTCAAGCAGGGCGCGGACGCTCACGTATATGCTCAGCCCGCCCGCCTTGAGGGCGTCTTCGCCGAGGCCCTGGCGGACCGCGAGGTAGGAGGGGGCGTCGGCCAGCTTCGGGGCATTGGCGGCCTGGGCGTCAAGGAGCGCGTTGACGGCCTCACGGCCCCCGGCGACGAGGACGTTTCCGCGGAAGGCGTAGCACAGTTGCCCCCCATTGGGCAGCGCGACCTCGTGCACCGTTGCGCCAGCCTGCTCCCGCTTCGAGAGCGCCAGACCCTCCCGCAGGAGGGAGAAGAGTTGGACCTGGGTCGCCAGCACGGCCTGGAGCCGCTTGGGGTCGGTCGCCTCGAGGAGGAGCACAATGGGGGGGCGCTTGCGAAGCTCTTGGGGGTCCTTGAAGTTCAGCAGGGCGAGGGCGGCGTGCTGGCCGAGGCACGCTCGCAACTCGTCGCCTGACACGCCGGAGACGAGTGTGACGCCGAACTGCGCGGCGGCGCCGGCGAGAGTGCGGGCGTAACTCAAGACTTGTGAACCCTTTATGGCTTCGGCAAGCATGCTCTGCTCAAATGCCGCGGCCAGCTTGCCCATCTCCGTCACCTGCACGAGCGCCACCGCGTCGGCAGGCAGCAGCCCCGCGATGGCCGTCGGCTGCGCGGCCGCCTGGGGCGCGGCTTCTGCCCCAATGCCTCTGCTCGCGACGGCCCCGAAAGCTCCCAGGACGGCCAGACAGGCCACAGTCAGCGGTCTTCGACGCATCGGCTTCCTCCTTCCGCAGCGGGGGCCTCCCGCCCGACAATACAGCCCCAGCCCGCCAAAGGTTCCCCCGATGGCTGGGGATGGGGGTGATGAGCTCTGCGCGCGGCCAGAGGCGCTGGAGGCCGGCCCTGGGGCGAAGCGGCCCTTGCCCGCCGCCTGTGAATGTGGATAATACTCCAGCCCGGCGAGACGCCGAAGGCGCGCTAGCCCGCGCCTCGCGAATGTGGGTGATAGCCCCGGCCCAAAGGCGGCGGTGTTTGGCCGCAATCATTGATTAGAGTGGGGTTCGCGACCTTATGGCATTCAGCGTCCTCATCCGTGGCGGCGTGGTTGTTGATGGGACGGGAGGCGAGCCGGTCTGCGCCGACGTGGGGGTGAGCGGGGACCGCATCGTGGCCATCGGAGCGCTGGCCGGTGCAGAGGCGGCCCGCGTGGTCGAAGCGGCGGGGCTGGCCGTCGCCCCTGGGTTCATTGACATCCACGCCCACGGCGACGTCACGTGCCTGCTGTGCCCCGAGGCGTCGGCCCGACTCCACGACGGCGTGACGACCGAGGTGATCGGCAACTGCGGCGAGTCGCCATTCCCCCAAAGCGCCGAAATGCTGGCGGAGCGAGCCGACAGCGCCGAGCGCCACGGCATCGCGGTGGACTGGGCGACGCTGGACGCCTTCGCCAGCCGCCACGCCGAGGCCGGCTGTGCGCTCAACCGCGCATCCCTCGTCGGCCACGGGAACATCCGTCGGGCCGTGATGGGTGAGGTGGACCGCTCGCCCAGCCCCGCCGAGCTTGAGGCGATGAGGCGCCAGGTGGAGGTGGCTCTCGACGCTGGCGCCTTCGGCCTCTCGACGGGGCTGATCTACGCGCCGGGAATGTACGCACGCCCCGAGGAGATTCACGCCTTGTGCGAGGTCGTGGCGCGCCGCGGCGGGCTCTATGCATCCCACATCCGCGGCGAGGGGGACTCCGTCGAGGCCGCCATCGAGGAGTTCGCAAGCGTGGGGCGGTCAACCGGCGTTCGCCTCCAACTCTCACACGTAAAGGTCTCCGGCCAGGCGAACTGGTGGAAGGCCGACCGCATCATCGAGCGCCTCCACGCTTTGCGGGCCGAAGGTCTTGATCTCGCCGCCGACCGCTATCCGTATACGGCGGCCTGGACGAGTCTGTCGGCCCTCCTGCCCGGCTGGGCGCGCGAGGGCGGCAGGGACCGGATGCTGGAACGCCTTGGTGAGCCATCCACACGCGCGCGGATGCGCGCGGAGGTGGAGCGCTCGCGCGGCTTGGAGAGCGACTCGGCGGGCATCGTGGTCGCCGATGCCGCCTGCGATGCCCTGCGGGCCGCCGAGGGGCAATCGCTCCAGGCAATCGCGTCGCAGCGTGGCTGTGAGCCATCCGAGGCGATGCTCGACATCCTCGCGGCGAGCCGGGGGCGCACCAGCGTCGTCATCTTCTCAATGTGCGAGGAGAACCTCGTCAAGTGGCTGAAGCTCCCCTTTGTCGCCATAGGGTCGGACAGCGCGTCGCGCTCGGCCGAGGGGCCGACGGCTCGTGGGAAGCCCCATCCGAGGAGCTTCGGCACCTTCGCGCGCGTCCTGGGCCGCTACGCGCGCGAGAAGGGGGTCCTCACACTGACCGAGGCCGTGCGGCGCATGACGAGCCTGCCCGCGAGCCGCCTCGGGCTTGCCGACCGCGGCGTGCTCAGGCGCGGGGCCTTCGCTGACATCACGGTTTTCGACCCCGATGAAATCGCCGACCGGGCGACCTATGGGGAGCCGCAGCAGTACTCTGTCGGCGTCCGATACGTCCTCGTCAACGGCGCGCTCGCGGTGGACGACGGCCGCCTCACCGGCTCTCACAGCGGCCGCTTCCTGCGGAAGGTGTGGGCATAGAAGTCGCTTCCGAGCGTTTCAATGCGTTCGGAAGGACACTTGCCCTGGCGAGCGCAACAGGCGTGCTCCTTGCGAGGAAGTGGCCATGCCGAACCGGTCGAGGTGTCTCTTATGTTGCCAAGACGGGATGAGTCCTCGACCTCGGAAGAGGCTGCCCTGAGCGAAGTCGAAGGGCTCCGCTCGTAGTGACGCGTCTTGCACTCGCCATCTGTCTTGAGAGGCAGTTTTGATGAGACAGCCCCGAATCGGCCTGAACTGCGACATCCCTGCGGCGGGCTCAGGGGTGGAGATCGCGAAGGTGAACTGGGACTACATTCGATCGGTCGCGGAGGCGGGGGGCCTGCCCGTGCTCCTGCCGCCGTTGACCGCGGCCGCCGGGGGCCATTGCGGGGTTGATCAACTCCGGAATCCGCCGCCTGTGGACACTCATGCCCGCAACGTTGTGGAGGAGTTCATGTGCATCCTCGACGGCCTTGTGCTGACGGGCGGCCGCGACTACGATCCCGCGCTCTACGGCGAGCCGCGACACCCGATGACCAATCTCCTCGACGAGCGGCGCAGCCGCTTCGACGTGGCCCTCGCGCGGGCGGCCATCGCTCGGGGCATGCCAGTCCTCGGCATCTGCGGTGGCGCGCAGCTCATCAATATCGCCCTCGGCGGCACCCTTATCCAGCACCTGCCCGACGCTGTGGGCGACGCGATCGCCCACCAGTGGACCGGCGCCGACGAGCCGTTCCACGAGGTAGAGGTCGTGCCCGGCTCGCGCCTCGCGGCGATTGTGGGGGCGGGGCGGCTGCGCGTCAACAGCTCACACCATCAGGCCGTCGGGAGAGTGGGGGAGGGGTTGCGCATCGTTGCCCGAGCTCCCGATGGCGCCGTGGAGGCCATCGAAGGGATGGGGACAGCTTTCCTCCTCGGCGTCCAGTGGCATCCAGAGCGCATGCGGGGCCAAGCCGAACAGCTCGCCCTCTTCCGTGCCCTCATCCAACCCAAATGACGCACATCAGGCGTAGTCCGTTTCAGACACCACGGGGGGTGGAAGGGCGGGTAGGGGCAGGTTCCTGTGCCTGCCCGAACTCGACGACGCGCGACGACACAGGTGGGCGGGCACGGGGACCCGCCCCTACCTGGGGCCCGAAACGGACGACGCCCTTTTCAGACAGGACGCCCTCCGTTGCCGGGCGCCACCCCCACCGGCTGTCATTCTGAGCGGAGCGAGGCGAAGGCGAGGAATGTTCGTCGTTCGCGCGCCAGAAGGGCAGATACCTCGAATTCGCTCGGCATGGCAGCTCGTTGCATTAGTTATGCAGAAGCCAATAACGTTTGTTTTCGGGACTGAACACTAGTGCCTCTCCATCCGCCTGCCGAGGTAGAGGCTCCAGGAGTCCCTGGCCATGGCGCGGGTGGCCTGGCTGAGGCGGAGCTGGGTTTCGAAGAGGTCGGAGGGGCTGGGCTCGTCGGGGGTGAGGAACTTGATGGGCATGGCGAGGTAGCAGGCGGAGCGGAAGGCTTCGCGGCTGGGGTCTTCTACTACGCTGGTGAGGTGGGAGGGCTTTGTGCGGAAGATGGCCCGCACGAGGGGCTCGCGGACGCCGAGGTCGGTGATGAAGCTGCTCTTGCCCCAGCCGGCGTCGAGGGGATAGAAGGGTCTTGAGAGGACGACGGTGATGTGGCGCGAGACCTCAGCTTCGACGGGTTCCTGCTCGATGGTGCGGCGGAAGGCGTCGCGGCGCTCGGCGGGAGCGGCCTGGGCGAGAGCCTGGACTGCTTTGGCCTGGAGCTTGGCGGCGATGGCGACTGCGCGGTCGGTCATGCGGCGGCGCTGGATGTCGGCTTCGACCTGGGCGCGGATGTCGTCGAGGGGTGGGACGTGTGGGGCCTTGCGGCCGAGGACTCGGACGAGGCAGGCGCCGTCCGGGCCTGCGATGGGGCCGAGGAGGTCGCCGGTCTTGGCGGCGAAGACGGCCTTGATGAGGTCGGGCGCGGGGCCTATGTGCTCGATGCCCTTGCGCTCGCGGTCGAGGAAGTCCCTGGGGACGGCGATGAGGCCCGGGTGCTTTGAGGCGTAGTCCTTGAGGTCACCTTTGGCGCCAGGGGCACTGAGGGCCTTGAGGGCATCGGCCAGGAGCCTGTCGGCCTGCTCCTTGGCCTTGCGGCGGAGGAGGGCTCGCTGAACGCGGTCTCTTGCGGCCTCGAAGGAGAGGTAGGCGGGCTGTGCGGCGGCGGCCCAGTCGCGGTAGGCGGGGGCGCCGGCCTTGACGCTGCGGTCGTATTCGGCGCGGAGCTCGTCCTCGGAGGCCGTCAGGGTCTTTTCCAGGTCGGCATAGCTGGCGACGAGGTATTCGGCCTCGACCTGTTCGGGGATGCGGAAGGCTTCCTGGTTGGTCTCGTAGTGGCGCTTGAGGTCGTCGGCCGGGACGTCTTGGGCGCGGCCAACCATGAGGCGCCAGTGGTGCAGGGTGGCGACGTCCAGGGTCACCATTTCGTCGGGCTGGCGCTCGGTGACGAGGGCGACGAAGGCGCGGAGGGGTTCGGCCTCGGCGACGACGGGGGTGAGGCCGGGCTTGTCGAGGGCGAAGACGGCGGCGGCGAGGGCGGGGACGGGGCCTTCGCCGGGGACGCTGAAGGTGCGGGGGTCGAGGAGGGGGGTCTCGACGACGGATGGCGCGGGCGTGGTCCTGGCGGCGGCATCGTCGAAGGAGGAGTTGGCGGCGGCGCGGAAGGCGTCGGCAGCCCGCTGCAGGGCCTCGCGAGCGGTGGCAAGCTTGATGGCCTGGGCCACGCGGTCGCGCGCCTCGGCGAGCTCGGGCAGGCGCGCGGGCCTGCGGCTGAGCAGGCGGAGGACTGCGCAGCCGTTGCTCGTCTCGACGACGCGGGGGACGAGGAAGCCCGGCTTGGCGTCGCGGAGTTCGCCCGCGATCGCTCGGATGCGGCCGAGTGGGGGGACTTCGGTGGGGTCCTGGAGGGCGAAGGGTTCGCTCGTGCCGACGACGAGTTGCGGGGCGCGGGCGAGTTGGGCGAAGTCGGCCTTGGCGGGCTCGGGCGCCTTGAGGATGTTGGCGAGCGCGGCTTCTGCGGCTGACCGGGCGGCGCGTGCGGCTCGCTCGCGCGAGAGGTCGGCGCGGACGCGGCCTTCGGCATCCTCATAGGAGAGGCCGAGGTACTCGCGGTCGGCGCGCTCCTCGAAGTAGCGGCGGCACTCGGCGTCGGTGAGCTGGCCGAGCAGGGGGCGCTGGTGGGCCGCGGTGTCGGCGAAGAGGTATTCGACTGTGACCTGTTCGGGCAGTCGGAAGTCCTCCTTGTGCGCGTCGTAGTAGGCCTGGATGGCCGCGGCATCGGGCTGGGGGGCGGCCTTGAGGAACTCTGCGCCGCGGAAGACGGCCACCTTGGCCCGCGCGAGGCCGCCGGGCGAGCGCTCGGCGAGGAGGGCGATGAGGGCGCCCTCCTTGGTGGCGATGGGCTTCGTGACCTCGCCTGGCCTGAGCGCGCGGATGGCCTCGAGCGCCGCAGCCTCGCCCGCCAGCCGCCCCTCGGGCCGCGAGAGCGGGAACGGGCCAAGGGTCTCCACCCCGAGGTGAATGGTGCGGGTGGATAGAAGGGGCATCGTGCTGGGGATGGTGCGGAAGGTCTCTTGCACCAGGCTGTCGCGGAGCGCGGTGAGCTGGTCTGTGAGGGGCTTCTTGGCCCAGGCGGCCTGGAGCTCTTGCTTCACGCGGTCGCGCGCGGAGGCGGGCGCAGCTTCCCAGGGCGGGGCGTCCTTGATCTCGTCGCCCGTGACGTAGGCTGTGTCGCGGTGGTCGTCATAGTACTTGCGGGCGTCCTTCTCATCAACCTTGGCTTCGGCGGCGAGGGGGGCGTAGAGGGCGGCCGCGACGTCGAGCGTGGCGCGCTTGGCGGCCTCGTCGCGGGCTTTGAGGGCGAAGATGAAGCGGCCGTCGGCGCTGACGAGGATGCGGCTCAGGTCGCCTGGCTTGAGGGCGGAGACGGCATCGCGGAAGCCTGCGGCGCGGGCGATGGGCCCGGCGGCCTCGGGCTTCGCGAGGTCCACGGCCACGTCGCGTGTGACCTGGAGGCCGTGCTTGGCGGCCACGGCCGCGAGGTCGGGCTTAGCGATGCCGGCCAGCTCGGCCTGGGCCTTTTCGGTGCGCTCGGTGGCGAGCTTGAGGGCCTGGCGGCGGGCGAGGAGCTTCTCGATCTCGCCCTTGACCTTCTCGAAGGGGATGGGTGTCGGCTTGTCGAGGTAGGAATGGGGCGCTGAGTCGTAAAGGGTCTGCTGCTCATAGGCTGACGGCTCATAGGCCAGCTTGAGGGGCTGTTTAGGGATGGTGATGAGCTGGATGCGGAGGCCCTTGACCTCCTCGCGGGCGTGGAGGCGCGCGAGGAGGAGGCGGTCGCCGGCCTCCACGATGTCGCTGAGGTCGCCCACCTCGCCGCGGTTGAGCTGGGCGTATAGCTCGGGCACGGGCTTGCCGACCGAGGGTATGGGGTCGTCGGCCTTGAGGAACTTCTGCTCGTCGAGGACCTTGACGCCTAGCTGGTCTGCGAGGCGCTCGAAGGCGACCTGGTAAACCTTGCTGCGGTACTCCTGGGCCTTCTCCTTGGCCTTGGCGAACGCCTTGTCGTTGAGGACGTCTCGCATGAGCTGCGCGCGAGTCTCGCTGGGTAGGGCCTCGTAGGCCAGCTCCTCGCTGGGGAAGCGCTTGAGGAGGCGGAAGAAGAAGTAGCCTGTCGGGCAGGAGAGGACCTCGCTGACGTAGTGGGTGCCGGGCCTGGCCTCCTTGCCGGCCTCGGCGTACTGCTGGCCGCGCTCGCCGAAGAGGGTTTCGGCGAGCTTGGCGCCCTTTAGCTCGGGGGCCTCGGCCTCAAGCTCGGCCTCGGCTGCCGCGAAGGGCTTGGTGCGGGCGACCTTGAAGGCATCGGGATATGTGGTGGCCACGCGAGCGACGATGGCCGCCAGGCCAGGGTCGGCCGAGCGGGTGGCCTGGTCGGCGGCCTGCTCGGCCATGCGCTCGATGAGCTCCTGAACCGTGCGCTCGGCGAGGTTTTGGGCCACCTTGTCGCGCGCATCCTTGTAGGACGGGCCGAAGAAGGCGCTGTTGCGCTCGTAGTGGCGGCGCAGCTCGGTCTCGCTGAGCTGCTTGGCCACCTTGTCGGTCTCGCCGAGGACGTATTCGATGCTCACCCGCTCGGGCGGGAGGTAGCCCGGGCGCTCGGGCGTGCCGACGACGTTTCGGTAGCGGTTGAAGAACCCGCGGAGGTCATCCTCCGTGGGGCTGATGCCCTGGGTGAAGTCGGATGCCCTCAGCGCCAGGTAGGCTGCCACGGCCTGGGTGTTGTCGCGGCGATAGCGCTCGCGCAGCGTGGCCTGCGGCAGGCTCGCCAGGGCGCCCTCCACCAGGCCGGGCACGACGGCCAGCAGCAGCCGCTGGCGCACAATCGTCTCCAGCTCCGCCTGGCTCACGCCCATCTCGCGGAGCACCTCCTCGTAGGACTTGATGTTGATGACCCCGAAGCCCTGGCGCACCCAGCCCTCCTCCTCGGGATAGAAGGCGCCGTCGGCCCCGAAGCCCCGCGAGCGCGACACCACGCGGAACACGCACCAGCCCCCCGCCAGCGGCAGCGGCTCGGATAGCTGCCCAATGGGCTGCGTGAACACGCGGTCGGGCATCCCAGGCGCATCGCCGATCGGACGCAGTTCACCCCTCGCGCCGCGCGGGGTGAAGACGCGGGTCTCGCCGAACCGCAGCTTGCGCTCGTTGGCGAGCTGCTTCAGGGCCCTCTCCAGCGGCGCGCCCACGAGCGCGTCAATCTCCTTCTTGAGCTCCACCAGCGCGGCCCTTGCCAGGGCATTGCCCTTCTGGTCCCGCAGCTCGGCCGTCAGGGCCGCGCGCACCTCGCTGAGCGGCTGATACGTCTTGTCGCCCCTGCGGAAACGGCTCTCCTTCTGGCGGTTGTAGGCGTCCTCGAGCTCTTTGTCCGAGACGGCGGCATCCTTGGCCAGCGGGGCGCTCTCAGCGATGGCATACTCGACCTTGAGGCGGCGCGGGAAGATGTCGTTGCGGATGCTGGCGACCAGCTCGCCATCGCTCACGCGGATGCCCGCCCGCTCCGCCTCCGCGCACTCGGCCAGCCAGCGCGCCGCCTCGTCGTCGCTAAGCGACAGGCGGAAGACCAGGTGTCCCAGGCGCCTCACCTCCATCACCTGCCCGTAGCGGATGCGCGTCCCGTCGTAGACCACAAACGTATCGTGCGCCCCGCGACCGCCCGCCCGCTGGCGCTGGCAGGAGCCCTGGAACGGCACCGCGAAGATAGCCATCAGGAAGACGCCCAGCCCCACCAGAATCGTGTTGCGGAACTTCTCCCCCATCCGGAAGGGCTGAAACCTCATGCGACGCCGCGGTCGGGCCATTCATCCTCTCCTGTCGGACTCCATGCGCAGTCGCCGTGGCCGATTGGGGAACGGCAATCCGAGGATTATAGCAGAAGGATGAGCCTCATTCAACCGCCGCGAAACCGCCGCCCCTGGCCCCCACTTCCGCATTCGTCTCCTCTCCCTCTCGCCTTCTTCTTCGTCGTCCGCGTCGTCGCTCTACTCCTCGTCCTCGTCCTCCTCCTCCCCCTCCTCCTCACAGCGTCCAAGAGAATGAACTCAGAGCGGCCCTCTTCCTGGAGCCATTGTTTGTAGTGCGGCCTTCAGGCCGCATCCGGCGCGTACGCGCTAAAGCCCGCACTACGAACCCCGTAATTCTCTCAGACGCTCTTATCACGACAACGCTACCTTCCCTGGCGCAAGCCCCAAAGAGTCGCCTTTCTGAGCGTAGGGCGCCGCTGGGCGCCCGAAGTCGAAGGATCTTTCGGGCGTGGTCCGTTTCGGACACCACGGGGGGAAGCGCGGGTAGGGGCAGGTCCCTGTGCCTGCCCCTTTGTAGTGCGGGCATCAGCCCGCACCACGGGGCGACGGGCGGGCACGGGGACCCGCCCCTACCTGCCGGTCTGACGGGCGGGCACGGGGACCCGCCCTTACCTGGCGTCCGAAACGGGCTACGCCCCAATCTTCCTTTGGCTTGTGTCCGGTTACGCAGTGTAGTCCTCAACCACGGGCTCCGCGCGCACAGAGATTGTTCGCTCGGCCCGCCGGGAGGTGGGCTCGGCTCAGAGTGACATGTGGGTGTGGCGTATCTTCTGTGCTGACAAGTAGTTATCCGCTTTGGAGCAAGAGAATACAGCGTTGTAGTGTTAGGCGCGACGGCGGGGTGGGCGTTACCCTCCCGAACGTATTGGAACGTTCGGGAGGGAGGTGGGGACTATCTCGCCCTTACAGGGCTGATTCCCCTACAACCCCAGACTGGCCATTCCCTCCCGAAGGTTCCAATACCTTCGGGAGGGTAGGGGTCAGGCGCGGCGGCGGGGTGGGCGTTACCCTCCCGAACGTATTGGAACGTTCGGGAGGGAGGTGGGGATTATCTCGCCCTTACAGGGCTGATTCCCTTACAACCCCGACTGGCCATTCCCTCCCGAAGGTTCCAATACCTTCGGGAGGGTAGGGGTTAGCACGACAACGCTACCTTCCCTGGCGCAAGCCCCAAAGAGTCGCCGTTCTCAGCGTAGGCCGCCGCTGGGCGCCCGAAGTCGAAGGATCTTTCGGGCGTGGTCCGTTTCGGACACCACGGGGGGAAGCGCGGGTAGGGGCAGGTCCCTGTGCCTGCCCCTTTGTAGTGCGGGCATCAGCCC
>Ga0101944_10000614_pt1 | contig 99378 bp, 70 predicted proteins | sample DewCreD2012metaG_FD_75245 | JGI IMG/M metagenome (GOLD analysis project Ga0101944, IMG submission 75245) | Hot spring sediment bacterial and archeal communities from British Columbia, Canada, to study Microbial Dark Matter (Phase II) - Dewar... ... | reverse complement strand
GACCGCACCATTGTCATTGTGACCGAAGCGTGCCACCCCATTGTCATTCCGAGCGGAGCCCGCCGCAGCCATCGCGTTCCGACCGAAGCGTGCCACCCCATTGTCATTCCGAGCGGAGCCCGCCGCTTGCGGCGGGCGAAGCCGAGGAACCTTTCAGGGGAGCGAACCGACGTGAGAGTGGCACTTCCCTCACCGCAGCTCCCTCCCCTGAAAGATGCTTCGCCAGGCTCAGCATGACAATGGGTGGGGTGGTGGCGCGGCCTGCTCCTGAAAAGTGCTTCGCCAGGCTCAGCATGACAATGGGTGCGGTGGCGGCGCGGGCCGGTGGCCAGCCGTTCCCCGCCGAAGCTGTCCCCCCGCCTCCTGGACCCCCACCCCTCCACCTATTGCGGCGAGTCGCTCACGGAGTCGCTCTGGCCCGTTGGAGGAAAAGGGGTGTGTCGGCGTAAGGTGTGCTGGTGCAAGGGCTTGCGGTGGGTGGAGATTTTTCCGGGAATCGCTCTGAGTCGCTCCACGGTCGCTTTGTGGTCGCTGTGGGCGCGCTCAGGCGTCGTCCTCGTCGTCAAGGTCGCGGCCGCGGGGCTTGCGGCGCGGCCTGTGGGCCAGGAGCTCCAACATCTGCGGCGAGAAGGACCGTAGGCTGGCCTCTCGCGGTCCCACGACCTCCACGTCAGGGGCCAGGCGGTAGCCGCCCACGGGCGCCTTGGCGGGGAGCACTACGGCGCGTATCAGGCTCCTGCCCGTGGCCTTGCGGATGCGCCGGCGCAACTGGTCCGCCGCATTCTTCCAGTCGGTCCCGTGCTCAGTGGTCGGCGTCACCTCGCCCGCGGCGCGGCGCTCGGCGAGCACCTGGAGGAAGCGATGTTCGCGTCCCTCGGGCAGCGTGATGCGCACCCCGCCGATGGCCAGGAGCCTGCCCGTGACGTCGAGGATGACCCGCGGGAGGCCATCCGTTGCGGGGCGGCGGGGTGGCTCGGCCGCATCGAGCGCCGCTGCGATTGCGCCCGTGGTGTCCTCGTCGCGCAGGGCGCGACAGATGGCCTCGAAGTCACTCTGCGCCTCGGGCACCCGCGGCCGCCCGCGGCCCCAAGGCGTCCCGCCACCGAGCCGGACCAGTTGGTCGGCGGCGAGGTCGAGCGCCACGCGGAGCGCGGCGCAGTAGTCCTCGGTGGGCACTGCGTCGGGCGCCTCCTCGGCCTCGGCGTGTCGTGCGCAGAAGGTGGCCAGGGGTGCTCGGCGGCGGCCCGTGCCGTGGAGCATCGCCAGCTCGAGCAGGGGCTTCCAGAGCGCCGCGCTGGGCCTCACGGCGCGCGTGCCAGCGTAACGCACCCGCTCGTGCTCGACCAGCAGGCGGGCGTAGAGGCGTCTCGCCTCCTCCGCCCGCCGCTGCCGCACAGCCTCCGGCAACCGATCGCCCATGCCTGGCGCCTCCAAGCCGCCGCGCGAGTATGGCGTCATCGGCTCGGCGAGTCAAATGCCGCGCCGTTGCTGCGAACGGCACCAGGGGGCGGGAGGCGCGCGAGGAGGGCGTGCGCAGAGGGGCATTCCTCGGCGCTGGCGAAGGCGAACTCGCGGAGGAACTCGGCGATGAGGGCGTCCTCGACGGCGCGGCGCTCCGGCGCGTGGCCGAGCAGCCGCTGCATGGAGGTCACGGGGCACTCGGCGATGCCGCAGGGGACGATGAGGCCGAAGGCGCTCAGGTCGGTCGCCACGTTGAGTGCGAAGCCGTGGTGAGAGGTCCAACGCCTGAATGCCACGCCGATGGCGGCGATCTTCGCCGTGCGGTCTGCGGAGTGCGGAGCGGGCAAGAGCTCGCGCGCAGGCCGTTCGTCTCCACATTCCGCATTCCGCACTCCGCCCTCGGCACTCGGCTCCACCCACACGCCGGTGTAGCCGGCGACCCGTTTGGCCTCGATGCCGAAGCGGCGCAGGGCGCGGATGAGGACCTCCTCGATGGAGCGGAGGAAGCGGTGGACGTCGCGCCGCCCCTCGGGGAGGTAGAGGATGGGGTAGCCGACGAGTTGGCCGGGGCCGTGATACGTGATGTCGCCGCCGCGATTGGTCTCGTGGAGGGCGATGCCTCGGCGGGCGAGCTCCTCGCGCGGCACGCGCAGATGCCGCGCCGTGCCCGAGCGGCCAATCGTCACGACCGGCTCGTGCTCCAGGAGCAGCAGCACGCCGTCCTCGGCCCCGGCGGCCCTGACGCGCTCGAGGATGCGAAGCTGAAGCTCCAGGGCTTCCTGATACCCGATGCGGGCGATTCGCAGAACGTAGCACGATGCCACGGGCTTGCTCCTCCCGGAGGATCGTAGCGCCGGGCCGCCGGCGCTGTCAAAGCGCGCTTGACTCTGTTCACAAGCGCCAATACCATGAAGCAAAGGGGATCATGCCGCGCATGGCCATAAGCTCTGAGTGCCGAGCGCCGACGGCCGGCTCCCGACCGATGGGACGGTTCCCTCCGTGGCTCCGCAAGCGCCTGCCGCCCGAGGGGGAGCTGCGCCGCGTGCGCGAGCTGCTGCGCGAGCTGCGGCTCAACACGGTGTGCCAGAGCGCCCAGTGCCCGAACCTCTGCGAGTGCTTTGCGGAGGGGACGGCGACTTTTATGGTGCTCGGGCGGGTGTGCACGCGGGCATGCGGCTTCTGCGCCGTGGAGCGGGGGGCGCCGGCGCCCCCGGACCCCGGCGAGCCGCAGCGGGTGGCTCAGGCGGCGGCGGAGCTGGGGCTGCGACACGTGGTGGTGACCTCGGTGACGCGCGACGACCTCGGCGACGGTGGGGCCGGCCACTTCGCCGCGACCATCAGGGCCATCCGCTCGGCCTGCGAGGCGACTGTGGAGGTGCTGATTCCGGACTTCCGGGGCAGCGCGGCGGCGCTGGATTGCGTGCTGGAGGCCGGCCCGGACGTGCTCAACCACAACGTCGAGACCGTGCCGCGGCTCTACCCGGTGGTGCGACCGCAGGCCCGCTACGAGCGGTCGCTGGAGCTTCTTGGCCGCGCGGCAGCTCGCGCCCACGGAATGCTGGTCAAGAGCGGGCTGATGGTGGGGCTGGGCGAACGCCTCGGGGAGGTGGCGGCGGTGATGCGCGACCTGCGGGGGGCCGGCTGCCAGGCGCTCACGGTCGGGCAATACCTGCGGCCGTCCGCGGCTCACTTGCCGGTCGAGCGGTTCGTGACGCCCGAGGAGTTCGATGCGTTGAGGGCTGAGGCGAAGGCTTTGGGCTTTGAGCGTGTGGCGGCGGGACCATTCGTCCGCAGCTCCTACCGCGCCGAGGCCCTGCTCCATGAGCTACAGGAAGGAGTCTGACGCGCCCGTGGCTAGAATCGAGTTCAAGCTGCCCAGTCTGGGCGAGGACGCCGGCGACAAGGCCAAGGTGTCGTTCTGGTACTGCGACGTCGGCGAGCGGGTCAAGGAGTCCCAGGGCATCGTGGAGATGATGACCGACAAGGCGACGTTCGACGTGCCGTCGCCCGTGGCTGGCCGCCTGGTGGAGGTGCGGGTGCGCGACGGCGACGAGGTGAAGGTCGGCGACGTGTTGGGCATCATCGAGACGGAGTGATGACGGAGGGGGAGGGGGGTGAGGTGGGCGATGGCGTGGTCGAGGATAGTCGGCCATGAGGCGGTGGTGGAGCGCCTGCGCCAGGCGCTGGAGCGCGGGCGGCTGCCGCATGCCTGCCTGTTCGTGGGGCCGGACGGCATCGGCAAGGAGCTGTGCGCCCTGGAGCTGGCCAAGGCTGCCCAGTGCCCCAACGGGCGGCAGGATGCCTGTGACCGCTGCCCGACGTGCCAACAGGTGGAGCACGGCAATCATCCCGACGTCGCGTTCATCCGCCGCGCCGACGGCACGGGGAGGGGCGAGCGACGGGCGGCCATCGGCATTGACCAGGTGCGCGATGGCATCCAGGACCCCATCGCCCTCAAGCCCTTCGGCGGGCGATACAAGGTCTTCGTCGTGGCCGAGGCCGAGCGGATGACCGAGGAGGCGCAGAACTGTCTGCTCAAGACCCTCGAGGAGCCGCCGCCGCACTCGCTGCTCATTCTGCTCGCGTGCCGGCTGGAGCCGTTTGTGGACACGGTGGTCTCGCGGTGCCAGATCGTGCGGTTCCGTCCGCTGACGGCTGCTCAGGTGGAGCGGCTCCTCGTGGCTGGGCACGGGGTGGAGGCCGGGCTGGCCGGGGCGCTGGCGCGGGTGGCCGAGGGCAGCCCAGGGCGCGCGCTGCGCTACCAGGCCGGCGGCGCCTACGATGCCGCGCGCTGGCTGCTCGACCAGTTGGCGGGCATGCCGCCCGGTGCGGAGTTCGCCATCGCTGCCGAGCTGCTCGACAAGGCGCGGGGGGGCGGCGGGGGGGCCCAGGAGGACGCGCGCGAGTGGCTGCGGCCGGTGCTGGACCTCTTGGGCCTGGCGTGGCGCGATCTCTACGTGCGCGCGGCGGGCCACAGCGAGGCGTTGCTCACCTGGGGCGCCTCGTCCGAGGCCCTCGACCGGCTGGCCGAGCGGGTTTCGGCGGCAACGGCGCGCCGCCTCGCCGCGCTCGTGGTGGAGGCCCGCGACGGCTTGGAGGCCAACGCCAACGTCAAGCTGCTCCTGGAGGCCATGTTGCTCGAAACCGGGGCGCTCCTGGGGGCGTGCGCGGCGGCCCCGCGGGAGCCCGTGGCGGCTGTGAGGTGATGCCATGTTCCACATGATCGCGTCCTACGGCGCGATGCGGCATATCGGCGTGTTCCGCACCGAGCTGGCCGACCTTCATCGTGGCGAGAAGTGCATCCTGCGCACCGAGCGGGGGGTGGAGCTGGGCGAGATCGTCTGCCGGTCCGAGCCGCCACCCGAGGGGCAGGAGGAGGGCCAGGTCGGCCAGGTCCTGCGGCGGGCCACCCCGCGCGACGTGGCGCGGGCCGAGGAGATCGAGGAGAGCTTTGCCACGCAGGAGTACAACTTCTGCGCCAACAAGATCCGCGAGCACAACCTGCCGATGAAGCTCGTGACCGTCGAGCATCTCTTTGGGGGCGACAAGATCATCTTCTACTTCCTCGCCGATGGGCGGGTGGACTTTCGCGCGCTGGTGAAGGACCTGGCGGCGCAGTACCGCACCCGCATCGAGATGCGCCAGATCGGCGTGCGCGACGAGGCCCGCCTCCTGGCCGACGTCGAGCACTGCGGGCGCATGCTGTGCTGCAAGAGCTTCATGAAGGACCTGGCCCCCGTGACCATGCGCATGGCCAAGGCGCAGAAGACGACCCTCGACCCCGCGAAAATCTCGGGGCGGTGCGGGCGCCTCATGTGCTGCCTGCGCTTCGAGGACGCCTGCTACGCCGAGCTGCGCGAGGCGCTCCCCAGGAAGGGCGCACGCGTCAAGACCCCCCACGGCACCGGCACAGTGACCGGCATCGAGGTGCTCAAGCAGACGGTGAGCGTGGACGTTGGCTCCGACCGCGACGTGGTGGTGCCCGTGCGCGACATCGAGGTGTTGGGGGGCGAGCAGAGCGCCCCGCCGCGGCAGCCCGAGGGCAAGTGCCCGCGGGCGTCGCGGTCGCCGCGCGGCGCAGCCCCCGGCCCACGGCCGCAAGCAGGGCCAGGGCCAGAGCCAGAGCCAGGGCCAGAGCCAGAGCCTGAGCCGGAGCCGGGAGAGTGATGTGGGGACAGGGCTGGTCTACATCACGACACCGCCGCGGCCGCCCGCAGGGGAGGACGGCCTCGACAGGGCCTTTGAGCTGGTGGGCGCCGACGTCTTCGCCCGCTACCAGCGCTCCTGCGGCTGCGAGGTGCGTCTCGCCGTGGCCTCGTCGCGCCCTGAGACGCCGCAGGAGCTTGCGGCGCTTGGCGTGGACCCCGACATCGTTACCCGCACAGGCGATGCCCAGCACGAGCGCTCGGTGAAGGCCGTTTTCCTCAAGCTCCTGCGCCAGGAAGCCGTTGAGAAGCGTGCGGGCGAGGGCTACGTCCTGCGGGTCGGCCGCTACCGCCAGGCGCTCTTGGAACACGTCCAGGCCCACAGCGAGTTCATCCATCCCGCCGCGCGGCGCGATGAGGTGCTGGCTCTTCTACGAGAGGCTGATGCGGCAGAACCGTGCCTGACAGTGCCGAGCGGATCGGGGGGCCTGGCGGCGCCCAACGCTCCCGATTGTGAGCTTGCTCCCTGGTTCGGCGCCCTGACGAGCTATCTCAGCGGCGCGGGGTATCTCGATGATCCCCTGGCGTTCGACCACTGGTGGCCGCCTGCGGTCCAGATCGTCGCTAGCGACTCGCTGCTCGTGCACGCCGTGGCTTGGCCTGCGATGCTGATGGCGCTCGACCTGCCCCTGCCGAGGCGGCTCGTGCTCCGGGGAGCCGTGAGCGGCGGCCCGGGGTGGTCGGCGGCGGGGCTTAGCCCCGATGCCCTGCGGCTGGCTGTCCTGACGGGTGCCGATTACCTCGTCGGCGGCGAGTGGTCCCCGAGCAGCCCGACCTGGGAGGGCCTGGTGGGCGTCCTCATGGCTATGGCGGGGTCTGTGGGGTGGGTGGATCAGGGGGTTGGGCCCGCTCCGCAACCGCTTGGCGCCGCGGAGCGGCGGCTCGTGAGGCGGGCGAGCGCCCTGGCTGAGGAGGTCGGCCGACTGATCGAGGAGTTCGATTTCCGCGCCGCCCTGTCACGCGTCGCCGAGGTGGTGGCTTTGCTGGGGGCGGCTGCGCCGGGTGAGACGCCTGGCCCCGAGGTCGTCGCCCAAGTTGTGCGCCTCTTGGCCCTGAGCCTTCAGCCGTTCGCTCCCGGCTTGGCAGCGATGGCCGGAGGCGGAGGATAGGACAGTGTCCGACACCAGGCCACCCGATCTCCGCGACCTCCTGAAGCGACACCTGGCGCTCAAGGCGGCCATGGCGAAGCACCCCGGCTACCACCCCGACGCCTATCTGTTTGTGTGCGCGGGCGTGGACTACACGTGTGGGAAACTGGGCGGGCGGCGCGACGTGAGCGGTCCCGAGCTGGTGGACGGCCTGTGCGACATGGCCGTCGAGTGCTTCGGGTTCCTCGCGCCCCAGGTCTTGGAGCATTGGGGCGTGAAGTCGGCCGAGGACTTCGGCGAGATCGTCTTCGCCCTGGTGGAGGCAGGGCTTCTGGGCAAGAGCCCGCGCGACAGCCAGGCCGACTTCCGCGGCCTGCCAGCGTTGCGCGAGACCCTGCGCCAGCGCTACCGCATCAATGTCGACGTCGAAGTGTGACCCCCTGCCCACGGCTCTCGGAGGAAAGGCGAAAGGCTCATGGACCTCATCAGCGTGGTGAAGCGGCTGCGGCAAAGGCCCGAGGGGAAGATCGTGCTCGTCGTTTTCGACGGGTTGGGAGGGCTGCCGCGCGAGGCGGGCGGCCCGACAGAGCTGGAGGCCGCCCACAAGCCGAACCTCGACGCTCTCGCCGCCGAGGGCATGTGCGGCCTGCTCGACAACGTCTTGCCGGGCATCACCCCCGGCAGCGGCCCCGCGCACCTCGGGCTCTTCGGCTACGACCCCCTCGTGTACGACATCGGCCGAGGCCTCCTCGGGGCGCTCGGCATCGGCTTCCCCATTCAGCTCGGCGACCTTGCGGTGCGGGCCAACTTCTGCACGCTTGACCCCAAGACCGGCTTCGTGACCGACCGCCGGGCCGGACGCATCCCTACGGAGACCAACGAGCGCCTCGTCGCCCTCCTGAACGCCCAGGTGCGCATCCCAGGCGTCGAGGTCTTCGTCCGCACCGAAAAGGAGTACCGCGCCTGCGTGATCTTCCGCGGGGACGACCTCTACGAGGGGATCACCGAGACCGACCCGCAGAGCGTCGGCAAGGAGCCGCCGCGTCCCGCCGTGGCGACCGATGAGCGTTCGGCCAGGGCCGCACGCATCGTCGCAGACTTCGCCCGCCAGGCCACGGAGGTCCTCAAAGACCATTACCCTGCCAACGGCATCCTCCTGCGCGGCTACGCCCGCTATGAGAAGATCCCCCTGCTCAGCGAGACCTATGACATGCGCTGCGCCGCCATCGCCGCCTACCCGATGTACCGCGGCGTCGCCAGCCTCGTCGGAATGGAGGTCCTCCCCGACGCCGGCGACACCGTCCCCGAGGAGTTCGCCTGCCTCGAGCGCCACTTCGCCGACTACGACTTCTTCTTCCTCCACATCAAGAAGGCCGACAGCTACGGCGAGGAGGGCCAGTGGGACAACAAGGTGCACGTTATCGAGGAGGCCGACGAGCTGCTTCCTCGCGCGCGGGCCCTCAAGCCCACCGTGCTGTGCGTCACGGGCGACCATTCGACCCCGTGCGTGCTCAAGAAGCACTCCTGGCACCCCGTGCCCGCGCTGGTGTGGGGCAAGTGGGTGAGGCCCGACAACGTGCGGACCTTTGGCGAGCGGGCCTGCGCCGGCGGCGGCCTGGGCCGCATGCGCGGCATCCACCTGATGCCGCTCCTCGTCGCCCACGCGCTCGGCCTTGAGAAGTATGGCGCCTGACGCCAGGGGAATCCCCGATCCGCAATCTCCAGCCCCCAATCCGAAAGCTCGCACGGGCACTGGCCTCGGTGCGCGTGGCGGTCGTGCTGCTCGTGGCCATTGCCGTGGCCTCCACCGTGGGCATCCTCCTGCCCCAGCCCGAGTCGTTCAACCTCAACAGCTACGTGAACCGGCGGCTCGACCTTCACTCGCCAGACGCCCTGAGGCCGAAGGACTTCGTCGCGCTCGCCCGCGCTGCGGGCATCCTGGCCGATGACAAGGAGTTCTCGAGCCTGGCGGCGCAGGCCGAGCTCGGCACGCTGAGCGACGACGCCTGGCAGTCGTTCCTCGCCCGATTCGTCCGTGACGCCCAGCGCGATGAGGCGGGCCACGTCTGCCTGCGCCTGGCCTATGTGGACTCATTCGGAAAGACCCTTGGACGGGCACTCCTGGTCCTCCGCTTTCATGTCGTCTTCACGTCCGCATGGTTCAGGCTCCTGTGTGTTCTGCTCATCGTGAACCTGGTGCTGTGCTCGGCGGACCACTTGCCGGCGCAGTGGCGGGCGGCGTTCGGCCTGCGGCCCGGGGGCGACCGGGCCTGGTATCTTCGCCGCGCCACCCACGCCGCCATGGTGCTAGAGGGCGAAGGCGAGGCAGCGGCGGCCGCGGTGGAGTCATCGCTGCGGGTTCACGGTTTCCGCGTGGAGCGACGCCTGGCAGGCGATGCGGTTGCCATCGAGGCCACCCGCGGCTGGCTGGGGGGCTTGGGCGCACTCTGGCGCCCGCTGGGGCGGCTGGCGGGCCTCGGCAGGCTCGGCGCTCAGGTGGTCCACCTCGGCGTCATCCTGGTCGTCATCGGAGGCTTCGTCTCGGGCCGCCTGTCGTTGCGCCACGGGCAGTTGCTCGCGCGCGACGAGGTGGTGGCCGTGCCGAACCTCTCAAAGCTGGCAGCGGCGAGGGCCCAGGACTGGCGTCAGGGGCCCGGCGAGCCGGCGGGCGACGCGCTCTTCCGCCTGAAGCTCCGCCGATTCGAGGTCCGCATGGACCCCCGCGGCAAGCCCGAGTACTACGGCTCACACGTCACGCTCCTCGACACCGAGCCGCCGACCGATTTCGTGATCGAGGTCAACCGGCCGCTCGTCTATCGCGGCTTCCACGTCTACCAGCAGAGCTACCAGCCCGATTATCGCGGCATCACCTCGGTGAGCTTCCTGGTTGCCAAGGTTCGCGCCCAGGGGGGCGCGGCGGAGCACGCGCACGGCGGCGCGCAGCCGGTGGAAGTGCTCCAGCAGGCTTCCGTGGAGCTGCGGCCTGGGGAGACCGTGGCCGTGCCGGGCATGGACCTCAAGCTGCGCGTCGTGCGCTACTTCCCGCACTGGCAGATCCCGCTCAGCCAGACGCCAGACGGGCGCATCGTGGCGGGCGAGGCTCAGAACCTCTCGGATGAGCCGCGGAACCCCGCGGTGCAGGTGCGCCTGGAGGCGCCGGGCGCCGAGGCGCGCGAGCGCTGGGTGCCGCTGCCCTTCCGCGCCGGCGAGCCGCGGCCCGGCGGGGCGATTGACTTCGCGGGCTACCGCATCGTCCCCCTGGAGTTCGCCCCCGACTACGCGACGTATCTCACGTTCAAGACCCACCCCGTGATGCTGCCAGTCTGGATCGGCTGCGGGGTGATGATGCTGGGCGTCGTCCTGTGCTTCTATTGCGGCCACGAGCGGGTCTGGGCACTCGTCCGACCCCTCGGCGACGGCCGCTGCGAAGTGGTGCTTGCTGGTGACGCCTTCAAGTGGCGCGAGCGCTTCCGCGAGCGGTTCCAGGCAATCACTGCCGCCCTTCGGCCTGGCTCAGGGCGGGCCACTTCTAGCTCGGAGTAAGCGATGAACGATGTGAGCCTTTTCTGGGTCGCTTTCGCCGCGTATCTCGCGGCGGCCTTTGTGCTGGTCATGGCGGCCCTCCGACGCGGCGGGGAGGGGCTGGCGCGGGGCGGCCGGGCGCTCGTGTGGCTGGGCCTCGGCGCGCAGACGGTGAGCATCGTGTGGCGCGCCTTCGTCATCGGCACCGAACCGCCGACGCTGTTCTTCGAGCGGATGGCCGCGGCGTTCTCTGCGGGGCCGGCGTGGCAGGCCGCGGTCTACGCGCTTCTCGTTGTCGTAGCGGCAGCGGCGGTGGTCGTGGTGGCGGCGTTCGGCCGCAAGCGCCACGTCTGGCTGCCCGCCCTGGCCGTGGCCGTCGTGCTGGAGCTGATCCTGCTCGACTTCCTCGACTTCACGCGGCTGCCTATCGAGAAGGTCTACGAGTATCTCTCGCTCGCTTCCTGGTGCTCGGCCGTCGCGTTGCTGGTGCTGAGCCCGATGGTGCGGCTGGCGGCGATTGACGCGGCCCTGGCGATCGTGGCCTCCCTGCTCGTGGTCTTCGCCGCCATCCAGCCCAAGACCATCGAGCTCCAACTCGTCCCCGCGCTCCAGTCCTATTGGCTCTTCATCCACGTGTCGCTGACGAGTGTGGCCTACGCCATTTTCGCCGTGGCCTTCGTGCTCGCCATCCTCCTTCTGGTGAAGAGCTACAACCCGTCGCTCGTCCAGCGGGGCACGCGGCTGCGGCTCCTCCTGGCGGCGGGCATTGCTAAGCTGCTCGCGGGGGCGCTCGTGCTGGGCCTCGTCCTCGGGGGGCTTATCCTGCCGTTCCGCGAGGTGGCCTACGCGCCCCACGAGCTGAGTGCGGCGCACGCCGCGGCGTCGCTCCCCGTGGGCTTCATCCAGGTCGTTCGCTACGGGGCGGCGCTTCTGGGGGCGTTCGGGACCGCCGCGCTCGTGTTCTTCTGGGTCCTCTACCCACTGCTGCGGCCGAGGACGGACAAGTCGGGCTTCGGCTCCTACGTCTTCGTGGTCACTGTCGTGGCCGTCTTTGCGGGGTGCCTCATCCTGGCCGGCGCGGTGCGCGTCCAGGAGCAGGCGATCTCGCGGCTGGGCGAAGAGCGGCAAGAGCTTCGGCGCCTCTACGGCCTCGCCGAGGAGGGGCGCGCGCTCACCCGTGAGGCGCTCGATGCCGACGTCGAGCACTGGCGCTCCCTCTCGGCTCAGGCCAGGACGATCCTCAGCAAGGCCCGCTGGCTGCCCCTCGACGCCGACAAGCAGGCCGCCCTGGCCGCCGACCCGCTCTTCCTGTCGCTCCAGGACCTCTACCGCAAGGCGGGCGCGGAGTGGAAGGCGGTGCTCCGCTACAAGGACATCAAGCAGATCGGCCGCGAGCTCGACGAGCGCGTCGCGACGACCCGCAGGGTCATCGCCCGCCTGAAGTTGCCGGCCGACGCCGAGGAGCTTCGCAGGGTGGACGCCGCCCTGGAGGCCGAGCACGCCCGTCGCGAGGCGGGCGCCCTGCTGCCGCGCCGGGCGGCGGGGCAGATCGCCGCCTTTGTGGGCATCGCCATCCTCATCGCCCTGCCTATCGGCTTGGCACTCTACTTTCTCCTGCCGCGCATCAGCGAGCGGATCCCCGACGGCGCTCGCCTCGACCGCATAGGCTACGGCGCCGTTGTCGTTGGCTACCCGCTCTTCACTTTCGGCGCACTCTTCGCCGGCGCAATCTGGGCGCACTTCGCCTGGGGCAACTGGTGGAGCTGGGACCCCAAAGAGGTCGGCTCACTCGTCGGCTGGGTGCTCTACACCATCTACCTCCACCAACGGTATCGCGAGGGCCTCAGCCCGCGGGCCGCGGCCCTGGCCTCCATCCTCGGTTTCCTGGCGTGCACGCTGAGCCTCGCGGGCAACGCCTTCCTCGGCGGCCTCCACGCCTATTCCTGAGCCAGTTGGGAGTCAGCAATGAGAGCGCTTCAGATGGTCGCGCCGCGCAAGCTGGCGCTCCTGACCGATGTGCCTGAGCCAGAGCCCCGCGAGGGCGAGGTGCTCGTCCGATGCCGGTTCGTCTCCGTGTGCGGCAGCAACATCCACCCCTTTCTCGGCCTGGGCCATTGGGGCGAGATGGAGTACCCCAAGCCGCCAGGGTGGGACGGCCACGAGTGCGTCGGCACCATCGTGGCCTCGCGGCTGGCCGGCTGGGAGCCGGGCACGATGGTCCTCGCCCACCCGCAGGACTACCTGGGCTTCGCCGAGCTTGTGCGCGCCAAGCCGCCCGGCCTCGTGCGCCGGCCCGCCGGGATGGACCCAATGGCCCTGATCACCGCGCAGCCGCTGGCCACCGTGCTGCGCGCGATGAGCCGCATCCGCTCCGTGGCCAACCAGCGGTGCGCCGTCGTCGGCCAGGGGCCGATGGGACTCATCTTCACCAGCGTCCTGCGCCACGCCGGCGCCCGACAGGTCATCGGCATTGACCTGCTCGACTACCGCCTGGAGGCATCGAAGCGGTTCGGCGCCACGGACGTTGTCAACGCCTCGCACGAGGACCCCGTCGAGGCCGTCCGCGCCCTCACCGCCGGGGCGATGGTGGACCTCAGCGTCGAGGCCGTCGGCCTGCCAGAGTCCCTTGCCACGGCCGTCATGCTCCCCAGGCGGCAGGGGAGGGTCTACGTCTTCGGCGTCACTCGCTACAAGACGCAGGAGGTTCCGGTAAGCCACTTTATGCGGAACGAGATGGAGATGATCAGCTCGGTTGGGCCGGAGTGCGTGCACTACTTTGACAGCGCGGTCTGCATGCTCGCGGGCGGACAGCTCGACCTCTCGGCCCTCATCACCCACCGCCTCCCCTGGGCCGACGCCCAGCGCGCCTTCGACATGTACGCCGCCCACTCTGACGGTGTGCTGAAGGTCGTACTTGAATTGTAGCCCCCGTCAGTCGGCCTTCTCGATGTGGATCGCCTCGCCGCTCTTGACCTTGGCCAGCTCGTTCGGATCGCCCTCCAGCGTCCCAACGACGTTCACCGGGCTGGCCGGCGTCTGGCCATAGAAGAGGCACAGACAGTCGCCATCGGGCCAGAAGGCCACCGTGCCCGAGGGCACCTTCGCCTGCGCGTGGTCGGGGGCCATGTGGACGGGTATCTCGAAGTAGACCTCCTTGCCCCAGAGACGCGCCTTGCTCTCGAACGGCAAGGCGTCGAGGATCGCCCGCGCGGTCGGCGTGTCGTTGAGCGTCGCGGCCATCTCGACTTTTCCCGCACGAATGAGTATCCTAGCCATAGCTCGCCCCTCGGCTCCAAGACTTCAATGGGCACCCAAGTCGCCGGGGCGAGTGTAGCGGGGCCAGGGGGCCAAGTCAAGCCACCGAAGGGGGATGCGACCCCCGCTTCGGTCTTCGACCTATACTGAGCCCCGACAGGGCGGGCTAGGACAGCTATGACAGCCCAGGGCGAAGCCCTTGGGACACGGTTGCCCCCGCGCCAGCGCCTAAAGGGCTTGCTACCTGTGGAGCACCCCTGCGGTCGGCCCTACAGGTCGTCCTTGCAGCTCCTCTTGACAACCTGCTCCACAACAGGACTGGGATCGCCCTACCCGTGCCTCAGGACTCTGGTTCCTTGACAGTGCGGTCGCATGGCTGCTAGAATCCACTGAGCAGGAGAGGATGCCCGGATGCCGGACAGGCCGCGACTGTTCCTCATTGACGGCCACGCGCTGGCCTATCGCTCATACTTCGCGTTCATCCGCTCCCCGCTGATAAACTCGAAGGGCCAGAACACAAGCGCGGTCTACGGCTTCGCCTCGGCGGTGCTGCGCCTCATCGAGAAGGAGGCGCCCGACCGCATCGCGGTGGTCTTCGACAGCGCGGAGCCAACCTTTCGCCACGAGCGCTTCCCCGACTACAAGGCGACCCGCGAGAAGATGCCCGACGAGATGCGCGACCAGCTCCCGGTGATTGACGAGGTGGCCTCCGCGCTCGGCCTCCCCGTCATCCGCTGCCCTGGCTACGAGGCCGACGACGTCATCGGCACCCTCGCCCGCCGCGCCGAAGAGGCCGGCTGGGACACCTTCATCGTCTCGGGCGACAAGGACTTCATGCAGCTCGTGGACGACCACATCAAGTTGCTCGACCTCAAGAAGCGCGCGGGCGAGGATGAGGTGATTGACCGCGCGGCGGTCGAGGCCCGCTTCGGCGTCCCGCCCGAGCGAGTGGTGGACGTCTTGGGCCTGATGGGGGATGCGTCGGACAACGTGCCCGGCGTCCCAGGCGTCGGGGAGAAGACCGCAGTCGAGCTTGTCCGAGCCTTCGGCTCGCTCGACGGCGCGCTCGACCACGCCGAGGAGGTGAAGAACAAGCGCGTCCGCGAGGGCCTTCTGGCCGGGCGCCAGAGCGCCTTGCTCTCGCGCGACCTGGTGACCATTCACGTCAACGCTCCCGTGGAGTTCGACCCGGCCAGGTTCGGGCGCCGCACGCCCGACGTGGCCCGCCTCATCCAGCTCTTCGAGGACCTCGAGTTCCCCTCCCTTATCGAGAAGCTTCAGCTCCAGCAACAGCCCGCCGGCGACCGCGTTGCCTACCACACAGTGACCAGCCCGAAAGCGTTCGACGAGCTGATCGGACGCCTGCGCCGAGCCGAGGAGTTCGTCTTCGACCTGGAGACGACCTCGGCGAACCCGATGGAGGCGGAGATCGTGGGCGTCTCGTTCGCCTTCCGCGAGCGCGAGGCTTTCTACGTGCCCGTGGGCGAATGCGGAGTGCGGAATGCGGAATGCGGAGCCGAAGCCCGAAGGCCGCGGCCATGCGGCGACCTCCCGCTCTTCAGCGGAACCTCGGCCGCTCCCAAACCCCAACACCTGCCACCTGACACCGAACACCCTCTGCCCGGCGTCCTCGACCGCCTGCGGCCCATCCTGGAGGACCCGGGCGTCCGCAAGGGCGGGCAGAATATCAAGTACGACATGGTCGTGCTGTCGCACTACGGCATCGAGGTGCGCGGAGTGGCCTTCGACACGATGGTGGAATCCTACCTCCTCGACCCATCGCAGCGGCAGCACAACCTCGACCTCCTCGCCCTCAAGCACCTGAACTTCAGGAAGACCCCCACCAGCGAGCTGATCGGGCGTGGCAAAGACCAGGTCAGCATGCGCGACGTGCCCGTCGCCAAGGTCGCGGCCTACTCCTGCGAGGACGCCGATGTCGCCCTCCGGCTCCATCACCTGTTCCTCCCCAGGCTCGCGGAGCTGGGCCTCGAACGGCTCTACCACGAGGTCGAGGTGCCGCTTGTGAGCGTGCTGGCGCGCATGGAGGCTCGCGGCGTGCGGGTGGACCTCAGGGTGCTCGACGCGCTCTCCGCTGAGTTCGCCGCGAAGATTGGCGCCCTCGCAGCCGAGATTTATCAGCTCGCAGGCCAGGAGTTCAACATCAACTCCACCCAGCAGCTTGGCGCCATCCTCTTCGAGAAGCTGGAGATCCAGAAGGGCAGGGGAGCGCGTGTCCGCAAGACCAAGACCGGCTACGCCACGAGCGTGGAAGCGCTGGAGGACTTCGGCGACGTGCCCATCGTCGGCCGCATCCTCGAGTACCGCGCCCTCTCGAAGCTCAAGGGCACCTATGTAGACGCCTTCCCCGCCCTCGTCTGCCCCAGGACGGGGAGAATCCACACCTCGTTCAACCAGACCGTCACTGCCACCGGACGGCTGTCGTCGTCCGACCCCAACCTCCAGAACATCCCGATCCGCACCGAGCTGGGCCGCCGCATCCGCGAGGCATTCGTCGCCAGCGAACCCTCCCGATGCCTCCTGTGCGCCGACTACTCGCAGATCGAGCTCCGCGTCCTCGCCCACATGAGCGGCGACCCCGGCCTCATCGAGGCATTCCGCCGCGGCGAAGACATCCACCGCCGCACCGCCTCCGAGATCTTCGAGGTTCCCATCGAGAACGTCACCCCAGGAATGCGCGCCCGGTCCAAGGCCATCAACTTCGGCATCATCTACGGCATGGGCCCCCAGCGCCTCGCCCACGACACCGGCATCAGCCTCGCCGAGGCCCAGGCATTCATCGAGCGCTACTTCAGCCGCTACCCCCTCATCAAGCGCTACATTGAGGCCACCATCGCCTCCGCCCGGCGCGACGGCTACGTGGCCACGATCCTCGGCCGCCGCCGCCCCATCCCCGAAATCCTCAGCACCAACGACGGCACCCGCTCCGCCGCCGAGCGGGCCGCCGTCAACACCCCCATCCAGGGCTCCGCCGCCGACCTCATCAAGGTCGCCATGGTCCGCCTCGACCGCCGCCTCCGCCACGCACACCCCGAAGCCTGGATGATCCTCCAGGTCCACGACGAACTCGTCTTCGACGTCCCCGCCGCCGCCGCCGAGGCCGTCACCCCCATCGTCCGCGAAGAGATGGAGGGCGCAATGGCCCTCGACGTCCCCCTCAAGGTAGACATATCCGTCGGCCCCACCTGGGCGAAGTGACCGGGAACCGACCCCCATATGTCGTTTGACAGCGAGGGCGGGGATGCGGTTAAATGGTAGATGGGCCGAGGGGCACCTGTGGGGCTACGTCTAGGGGGAAGAATGCGCCTGGAACCGACAGGTACTCTGGAACGTGTCGAGCAGCCGACTCACGACCACTCGCCGGGGGCAAGCGTGCGCCCGCAACTGAAAGAGATTCTGGACCACCACGGTTCGAGCCGCAGCGAGCTGATCCCGATCCTCCAGGACGCTCAGGCGGCATTCGGGTATCTGCCCAGGGACGTGATGGCTGACGTGGCGAGGCACCTCAACGTGCCCGAGGCCTCGGTCTACGGCGTGGCGAGCTTCTACGCGCAGTTCTACTTCGAGCCGCAGGGCAAGCATCGCGTCCGCGTGTGCCGCGGCACTGCCTGCCACGTGCGCGGCTCGGCGCGCATCCGGCGCCTCGTCGAGCGCAAGCTCGGGATAAAGGAGGGCGAGACGACGCCTGACATGCTTTTCAGCTACGAGACCGTGGCCTGTCTTGGAGCCTGCGCGCTCTCCCCCCTGATGGTCGTTGACAACACCTATTATGGTCGAATGACCCCAGAGCGGGCCGACGCTGTGCTCGACGAGTACATGCGTCAGGCGAGGAGAAGGTGACGCGCATGGAGCCAGTGAGGTCAATCGCTGAGCTGATGAGCCTGAAGGAGCGCATCCGCAACGCGCCGGAGCGGAAGCTGCCGACCGTTTGCCTTTGCGACACCGGGTGCCGTGCCCTGGGCAGTGCGCTGGTGCGGGAGGCCTTTGAGCGCGAGCTTGCCAGGGGGGATGTCGCCGGTAGGGTGCGCTTCCTGCCGACCGGCTGCCACGGCTTCTGCCAGATGGGGCCGCTGGTTGTCATTCGTCCCCAAGGCATCCTCTACGTGCGTGTGACCCCTGGCGACGTTCCGGAGATCATCGAGCGGACCGTGCTGAGGGGCGAGACCGTCGAGCGCCTCCTGTACGTGGACCCAGTGACCGGACAACGGGTGGTCCGCGAGGAGGACGTGCCCTTTTACAGGTATCAGACTCGGTTGGTGCTGAGCCGTTGCGGGCGCATTGACCCGGCGGGCATTGAGGACTACTTTGCCCTCGATGGCTATGAGGCCCTGGCCAAGGTCCTGGGCGGCATGACGCCCGAGCAGGTGATCGCCGAGGTGGCGGCCAGCGGGCTCCGCGGGCGCGGCGGGGCCGGGTTCCCGACGGGGCGCAAGTGGGAGCTTTGCCGGGCCTCAGGGGGCGAGCCGAAGTACCTCGTCTGCAACGCCGACGAGGGCGACCCGGGGGCGTTCATGGACCGCGCGGTCTGCGAGGGGGACCCCCACGCCGTCATCGAGGGCATGCTCATCGGCGCCTACGCCATCGGTGCGAGCCAGGGCTACGTCTACGTGCGCGCCGAGTACCCGCTTGCGGTGTTGCACATGACGAAGGCGATTGCCGACGCGCAGGCCGCGGGTCTTCTCGGGGACGACATCTTGGGCACCGGCTTTTCGTTCCACCTGAAGCTCAAGCAGGGCGCTGGCGCCTTCGTCTGTGGCGAGGAGACGGCGCTCATCGCCTCGATTGAGGGGCGGCGCGGCATGCCGCGCACGCGGCCCCCCTTCCCCGCGCAGGCCGGGCTGTTCGGCAAGCCGACGAATATCAACAACGTCGAGACCTGGGCCAACGTGCCGGTCATCATCAACCGCGGCGCCGCCTTCTTCGCCTCGATGGGCACTGAGAAGTCCAAGGGCACCAAAATCTTCGCCGTCGCCGGCAAGGTGAAGAACACCGGCCTAGTCGAGGTGCCGGTCGGCGCGACGCTGCGCCAGATCGTCTTCGACATCGGCGGCGGCATCCTGCGCGACCGCAGGTTCAAGGCTGCCCAGATGGGCGGGCCGTCCGGCGGTTGCGTCCCCGCACAGTACCTTGACCTGCCGATTGACTACGACTCGCTCCAGGCCGTGGGCGCGATCATGGGCTCCGGCGGCCTCATCGTGCTCGACGACGCGACGTGCATGGTCGAGCTGGCGCGCTTCTTCCTCGACTTCGTGCAGAACGAGTCGTGCGGCAAGTGCGTCCCGTGCCGGGTGGGCACGCGGCGGATGCTCGAGATCCTCACCCGCATCACGCGTGGCGAGGGGCGCGAGGGCGACGTGGAGCTCCTCGAGAAGATCGCCGAGACGGTGAAGGCGGGGTCGCTGTGCGGCCTGGGCCAGACGGCTCCGAACCCGGTGCTCTCGACCATCCGCTACTTCCGCGACGAGTACGACGCTCACATCCGCGAGCGCCGCTGCCCGGCCGCGCAGTGCCAGGCGCTAGTGCGGGCCTCGTGCTCCCATGTCTGCCCGGCAGGGGTGAACGTGCCCGAGTATGTGGCGCTCATCGCCCAGGGGCGGCCGAGGGAGGCCGTGGAGCTCATCCGCAGGCGCAACCCCTTCCCCTCCGTCTGCGGGCGGGTGTGCGACCACCCGTGCGAGGCGAAGTGCCGGCGCGGGGACCTGGACGCCTCGGTGGCCATTCGCGCGCTGAAGCGCTTCGCTGCCGACGCCGAGGCCCGTGAGGGGCTGACGCCACCGCCGAAGCCCAGGAAGCGCAAGGGCAAGGTCGCCATCGTCGGCGCGGGGCCGGCAGGGCTCACCTGTGGCTACTTCCTGGCGCTCATGGGCCGCGACGTGACGGCCTTCGACGCTCTCCCCGTCGCGGGCGGGATGTTGGCCGTGGGCATCCCGGCCTACCGGTTGCCGCGCGACGTGCTCCAACGCGAGATTGACTACATCCGCCGGTGCGGGGTGAAGCTGCGGCTTCGGCACCCCGTCCGCTCGCTCGCCTCGCTGCTGGGCGATGGCTTCGATGCGGTCTTCCTTGCGGTCGGGGCGCACAAGGGCCTGGGCCTCGGCCTCCCCGGCGAGGAGGGCCAGGGGGTGTGGGACGCCGCGGCGTTCCTGCGGCAATTCTCCCTCGGGCAGCGCATCCCGCCGCTCGGGCGGGTGGCGGTCATCGGAGGCGGGAATGCGGCGGTTGACTCGGCTCGCACAGCCATCCGCCTCGGAGCAAAGTCGGTCACGGTCCTCTACCGCCGCACGCAGGCCGAGATGCCGGCCTACGCGGAAGAAGTCCACGAGGCGCTTGAGGAGGGTGTGGACATCCGCTACCTCGTGGCGCCGACGGCTGTCGTCCGAGGCAACGGCTCCCTTATCGGCCTCGAATGCATCCAAATGCAGCTCGGCACGGCTGATCAGAGCGGCCGGCGACGCCCCGTGCCAATCCCCGGCTCGGAGCACCGCATCGAGGCCGACACCGTCATCGTAGCGATCAGCCAGCAGCCCGACTTCAGCGCCTTCGAGGGCGACCTGCCCAAGACGACCAAGTGGGGCACACTGGTGGTGGACCCTGTGACCATGAGGACCTCGATGGAGGGGGTGTGGGCGGGCGGCGACTGCGTCACAGGCGCCGCCACGGTCATCCAGGCCATCGGCGCGGGGCAGAAGGCGGCGGCCTCGATTGACAAGGCCCTCGGCGGCGAGGGCAAGCTGCCGGAGGATGAGGGGGTGACCGACTGGGCGTCGGGCAGCCGCACCCTTCGCCAGCGTCCAGAGCCGCCCAGGCTCTCGGCCGAGAAGCGTAAGGCGTCGTTCGACGAGATCACCCGGGCGCTCACCCCAGCGCAGGCCTGCCGCGAGGCGCGCCGCTGCCTCCGGTGCGACCTCGAGGAGAAGTAGGACAGGAGCTGCCGCAGGATGGCAACCGATGGCAAGGTCACGCTGACCATTGACGGGCAACGGGTCGAGACGACGCTGGGCAAGAGCGTGCTGGAGGCCGCGCTCGATGCCGGCATCTACATCCCCAACCTGTGCTACTCGCCGAAGCTGGAAGCCTACGGCGGCTGCCGCCTGTGCATTTGCAGCATCGAGGGGATGCGCGGCCTGCCCACCGCCTGCACCACGCGGGCCGCCGACGGCATGGTCGTCCGCAGCGACGTCGAAGAGGTCAACCGCGTCCGACGCATGATCCTCGAACTCATGGTGTCGGACCACCCTGCCGACTGCCTGGTGTGCCCGAAGAACCAGGCCTGCGAGCTCCAAAAGGTCGCGCGCTTCCTCGGTGTGGATGAGCAGCACGTCGAGCGGGTCACCCGGGCGCCAAAGATTGACGACAGCAACCCGTTCTTCACTCGCGACATGTCCAAGTGCATCCTCTGCGGCAAGTGCGTGCGGGTCTGCCACGAGGTCCGCGGCGTGGGGGCGATTGATTTCTTCGAGCGCGGCTTCGAGGCCGAGGTCGGCACCTTCGGCGGCCTCCTCGCGGGTTCCCATTGCGAGAGCTGCGGGGCGTGCGTGGACATCTGTCCCGTCAGCGCCCTCCTGCCCAAACAGGAGCGTGTCCAGCCCACCCGCGAGGTCACCACCGTGTGCCCCTACTGCGGCTGCGGCTGCGGACTGGTCCTCGGCGTCCGCGGCAACCGCATCGTCCGCGTCCGCGGCGAGGAGGCCAACCCGGCCAGCCGGGGCGACTTGTGCGTCAAGGGGCGATTCGGACTCGACTTCGTCCACTCGCCCAACCGCCTGAAGACCCCGCTCATCCGCCGCGACGGGAAGCTGGTCGAGGCCACGTGGGAGGAGGCGATGGACTTCGTGGCGACGCGGCTCGCCGAGATTCGCGCCCAGCACGGCCCCGACGCCATCGCCGGCTATTGCTCGGCCAAGTGCACGAATGAGGAGAACTACCTCTTTCAGAAGCTCATGCGCGCAGCGCTGGGCACCAACCACATCGCCCACTGCGCTCACCTCTGCCACGGCCCATCAGTGGCCGGGCTGGCCGCTGCCTTCGGCTCGGGCGCCATGACCAACTCCATCGCGGAGCTGGAGGGCGCCGACTGCATCTTCGTCATCGGCTCCAACACCACCGAGGCCCACCCCATCATCGCCCTACGCATCAAGGCCGCCGTCGCCAAGCACGGGGCCAACCTCATTGTCGCCGACCCACGGCGCATCGAGCTCACCCGCTTCGCCACACTTCACCTGCGCCAGCGCTGCGGCTCCGACATCATGCTCATCAACGCCATCATGAACGCCATGATCTCCGAAAACATCCACCACAAGGCGTTCATCGCCCAGCGGACCGAGAACTTTGATGAGTTCTGGGCCGTGGCGCGGCACTGCACGCCCGAGGTGGCTGCGCTGACTACAGGCGTGCCGGCCGAGGACATCCGCCGCGCCGCGCGCCTGCTCGCCTCCGCCCAGCGCCCCTCCATCGTCTACGCCATGGGCATCACCCAGCACGCGACCGGCACCGACAACGTGAAGGCCCTCGCCAACCTCTCCATGCTCATCAGCGGCGTCGGACGCGAATCCACCGGCGTCAACCCACTCCGCGGCCAGAACAACGTCCAGGGCGCCTGCGACATGGGCGGCCTGCCAAACGTCCTCCCCGGCTACCAGCGGGTGGACGCGCCCGAGGTGCGGGCGAAGTTCGCCAAGGCCTGGGGCGCGCCCATCCCCGAGACCCCTGGCCTCAGCGTCGTCGAAATCCTCCAGGCCGCTCACAGCGGCCGCATCAAAGCCCTCTACTGCATGGGCGAGAACCCCGTCCTCTCCGACCCAAACTCCACCCACACGCGCGAGGCGCTCGCTCGGCTCGAGCTCCTGGTTGTGCAGGACATTTTTCTCACCGAGACCGCAGAGTACGCCCACGTCGTGTTGCCGTCTGCCTCCTTCGCCGAGAAGGATGGGACGTTCACCAACACCGAACGCCGCATCCAGCGGGTGCGAAAGGCAGTCGAGCCCCCCGGCCAGGCGCGGCAAGACTGGGCGATCCTCTGCGACCTCGCCACCCGCCTCGGCCGGCCTATGGCCTACGACGGCCCGGCCCAGATAATGGACGAGATCGCCTCCCTCACCCCCAGCTACGGCGGCGTCTCCTACGAGCGCCTCGAACGCGGCGGCATCCAGTGGCCATGCCCGACAAAGGACCACCCCGGCACGCGGTTCCTGCATAAGGACACGTTCGCCCGCGGCAAGGGCCGTTTCCACCCCACGCCGTTCAAGGAGCCCGTCGAGCCGCCCGATGCCGACTACCCATTCGTCCTCTCGACTGGGCGGGTGCTCTACCACTTCCACACGGCCACCATGACCCGCCAGAGCAAGGGGCTGGACGAGCTTGACCCAGGTGGCAGTATTCAGGTGAACCCCGACGACGCAGCGGCCCTCGGCATCGAGCACGGCGAGCTGATCGAGGTCGCCTCGCGACGCGGCACCGTGCGAGCCAAGGCCCTCCTCACCGACCGCGTGCCACGCGGCACGGTCTTCATGCCCTTCCACTACCGCGAGGCCCCGGCCAACGTCCTCACGCTTGACGTCCTGGACCCCGTGGCGAAAATACCGGAGTTCAAGGTATGCGCGGTGAGGCTCTCGAAGCTGCCCGCGCCGACGGAGGCGGCCAGGACCTGAGCACACCCGTCCGCATCGTGCGCGTCCGCGGCGGCGAGCGTAGCGAGGCCGAGGACGTCGTCATCCGCGAGCGGACGGTCGCCCTCGTCGTCGGCGGGCAACGCCTCCTGCGCCTGCAATGTCTTCCCCATGCCGTCGAGGACCTGGCGCTCGGCCTCCTCGTGACCTCAGCACTCCTGCCGCCGGGCGAGCCAGTTCCACCCATCGCATATCGGCCAGAGGAAGGCGAAATGGTGGTGGACTTCGCACCCGCCCCCGAGCGCCTCGAGTCGCTGCGCAAGAGCCTCACCCTCGGCTCCGGCTGCGGCGCAGCGCTCTCGGCGGTCAAGGGCTTCGACCCCCTCGACTGCTGGCGCAAGATTGACACCTCCTTCGCGGTCAAGGCCGAGGCCATCAGCCAGGCAATGAAAGCGTTCCTCCACCGCTCCGACCTCTACGCCGAGACCGGCGGAGTCCACGCCGCGGCCATCGCGCGGGGCGCCGACATCGTGGCCTTCGCCGAGGACATCGGTCGTCACAACGCCTTCGACAAGGCCATTGGCGCCTGCCGCCGTCAGGGGATTGCGCTCGAGGACAAGATCGCCCTCGTCACCGGGCGCCTCAGCGTCGAGCTTGTCGCCAAGGCCGTGCCAGCGAGCCTCCCCGTCCTCATCTCGCGCGGCGCGCCCACCGATGCCGCCGTGCGCCTGGCCAAGCAGGCGAACCTCACCCTCATCGGCTTCGCCCGCGCGGAGCGGATGAACATCTATGCCGCGGAATGGCGCATCACGTGAGCCTCGACCTGTGGATCCGCCAAAACGTCTCCGGCATCGTCCTCAACGGCGGGCTCTCGCGCCGCATGGGCACCGACAAGGCGGCCATCCTCATCGCCGGCCGCCCCCTCATCGCGCGCAGCCTCGACGTCCTCACCGAGCTCTTCGACGAAACCCTCGTCGTCGGCCGCCCCGTCCCGGGCATGGCTTCTTCTCCTCCTGGCACGCGGCACGCGGCACGCGGCACGCAACCAGACGACAGACGACAGACGACAGACGACAGCGGCCCGACCGCTCTGTCATCTGCCCTCTGCCCTCTGTCCTCTGACTCTCACGCCTCACGCGTCCCGCGTCACGTCCCTGACCTCATTCCCGGCGCCGGCCCTCTCGGCGGCATCTACACCGGCCTTGTAGCCATGACCCGCCCCTGGGGCTTCTTCGTGGCCTGCGACATGCCCTGCCTCGATGCCGCAGTCATTCGCCGCCAGCTCGAGGTCGTCCGAGCAAGCGGCGCCGACGCCGTGGTGCCGTGCTGGAAGGAGCCCAGCCCGCAAGCGTGCACGCCCTACCTCGAGCCTTTGCACGCGGCCTACTCGCAGGATTGCCTCCCAGCCGTCCGCCGTCAGCTCGATAGCGGCGACCGGCGCATTCGCCGCTTCTTCTGCGCCGTCAACGTCTTTTGCTGGGACGTGCTGGCCGAAGGCATCTCGCCCCGAGCCTTCGCCAACGTCAACACCAAGAGCGATCTTGCCGCCTTGCTGGGGGAGGAGGCCGAAAGGAGGGCACGCTGATGCCGCACCACGACAAGGTCGAGTTTGCCCCGCTCACCGCTGCACAGGTCAAGGCCGTGGCGAAGCTGGAGAAGAAGCTCGGCGTGCTGATCCTGGCGTATCAGACGCCGCTGCGTCCCGCCCAGCTCACTGATGCCCAGCTCGCCGAGCTCCAGCAGGCCGAGGCCGCCATGCCAGGCGTCTGCCTCGTCGCCTATAGGGCCATTGGCAAGCAGTAGGACTCACAAGGCAGGAAGCGATTTCAGGATTCCCGCTGCATCGGCGTGCGTTGCCGTAGCGGCCAGCGCATGCCTGGCCTGCGCCGGCGGGAAGCCGCGGCGGCCGACCTCGAGGTAGAAGGCGTTGGCCTTCGCGCGGTCGCCGCGGAAGGTCTCGCGCGCCCAGGGGCTCATCAGCCCCTTGCCGCACGCACGTTGGAGAAGCGTGTGGCCGTAGAGAATGTAGGCTCCATCGCGGAAGTCGGTCGCGTAGGGGCGAAGCTCAGGGGCGTCAAAGCTGTCCACGAACTTCTGCCCGTAGTTGTTCATCTCGGTGCCGACCGAAAAGACGAGACTTCGGCGGCGAGCGGCCGCGACGATCTCGGCGAGCTTGCGGGTCTTCAACTCCTTCTCTGCGGGATCAGCAAGATTCCAGTTGCGGTCGGGCACGATGTTGAGCACAGGACAGCCCATCTCCAGGAACCAGTCCAGCAGGGCGTCGGGGTCGGCCTCCCCGCGGCGCGTGCCGTCCAGCCACGTCGCGCAGGGGAGGGCATCCACGTCGCGGATCATCTGCACCACGTCGCGGATCTGAGGGAACTTCGCCGGGTCGGGCGGCATGTAGCCAGGCCCCCCCTTCTTCATCAGCTTCGAGCGGATAGCGGTGCGGAACCGCGCCGTGTCGCCCAGCAGCTTGCCCAACTCGTCCTGGCCCAGCCCCGTCCGCTCTGACCAGTAGCACGCCAGCCTCGCCGCATCGGGAAACATCTCCCGAGCCTTGACGTCAAGCACCGCCAGCATGTGCCGCTCGGTGGCATTGCCAGAAGGCGTCAGTGGCAACACGTCGGCCTCGTAGTCCACCTCGACCGGCGCGATGACGGGGCGGAGGCGCTCCAGCATCTCCTCGTTGCGCGCCCGCGCGCTCGCACGCATGGCTTCCAGGCACGCGGCGGCCGGCGTCCCCAGCTCGGGCAACCGCGTGAAGCCCGTGCCCATGAAATACAGGATGCCCGGCTCGCCGGGGGAACTGAACTCCCAGTCGGGGAACTCGGGGGCGAAGACGCGGGTCTCGAGCGCCACGTTCGTCCGCACGCCAAGGGCCTCGCCCGCCTCGAACATCTCCTCCATCGCGTCCAGCACGTCGAAGTCCACGGAGCCTGCCACGTCGAGGCCCGCCTTCTTTGCCTCCCACACGATGCGCGACGGCGACCAGTCGCGGTAGTGGAACGAGAAGAAGGTGTGGAGATGCACGTTCACCGCGCCGCTGAGCGGCGGCGTGGGCACCCTGCCTGCCTCGATCAGGGATGCCAACTCGTGAAGTGCGGAGCGGCGCTCGGGGAGGCAGAAACTGTTCAGCCGCTCCTCCAACACCGCGATGTATTCCGGGCTCGCGCGATTCTTCACAGACATCCCCCTTCCCTTGGGGAATCGGTTACCGCCTCGGGCGTTGAGCACCCATGCGCAGTCATGCCCTATCCTTCCTGGTCATCCCGCCCCCTTCCTGGTCATTCCGTTCCCCCCTGTCATTCTGCCCCCTCCTGGTCATTCCGTTCCCCCACGGTCATTCTGAGCGTAGCGAAGAATCTCTACCGGCGCCCGGACGAGCGGCCGGCCCCGAAGCACGCGAGCCGCGCCGGTCCCGAGGCTGGTAGAGATGCTTCGCTTTGCTCAGCATGACCCCTTGAGCCGGGCTGCTGACTGCCAGCATGCGCCGGAGCTTCATCATACCACCCCTTGCTGAGGTCCCGCCACTTCCGAGCATGTCACCGCTCACTTTACGCATCGTACCGCCTCTCCGCAACTCAGCCTGCTTCACCCGGCCTTGCCCCCATTCCGGGTCAGTCTGTTCACCCCGGTCATTTCGTTCCCCCCTGGTCATTCTGAGCGTAGCGAAGAACCTCTACCGGCGCCGGACGACCGGCCGGCCCCGAAGCACGCCAGCCGCGCCGGTCCCGAGGCCGGTAGAGATGCTTCGCTTCGCTCAGCATGATCCCTTGGGCCGGGCCGCTGACCGCCAGCACGGGCCGGTCCTTCATCATACCACCCCTTGCTCATGTCCCGCCACTGAGGTTTTGCTTCGCTCGACACGACCACCTGTGGCAGCTCAGCGGATCGCGCGGAAGAGAAGGACGGGTGGGGGATTGTCCAGGAGAGCTCTCCCAACGCGGGGGTGTGGGCGAGAAGGAGCGTCGGGGCCGGTGTGGAGCGCGACCAACCGTGCTGTAGAAGTGGTTGAACTGGGCATTGTGTCGGACGCTCTCGGTATGTACAATGCGGGGGTGATGTTTCCTGTGTGCTGAACGGCAGGAGGCGAGATGGCGAGGATGGGTCAGGTGGGGGGTGGGGGGGTGCTGAGGCCCAGCCCTGGACGCAAACGGACGGTGCTGGTGGTGGACGACGACCGGGTGGGGCGCGAGAGCCTGACGGAGGCGGTCTCGGAGATGGGCTATCGGGCACTGGGGGCGAACTGCGGGGCGGCGGCACTCCAGGTGCTGGAACGGGAGCCGGTGGACCTCGTGCTGACGGATCTGCGGATGCCGGACATGGATGGGTTGGAGCTGTTGTCGCGCATCCGGCAGCGGGACTCGAAGGTGTTCGTTATCCTGGTCACGGCGTACGCGACGGTGGGGACGGCGGTGGAGGCGATGAAGCGCGGGGCGTTCAACTACGTCATGAAGCCGATTGACCTGGACCAGCTCAGGGCGCACCTGGAGACGGCGTTCGGGGCGCAGGACCTGTTGCTGGAGAATATCCTGCTGCGGGAGCGGCTCCAGACGCTTAGCGGGACGCCCGACATTGTGGCGCGGTCGTTTGCGATGCGGAGGGTGCTCGACCTCATCGCGCAGGTGGCGGACACGCAGAGCACGGTGCTGATTCGCGGGGAGAGCGGGACGGGGAAGGAGCTTGTGGCGAACGCGGTGCATCAGCGGTCGCGGCGGGCGGGGGGGCCGTTTGTGAAGGTGAATTGCGCGGCGCTGAGCGAGAGCCTGCTGGAGAGCGAGCTGTTCGGGCACGAGGAGGGGGCGTTCACGGGGGCGGTGCGTCAGCGGCAGGGGCGCTTCGAGCTGGCGAACGGGGGGACGATTTTCCTCGATGAGGTGGGCGACCTGAGCCCGACGACCCAGGCTAAGCTGTTGAGGGTGCTTCAGAGCCGCGAGTTCGAGCGATTGGGCGGGACCGAGACCCTGTCGGTAGATGTGCGGGTGATCGCCGCGACGAATGCGAACCTGGAGGAGCGGGTGGCGAAGGAGCTGTTCCGCCGCGACCTGTATTTCCGGCTGAATGTCTTCCCCATCTATCTGCCGCCGCTGCGGGAGAGGCGGGAGGACATTCCGCTGCTGGCGCACGTGTTTATTCGGCGGTTCGCGGAGCGGAACGGGAAAGAAGTGGAGGGCATCTCGCCCGAGGCACTGCGGCACCTCATGGAGCACAGTTGGCCGGGAAACGTGCGGGAGCTGGAGAACTGCATCGAGCGGATGGTGATTATGGCGGGCAAGCGGGTGCTGGACGTGGACGACCTGCCGCGAGAGATGTTCCCCGCCGCTGTGGTCGAGCGGCCTCGCAGGACGCTGAGGGAGATCGAGGAGAGCGCGATACGCGACGCCCTTGCCGCGACCGGGGGCAACCGCACTGAGGCGGCGCGGCTCCTCGACATGCCGCTGCGCACCCTCCACAACAAGATCAAGGAATATGGCATTGAGCCCGTTCGGCCCCAGCCCCAAGCGGAGCCCCCGACCGAGGAATAGCGCGACCAGCCCCGTCTAAGTCGTGCAATTCTTGCACTCCGCAAGTCAGCAGAACTTCTCGTGTGTGCAGTCATTGCATAGCTCGGAGGCGGCTCTTGTGGGCCGAGGGGTCTTGCCACGGAGCGACGGCTGGCCGCCCGTGCTAATCGGGTGGGCGCGGAGGCAAGGGCGTATTCGATTGGCATGAAAAGAGTTGCGTCGGCTAAGGCGCCGCTTCAAGCGCGCCATGCCCGATGGTGCGACGCCGCTTTAAACACGCGGGGCAACTGATTGGCACGGGACTTGCTGTTGGAGCGGATAGAGCCTAATGCAGCCCCCGATAGTGCCATCAGGGGGTAGCTTAGGATGACAATTCGAGAGGCGAACCTGGACAAGGCGACCCGGCGGTGCCTGAAGTGTGGCAAGCTGATGCGGACTGACCGCTGCCACCGCCTGTGCGTGCCCTGCTCGCAGAGCAACGAGGCCTTCGTGGAGGGGCGAGGAACGGTAGGGCACGAGCTTCGCCCCTGGGTTCGCACCCTTGTCTGGGGCGAGGCCGAGCCTGGCGGGGCAGCCGTGGCGCTCGCCGCCCTGGAGGCCTGAGCGACCGAACGACAAGAGCAACAGCAGGTAGGTGCGCGGGTGCACCTATCGGGCGTCAAGCAGGGGGTGATTGCCGGGGGCTCACCCCCTGCACTTTTTTGCCCCTCCACGAATCGGTTGTTTCCCCTTTAGCCCAATCTGCTATAATAGCGCTTGAGCCGCGCTGTGACGGGCAGCGCGGCGTCGCCCCTCAGCCGCCTGCGCCACACGGAAAGGCACCGCATGCTGCGTTGGAACAAGCACACCCGCACCCTCGAGCAGGAAGAGCACCACTTCGAGCTCCAGGACATCCCCGAGCCCAACCTCTTCCGCGACACGTTTCCCTACGTCGAGGTCCCCCGCATCCCCTTCGACCATCGCCGCGTGCCCATGTGGCCCGCCGAGGAAATCTGGATCACCGACACCACCTTCCGCGACGGCCAGCAGGCCCGGCCCCCCTACACCGTCGAACAGACCGTCCAGCTCTACAAGTTCCTCCACGAGCTCGGCGGCCCCAACGGCATGATCCGCCAGAGCGAATTCTTCCTCTACACCGACCGCGACAAGGAGGCCGTCCGCCGCTGCCTCGACCTCGGCTACCGCTACCCCGAGGTCACTGGTTGGATTCGCGCCACCCCATCCGACTTCAAGCTCGTCAAGCAAATGGGCCTCCGCGAGACCGGCATCCTCACCTCCTGCTCCGACTACCACATCTTCCTCAAGCTCGGCAAGACCCGTCGCCAGGCCCTCGACATGTACCTCGGCATCGTCAAGGCCGCCATCGAGCAGGAGATCATCCCCCGCTGCCACTTCGAGGACATCACCCGAGCCGACTTCCTCGGCTTCGTCGTCCCCTTCGCCCAGGCCCTCATGCGCCTGGCCAACGAGAGCGGGCGGCCCGTCAAAATCCGCGTCTGCGACACCCTTGGCCTCGGCGTCTGCTACCCAGGCTCCTCCGTCCCACGATGCGTCCAGGGCCTCATCTACGGCCTCATTCAATACGCCAACGTCCCCTCCGAATGGCTCGAATGGCACGGCCACAACGACTTCTACAAAGTCGTCACCAACGCCGGCACCGCCTGGCTCTACGGCTGCTCCGCCGCCAACGGCACCCTCCTGGGCATCGGCGAGCGCACGGGCAACCCCCCCATCGAGGCCCTCGCCATCGAATACACAGCCCTACGCGGCGACCCCAACGGCATGAACCTCGCCGTCATCACCGAGATCGCCGACTACTACCGCAAGGTCATCGGCTACGAGCCACCGCGCTCCCAGCCCTACGTCGGCGCAGACTTCAACATGACCTCCGCAGGCATCCACGCCGACGGCCTCCGCAAGAACCCCGAAATCTACACCATCTTCGACACCGAGCACATCCTCGGCGTCCCCCCCACCATCTCCATCACCGACAAGAGCGGCGTCGCCGGCATCGCCGCCTGGGTAGACCTCCAGCTCCGCACCCAAGGCGTCCACATCCCAAAAGACCACCCCGGCGTCATCGCCATGAAGGATGCCGTAGACGCCCAATTCGCCGCCGGCCGCCTCACCGCCATGAGCCACGAAGAACTCCTCGCCCTCGCGCGCAAACACCTCCCCCAGTATTTCCCCGCTTGAGAGCGCCGCGTCCGGCCAAACCCGGGCGCCAAGCCGCAAGCCGCAAGCCTCAAGCTGCAAGCGGAAAGCGGAAAGCCCCAAGCCTCAAGCTCCCACCCAAGGCCCGCTGTCGCCGCTGCGGCAAGCGAGCCCAGGGTTCTCCCGCGTGCAATTATGCACGCCCTATCGGCCGTGCCGGGACGGGGCAGGGTAGGGCGCGCAGCGACGTGGCCGTGCATCCTCTCCCGCGTGCAGGCGTCCGCGCCGTACCTTTGCACCATCTTTGCCCTTGAGGCGGGGCGTGCATGCCCACGCGCGGAGCTTCGGCCAAGCCTCGAAGGAGCGTACTATGACAGAAAGAGCCATACGTCGTCACCCCGAACGGCGGCGGGAGTCTTCGGGCAAGCTCCGAAGGAGCGTACTATGACAGCCCAGGGCGAAGCCCTTATCTTTGCCCACATGTTTCTGTGTCCGAGCCCTGGCACGACAACGCTACATTCTCTCGCTCCAAGGGAGGCAACTACCTGTCAGCACAGGATATACGCCACACCCAGATGTCATTCTAAGCGTAGCCCCCCTCTCGGTGGGCGGAGCGAAGAATCTCTCCGCGCGGTCGGCCCGTGGTTGAGGGCTGGACTTTGTGCCGGGGCGCAAGCCAAAGCAGATTCTTCGCTTCGGCCGCCCGGAGGCGGCCTACGCTCAGAATGACAGCACTTTGTGGCTTGCGCCGGGGAAAGTAGCGTTGCCGTGTCCGGCCGCCCAGCCTGCCCCGAGCGTAGCCGAGGGGAGGGGGCGTAGGCTCAGAATGACAACTCCTTGGGGCTTAGTCCCGGGAAAGTAGCGTTCTCGTGCTAGCCCCCGAGGGGGCGTTTGAGACGTAGCCCAGTGCCCGCCCAGAGCCAAGTCGAGGGGCAGGCCCTGGGCTACGAGTGGCTCGCCCGCTTCGCGGGCTACTGAACTGCAAGATGGGGGCAAAGATCAGGGAGAAGCCCTGGGGCGCGGGTGGCCCCCCGCCAGTCCTGAAAGGGCGTACTACCATTGGAGCAGTCCCTAGGCCGCCCTTACAGGGCTGAATTCCCCCGCCCCGATTACCCAGGGCGTCGCTTCGCTGTGCTCTGGGCTATCATAGGTCGCCCCTTCGGGGCGCAGTGCCGTGAACCACGGAAACTGGGGTCGCGTCAGGCAACGACGGGGTTGACTTGGGGACGCGGGGCGTTACAATGGTGGACACGAGGTCGTCAGCGAGGGGGGTGTGGGGCAGGGGGGAGAGGAGAACGACGCGATGCGAAGCGTGCTGCGCGTGCGAATGGGGACGCCAGTGGCGGCGAAGGAGGAGTTGGGGGCGCAGTACGCGTTGCTCGGCGGGCGCGCGCTGACGAGTGCGCTGGTGGCCGCGGAGGTGCCGGCCACCTGTCACCCGCTGTCGGCCGACAACAAGCTGGTGATCGCCCCCGGCCTGCTGGCGGGCACGACGGCGCCGTGCAGCGGGCGGCTCTCGGTGGGGGCCAAGAGCCCGCTGACGGGGACGATCAAGGAGTCGAACGCCGGGGGCGCGGCGGCGCAGGCGATGGCGCGGCTGGGCCTCGCGGCGATCATCGTTGAGGGCAAGCCACCCAAGCCCGACACGCCCTTCGTCCTCGTCGTGGCCAAGGACGGCGCTCGGCTCGCCGAGGCCCCCGAGCTGAAGGGGCTGGGCAATTACGACGCCGTGAAGCTGTGTCGGGAGCGCTACGGCCCTAAGGTGGCCTGCATCACCATCGGCATGGCGGGCGAGATGCGCCTCGCCGCCGCGAGCGTGGCGGTGACCGACACGGACGGGCATCCGACACGTCACGCGGGTCGCGGCGGCCTGGGCGCCGTGATGGGCTCAAAGGGGCTGAAGGCGATTGTGCTCGACCCCTCGGGCCTCGACCGGCCAGCCAGCGCGGATCCCGCCGCCTTTGCTGCCGCGGCCAAGCGCTTCGCACAGGCCCTCGCCGCCCATCCCGTCACGGGGCAGACCCTGCCGATGTACGGCACGAACGCCTTGGCCAACGTCATCAACTCCGCGGGCGCCTACCCCACGCGGAACTTCTCGGCCGGCACCTTTGAGGGCGTCGAGGCCATCAGCGGCGAGACCGAGCGCGAGGTGATCCTGGCACGCAAGGGCAACCCGCGCCACCCCTGCCACGTCGGCTGCACCATCGGGTGCTCTAGCATCTACCCCCACAAGGACGGCAGCTTCCTGTCCAAGGGGCCGGAGTACGAGACCGTGTGGGCCTTCGGCGCCGACTGTGGGATCGCCGACCTGGACGCCATCGCGCACATGGACCGCGCCTGCGACGACATCGGGCTGGACACCATCGAGACGGGTGCGGCGATGGCCGTGGCGATGGAGGGCGGCCTGCTGGGGTTCGGGGACGCCGCGGGCGTGCTCCGCCTCCTGGAGGAGGTGCGGCAGGGCAGCGCGCTCGGCCGCACGCTGGGCTCGGGCGCGGCCGTCACGGGCAAGGTCTTCGGCGTGAGCCGCATCCCATGCGTCAAGGGGCAGGCCATGCCCGCCTATGACCCGCGGGCCGCCAAGGGCATCGGCGTCACCTACGCCACGAGCACGATGGGCGCCGACCACACCGCCGGCTACGCCATCGCCCAGAACATCCTCGGCGTCGGCGGCTCTGTGAATCCCCTCAGGCCCGACGGGCAGGCGGCGCTCAGCGCCGCGCTCCAGCAGGCGACCGCGGCTATTGACAGCACGGGGCTGTGCCTCTTCGTCGCCTTCTGTGTCCTCGATGTGCCCGACGCGGCTCAGGCCATAGTCGACATGCTCAACGCCCATTGCGGCACGGCCTGGTCGCCCGGGGACTACGTGGAGACCCTGGGCAAAGCCACCCTGCGGGTCGAGAGGGGCTTCAACGCCCGCGCGGGCTTCACCGCGGCCGACGACCGCCTGCCCGACTTCTTCAAGGCCGAGCCGTTGGCGCCCCACAAAACGGTCTTCGATGTGCCAGAGAGCGAACTGGATAGCGTCCATGCCGGACTCTGATCCTGATATAACCGTCCACGTCACGCTGCGCTCGGTGCTGGGCAAGTACCGGCCAGACCCCAGGGACCGAAAGCCGTTCGACGTCCGCCTCCCGGCGGGCAGCACGGTGGACGCTTTGCTGGCGAAGCTGGGCGTGCCCGCCCATATTGCCAGACTGGTTTTCGTGGACCACGTGCGCAGCGACGGGAGCAGCGTCCTGGTGGACGGGGCGAACGTGGACGTCTACCCACCTGTGGCGGGAGGCTGAGGCGCGATGCCGCGCTCCTGCGCCTGCCCCCCGCAGGCCGATGGAGGGTTGATTTTCTAATGCCCGTGCGCTATACTCACGCTGTTTCCGGCAACGCTTGAGGGGCCCCTGGGTCGCGGGGGTTGGGTCCACAGGAGAGCGGTGTGGACGTTAGCAAGCTGATCGAGCGCGCCACGGTGGCGGCTGAGCGGGGTAACTACGACTACGCGATAGACCTCTACGTGCGCCTGCTGGAGCTCCAGCCACAGAATACTGAGGCGCGCAAGGCCCTGCGGGCCGTCGAGATACGCAAGTTCCAGGAGCGCGGGGTCACTAAGACCACATCGGCCGGCTGGCTGCGCGGCATCGGCCACCTGTGCGCCGCTCTCATCCACCTTGCCATCCGGCGCTTCGATAAGTGCATGGTCGCCTGCGAAAACTTCCTGAAGAACGACCCCTACAACCCCTTCGTCCTTCGGCTACTGGCCCTGGGCGCCACCAAAGCCGGCTTGCCCGACACCGCCATCCTCGTCCTGGAGGAGGTGCGCGGCAACGCGGGCACCCCAACCACGCGCGCCGCTGTGCGGTCCCACGTCAAAGTCCTCCGCAAGCTCGGCGAGCTGTATGTCCAGACCGAGAAGCTGCCCCTCGCCGCCGAGCGGTTCGAAGAGGTCCTGAGGCTCGTGCCCGGCGACCGCGAGGCCGAGCGACGCCTCCGCGACATCGCCGCCCAGCGTTCAATGGTCGAGGGTGGCTGGGACAAGGCGGGGAAAGTGGGCGGCTACCGGGAGGTGCTCAAGGACGAGGAGACCGCCAAGCGTCTGGAGGAGACCCAGCGCGACATCCGCACCCGCGAGGACGTGTTGGCCGCCATCGAGCGCGTGAAGGGCGACCTCGCCAGGGACCCCAACAACACCCGCTACCTCGTGCAACTGGGCGACCTCTACCGAATGCTCAAGGACTGGGCCCAGGCCCGCGCCCAGTACGAGCGCGCCCAGCAACTGGACCCCCACAACTTCCTGGTCAGCGAGCGCATGGGCGACCTGAGGCTGGCGGAGATGGACGACCAGATCGAGAAGCTGTCGGCCGACCCCGCCCAGGCGCAGCGGGTCGCTGAGCTGCGCAAGGAGCGGGCCAAGGTCGCCTTTGACGAGTACACGCGGCGGGTCAAGGCGCGCCCCCAGGACCTCGGCACGCGGTTCGCCTTCGGCAACCTGCTGTTCGAGGCCGGGCAGTTCAAGGAGGCGTCGTCCCAGTTCCAGCTCGCCGCGCGCGACCCCAGGCACCGCCGCACCGCCCTGTACCGCCTGGGGGTGTGCCTCTTGCGCCAGGGCCTGCCCGACATGGGGATCGAGCAATTCGAGAAAGCCGTGGCCGGCGCCAGCGTGGTGGACCAAGAGGTGAAGGAAATCCTCTACACGCTCGCCGACGCCCAGGAGAAGCGCGGGCGCCTCGGAAAGGCCCTGGAAGCCTATAAGCGGGTTTTCGACGTGGACATCGGCTACCGCGACGTCTCGACCAGGATCGAGGACCTCTATCGCCGCGGCGCCCGCGACGCTACCGATCAGCCATCGCAATCCTCTGAGCGATGACCCTTTTTGGAGAAGCGAATGCCCAGGTCAGGGACGACGAAGAAGCGCATCCGACAGAACATGCGGCGCCGCCTGCGCAACCGAGCGGCAAGGGGCGTCGTGAAGAGCCAGGTCAAGAAGTTCCTGGCAACCCTCGACTCCGGCGACGCCGAGGCCCGCCAGCGTGAGTTCCACGCCGCGGTGGTCGCGCTCGACAAGGCCGTCTCCCGTGGCGTCCTGCACAAGAACGCCGCCGCGCGGCGCAAGGCGCGCCTCGCGGCCCGACTCAAGAAGGCGGCGGCCCCCGCGCCTGCTCCCCAAGCGTGATGGAAGCTCTCCTCAAGAAGGCCCTCGCACACGCCCGCGCCGACTACGCCGAGATCCGTGCCGAGCGCCAGACCACTACCAGCGTGACCTATGTCGGGCGCGAGCTCGAGGAGCTCTCCAGCTTCGCCTCCGTCGGCGGGTGCGTGCGCGCTCTCGTCGGCGGCGGCTGGGGCTTCGTGGCCTTCAACGACCTCGACGACCTTCCCCGCTACGTGCGGCTGGCCTGCGAGCAGGCCGCGCTCGTAGGCCGCGCCGCCAGCGCCCTCGCCCCCGTGCCCCCCGCTGCCGACGCCGTGGCGGCCCACGTGGCCTCGGACCCACGCGATGTGCCCCTCGCACACAAGGAGGCGCTCTGCCGCTCCTACAACGAGCGCATCCTCCGCCACGAGCGCATCCAGACCTCCAGCGTGCGCTACCGCGACTCCTGGAAGCAGACCACCTTTGTGTCGTCGGACGGCGCGGCCATCTGCGAGGAAGAGGTCTTCTGCGGCGCATCCATCGCCGCCATTGCAAGGGAGGGGATGAACGTCCAGCGCGCCCATAAGGGCGTGGGCGACCTTCGCGGCTTCTCGATCGTCGAAGGCCTCGACGACGACTGCGACCGCATCGCCGAGCGCGCCGTCCGGCTCCTCGCCGCCGAGCCAGTGCGGGGCGGCCGCTACACGGTCATCGCCGACCCCCTGCTCGCCGGCGTCTTTGCTCACGAGGCGTTCGGCCACCTCAGCGAGGCGGACTTCGTCTACGAGAACCCGCAGCTTCGGGCGATCATGGAGCTAGGCCGCCGCTTCGGACCAGACCACCTGAGCATCGTGGACGACCCGACGCTCGAGGGCGAAGCCGGCCACTATCGCTACGACAGCGAGGGCACGCCAGGCCATCGCACCTATCTGCTCAAGGGCGGCATCCTCACCTCGCGCCTCCACTCGCGCGAGACCGCTGCCAAGATGGGCGAAGCCCCCACCGGCAACGCCCGAGCCATTGACTACCAGCACCAGCCCATCGTGCGAATGTCCAACACCTTCATCGAGCCTGGCCCCTGGAGCCTCGACGCGCTCCTGGCCGACACGCCTGAGGGCCTCTACGTCCGCGGCGCACTCGGCGGCCAGACCGAGATGGAGATGTTCACCTTCTCAGCCGAGGAGGCATTCGTCATCCGCGGCGGCCGCCTCGCCGAGCGAGTCCGCGAGGTGGTCCTGACAGGCAACGTCTTCGAGACTCTGGCGAGCATAGACGCGGTTGGGGACGACTTGGCGTTCTACGGCGGCCTTGGCGGCTGCGGCAAGGGCGCGCAAAGCCCCTTGCGCGTCGCCACGGGCTCTCCACACATTCGCATCCGCAACTGCCTGGTGGGAGGACGCTGAGCATGCCAGCCCCCAGCACCAGCGCAGCCGTGGAGCGGATTCTGGAGCTCGCCCGCCGGAGGGCCGACGCCGCGGAAGTCTACCTCGAGGCCCGAGAGTCCAGGCCCATCCAGTTCGAGAACAACGAGCTGAAATACGTTCACACCAAGTCGGAGCGTGGCGTCAGCCTCCGCGTGATCCACAGAGGGCGGCTGGGCTTCGCAAGCACGACCGACCTGTCGGAGCCGGAGCGCCTCGTCGCGCGGGCCGTCGAGAGCGCGCAGTTCGGCCAGGAGGCCAGGTTCGCCTTCCCGGCGAGGGCTGCCTGCCCGGCCGTCGAGGTCTACGACCCGCGCGTAGCGCAGTTCCCGGTTGAGGAGGGGATTCGCCTCGGGCGCGAGGCCATCGCGAGCGTCCTGGAGGCCGTGCCCGACGCCCAATGCTACGTCGAGATCAACAAGTCGGTGACAACCCAGCGGCTGGCCAACACGAGCGGGCTGGACGCCCAGCAGGAGGCCACCGGCTTCGAGTGCCACCTCGTTGTCCTGCGCATCCGCGACGGCTCGATGCTGTGGGTGAGCGACGGCGACAGCTCGTGTGGACTGATGGCCGACTTCGACCGTTACACGGCGAAGGTGATCGGCGACATCCGCCGGGCCGAGACCGAGGTGAAGGCCCCGAGCGGCGCGCTCCCCGTGCTCTTCACGGCGCGCGCCGTTGGCCTGTTGCTCCAATTCATCGAGACCGCGGTCAACGGCAAACTCGTGCAGAAGGGCGCCTCGCCCCTCACAGGGCGCCTCGGCGAGCAGGTGCTCGACCCCAGCGTGACCCTCTGGGACGATGCCACGCGCGACTACGGGGACGGCAGCTGGCCGTGGGACGCCGAGGGCGTTCCCGGGCGGCGGACCGTGCTCTTCGAGCGCGGCGTGCTGCGGAGCTATCTCTTCGACCTTCAGACCGCCGGCATGCTCGGCGTGGAGTCCACGGGGAATGCCGACCGCGACTTCCCCTCGCTGCCGCACCCGGCGGCCAGCAACCTCGTCCTCGCCCCCGGCGCCGAGACCTTCGAGGGCCTCCTGGCAGGGATTGGCCGCGGCCTGGTGGTGGACGAGGTGATCGGCGGCGGACAGTCCAACGTCCTGGCGGGCGAGTTCTCCGTGAACGTCGGCCTGGGCTTCCTGGTCGAGCGCGGCGAGCTCGCGGGGCGGGTGAAGGACTGCATGATGGCGGGGAACGTCTTCGAGCTGTTCCGCCGCATCCGCGGCATCGGGAGCCGCCAGGAGACTCACGGTTCGACGGTGACGCCGCCGATCTGCTTCGAGGGCGTTCACGTCGCAGGCGGCGAGTGAGCAAGAACTTGGCCGGGCGAGCCCGCTGAGACAATGAGCGCGCCCCTCGGGGCGCAGCTCGGTGAGCCATTGGGACGCCCGGCCTTCCTCTTGTACAACGCGTGCGGGGCGTGGAGCGGGCGAGATGCGCGAAGCGGAAAAGCTCCTTGCAGACCTCACCCCGCAGCAGCGGGAGGCCGTCACCCACGTCGAGGGGCCGCTCCTCGTCGTCGCCGGCGCGGGCAGCGGCAAGACCCGCGTCATCACGCGCAGGGTGGCCTACCTCGCACTCCGAGGCGTCCCGCCCCATCGCCTCCTTGCCGTGACGTTCACAAACAAGGCGGCGGACGAGATGCGCGGTCGCATCGAGCAGCTCGCGGGCACGCGGGGGGCCTGGGTCTCCACCTTCCACTCCCTGTGCGCGTCCATGCTCCGCATCTCCGCCGACTCGATCGGCCTGAGCCGCGACTTCACCATCTACGACCGCGACGACCAGCTCAAGGCCGTCCAGCAGTGCCTCAAGGAGATGGAAGCCGACACCTCCATGCTCCAGCCCGCCGGCGTCCTCCAGGCCATCAGCAACGCCAAGACCCGGCTCGAGTCCCCAGAGCAGTTCGCCGCTGCCGTGACTGGCCTGCGGGACGAGTTGATCGCGAAGGCATACGCCAAGTACCAGGCCCTTCTGGCGCGCAACGCGGCCCTCGACTTCGACGACCTCCTCCTGCGCGTCGCGCTCCTGCTCCAGGGCGACGAGGCGTTCCGCGACCGCTGGCAGCGGCGTTTCGACTTTGTGCTCATTGACGAGTACCAGGACACCAACCGCGCCCAGTACCTCATCGCGCGCGAGCTGGCCGCGCGCCACCGCAACCTGTGCGCCACCGGCGACCCCGACCAGGCCATCTACACTTGGCGCGGGGCCTCGATACGCAACATCCTGGAGTTCACGCGCGACTACCCCGACGCGCGCGTGGTGAAGCTCGAGCGCAACTACCGCTCGACGAAGGCCATCCTTCGCGCCGCCGACAGCCTGATCGTCCACAACGCCCTGCGGCACGAGCGCGGCCTCTGGACCGAGAACCCCGAAGGCCTCCCCGTCCGCTTCCTGTGGGCCGACGACGCCGACCAGGAGGCGCAGATGGTGGTGCAGAGCATCGCCGCGAGCCACGCCAAGGGCCGCCGCTGGCGCGACTTCGCCGTCTTCTACCGCACCAACGCCCAGTCGCGCAGCCTCGAAGAGGCCATGCGCCACCGCATCCCCCATCGCCTCATCGGCGCCGTGCAATTCTACGGACGCCAGGAGATCAAGGACCTGGTGGCCTACCTGCGCGTGTGCGTGAACGAGCTCGACGACCTGAGCCTCGAACGCATCCTCAACGTCCCGGTCCGCGGGATCGGTGACCGGACGGCGGACCGGCTGAGGGCCTGGGCCGCGGCCAACGGCCTCTCGCTCCGCGCCGCAGTAGCGGCCGCCGACCAGGCGCCCGACCTGGGCGCCAAGGCGAAAGGCGCGGTCAAGGCATTCAGCGACCTCCTGGACGCATTCCGGGCCGCACCCAAGTCCCCAGTCGGCGCCTTCTGCCGCCACGTGCTCGACAAGAGCGGCTACCAGGACTGGCTGGAGCGGCCAGAGAACGAGGAGCGCAAGGAAAACGTCAACGAGTTCCTCGCCAAGGCAGACAAGTTTGACCTTGAGCACCCCGGCGGCGAGCTGGCCGAGTTCATGCAAGAGGTCGCCCTCGTCTCGGACGTGGACAACCTCGACCCCACGGCCGACGCGGTGAGCCTGATGACCCTCCACGCCGCCAAGGGGCTGGAGTTCCCAGTCGTGTTCCTCACCGGCGCCGAGGAGGGGCTCCTGCCGCACATCAACGCGCTGCGCAACGAGGAGGGGATCGAAGAGGAGCGCCGCCTGTGCTACGTCGGGATGACCCGGGCCAAGGAGGAACTGATCATCACGGCCTCAGCCTGGCGGGCGCAGGGCGGCTCGATGGCCGAGCGCGAGCCCTCGCGCTTCCTCTTTGAGGTTCGCCGCGACGTGTTCGACAACGCTGGGCAGCGCGCCCTGGCATCGCTCGGCCCTGATGCGACGTTGGACGCTTGGGACGATGCGGAGAGCAAGCCGCTGCGCTCGGCGCCGGGGGAAGCGCGGCCACGCAAGCACGGGCCGCCGCCCCCGCCCCGCCGCCCAGGCGGCCTCGCAGTGGGCGACCGCGTGCGCCACCCCCAGCTCGGCGACGGGTGGGTGCTGGCCATCCAGCGCGCCGACAAGCTCACCGTGGTCACGGTGGCCATGGCAAGCGGCGGCAAGCGCCTCTTCGCCCTGGAATACGTGGCATTGGAAAAGCTCTAGCACTCGGGCTAGAATGGACTCGCTCAGCCAGCCATGAGCCGCAAGCAGGGACGGGGCAAGCAATGTACCGTCTCGTCATCGCCGGCGGACCCGATAGCGGCAAGGCGTTCGACCTGCCCCCTGGGGAGTATCTCGTGGGGCGCGGCGGCGGCGCGCACCTGTTGCTGGCCGATGAATCGGTCTCGCGGCGCCACGCGCTCCTCACAGTGACCGACGCCGGCGTGGCCGTGCTCGATCTGGACAGCCACAACGGCACACGCCTGAACGGCCGGCCGGTCAAGTCGGCCCAAGCCGTGGAGGGCGACGAGCTGCGGTTCGGCACTTGCGCGTGCCTCCTGGAGCGGGCGCCCGCTCCCGCCAGCGCGACCGTGGTGCTGGAGCCGCCGGAGGCCCCCGAGCAGGCCCCCCCCAGGCGCGGGGGCGCACTGCCCGAGGACAGCCGCCGGCTCGCCATCCTCTACGAGGTTGGCAACGCCATCAACAGCACCATCGAGCTGCCGCAGCTCCTCCAGCGCATCCTTGCGACGATCTTCGACGTCGTTCCCGCGGAGCGGGGCGCCATCCTGCTGTGGGACCCGCTGGAGGCCCAGTGGAGGCCAGCGGCCACCCACGCGCGCGGCGCCCCCGTGCGGCCGGGCGAGCTCGCCGTCAGCCAGGCCATCATCGCCAAGGCATTCGAGGCGCGGGGGCCTATCTTGAGCGCCGACGCGCGCACCGACGCCCGCTTCGGCCCCTCGGACAGCATCGAGGCCTACGCCATCCGCTCGGCCATCTGCTGCCCGCTCCTCGTGCGCGACGAGCGCCTGGGCGTCCTCCATCTCGACACTTGCCGCGCGACCGAGGCGTTCACCGAGGGCGACGTGCGCCTGGTCGGCGCCATCGCCAGCCAGGCGGCCATTGCTATCGCCAACGCCCGCTTCCACGACGAGCTTCGCCAGGAGAACATCCAGCTCCGCCGCGCGCTGGGCTCGCGCCACTGCATCATCGGCCAGAGCGCCGCGGTGAGGACCCTGATGGAGACCGTTCGCCGCGTCAGCCAGTCTGATGCCACGGTGCTGCTGCGCGGGGAGAGCGGCACAGGCAAGGAGGTGGTGGCCCGCACCCTTCACGCCCTGAGCCCGCGGCGCACCAGGCCGCTGGTCTGCGTCAACTGCGCCGCGGTGCCTGAGACGCTCCTGGAGAGCGAGCTGTTCGGCCACGAGAAAGGGGCGTTCACCGGGGCCATCGAGCGGCGCATCGGGCGGTTCGAGGAGGCCAATGGCGGCACCATCTTCCTGGACGAGGTTGGCGAGATGCCGCCGAGCACCCAGGCCAAGATCCTCCGCGTCCTCCAGGAGCGCGAGTTCCAAAGGGTCGGCGGCACGCGGTCCCTGCGGGTGGACGTCCGCCTCATTGCCTCGACCAACCGCGACATCGAGGCGGCGCTGGCTGACGGCTCGTTCCGCCAGGACCTCTACTACCGGCTGAAGGTGATCGAGATTGTCCTGCCCCCGCTGAGAGAGCGGAGGGAGGACATTCCGCTGCTGTGCGACTACTTCCTTGCGGAGCTGGCGCGCGAGATGGGGCGACAACCGCCCACGGTGGACCCCGAGGCGATGCGAGCGCTACAGGCATATCCGTGGCCGGGCAACGTCCGCGAGCTCCGCAACGTCCTCGAGCGCGCAATCGTCCTCGGGATGGGGGAGCGCCTGCTGCCCAGGCACCTGCCGCCTGAGGTGCGGCGACGCAGCCTTGCCGGCGTCAACGCTGCGGCGGAGATGTCGCTGGCGGAGGCCGAGAAGCGGCATGTGGCCGAGGTGCTGGCCGTGGCGGGATGGAACAAGTCGCGCGCCGCGGCGCTCCTGGGCATCTCGCGACCCCGGCTCGACCGCAAGATACGCGACTACGGCCTGGAGCCCCCACAGGCCGAGCCGTAGGAGCCCCGCGGGCGGCTCGCAGGGCCCTTCACATAAGCACGCCAGGCGGGCCGGTGGCCCGCCTGGCGGCGTTGTCTCGGAAGAGGGATAGGGAGCCCGGCTCGGTCACTTTACCTCGGGGCGCGGGATGAGCGAGGCCGGGACGAAGAGGATTTCGACCCGGCGGTTCTTGGCGCGCGAAGCCTCGGTGGCGTTGCCGGCGACTGGCCAGGACGCTCCGAAGCTGCGTATGAACATGTTCTTCTCGGGAATCCCCTTCTTGGCGAGGGAGCGGAAGACGGCCAGGGCGCGGTCGGCGGCGAGGCCCATGTTGTCGCCGTAGGCGCGAATGCTCTCGGCGCGCTTCAGGGGCGTGGCGTCGGTGTGGCCGTCAATCTGGATGAGGACGTCTTTGCCCTTGAAGGCGGCTGCGATCTTGGCGAGGGCGGCCTCGCCCTTCTTGCTGATGGTGGTCTTGCCGGAGTCGAACACCAGCTCGCCGGAGAGGACCAGGCGGCCGTCGCGCACGTCGCCCACCCCGAGGGCCTTGACCTGGTCGAGGAACTTCGCGTGCTCGTCGTCAATGGCCTTGACGGCCTTGGCGGTCTCGGGCTTGGGCGCGGCGGCCTGCTTCTTGTAGAGCTCGAGCTGCCGCGAGACGTCCTCGAAGCGCTTGCGGAACGTGTCCTGCTGGGCGTTGATGTCCTTCTCGCGCTCGTCGAGGAGGCTCTTGAGGCTCGCGTTCTCCTCTTGGAGCGCTTTATACTTCTTTGCGGGCACCATGCAGCCGGAGGCCAGGAGGGCCACGGCTGCGGTGAGGGCAGCGGCGAGGATTCCCTGGGCTTTCATCTGTGTTCTTTCCCTTTGCTTGCAATAGGCTAGGTGGCGGCTCCGCCTCTGGGGGCGGTCACTTGGTCTCGGCCGGCTTGGCCGGCTCGGGTGCAGGGGTCTCGGCCTTGGGTGCGTCGGGCTTCGGCGCTTCGGGTGTTGATGTTTCGGGCCTGGGCGCGTCGGGCTTGGGTTCCGCGGGCCGGCCAGCGGCGGCCTCGGGGAAGACCGAGATTTCCACGCGGCGGTTCTTGGCGCGCGCGGCGTCGGTCTTGGCGTCGGGGATGCGGGGACGGAACATGGAGAAGGCGCGGATGTAGAGACGCCTCTCTGGGATGCCGCTCTGGGCGAGAAGGGTGAGGACCGAGCGCGCGCGCATGGCGGCCAGGCCCCAGTTGTCGCGGAACTTCGCTACGGTGGCCGGCTTGGCCACGCGGATGTCGTCGGTGTGGCCGTCAATCTGGAGGATGTCGTTGGTGCCCTTGAAGTGGTTGGCGAGGTCCTGGAGGAGCTTCTTGCCGGCATCGGTGACCTCGTCGCTGCCGAGGGCGAAGAGGAGCTCATCCTTGATGATGAGGCGCCCGTCCACAAGCTCCACGCTGTCGGGGTGCCCGGCCTGGAACTGCTTGAGCTGGGTCATGACCCTGTCCAATTCTTCCCTGGCCTTTCGGACGCGCTCGTCGGCGTCCTTGCCCTTCTCGGCGTAGAGCGCGAGCAACTGGTCCTTGAGCTTGATGTCCTCGAGGAGGCGGTCAATCCGCGTGCTTGCGTCGGCCAACTGGCTCTCTTTGGCCGCAAGGTCGCGAACGGTGTCCTCGTACTTGCGCTTGAGGGTGATGTACTTCTTCCAGGGCACCAGACAGCCCTGGCAGGCGAAGCCCACCGCGATGAGCGCCACGGTCACACCCCTGCTCATGACAGCCTTCATGCGCGCGTTACCTCCTTTGCGGGGACATTGTCGGGATACAGGAGCACCGGCTGCCGCGGCTGCGTGCGGCGGCCGACGGGGATGACGCAATACAACGCACGATCAATACGGGCCTCTCGGGGGCTCGATGCCCAGGAGGTCCCAGAAGAACTTGACGACGGACTTGAGGAACTCCCAGTCGGGGATGTTGGCCGTGGCGACGCAGTAGAAGAAGATCGCGCCTGGGACGAGGAGGATGAAGGCGGCCAGGGCGTGCATGATGGTGTAGAGGGCCGAGGGCTGCTCGCGGACGACCAGCGCCTCGCCCGTGCCGAAGGCCGATGGTGGCGTGGCGCGGGGGGCGCCGGTCCCTGTGCCGCTCTCCACCTCTTCTTCGGGCGCGACCGCCTGGCCTGGGGCCAGGGCGGGGCCGGCGGCGGGCTGGCGAGCCGGGCCAAAGGCATCGGGCTCGACGGCCACTTCCTCGGTCGCAACGTCCTCGGTCGGCACCTGGGTGTCGTCGTACTCGTCGAGGCCGAGGACCATGGTGGGGACCTCGGTGTCGCCCGTCGGTTGGGCCGCGGCTGGGGCCTCGCCGAGGTCGAGCGTTGGGATTTCGGTCTCTTCGGTCCCTGAGTCGGGCGCCGTTAGCTCGATCGTCGGCACCTTCGTGCCGGTTTCGGTGGGCGCTGTGCTCGGCGGCTCGAGGGCGAGCTCCACGTCGCCGCCGGCCTCCGCCACCAGGTCCCCGCCTATCAGGGTCTCCGCGGTGTCGTCAAACTCCTGTCCGGTGAGATCGCCCGGCTCCTCGGGCGGGACGACCTGGGGGACGCCGGTGTCCTCCTCAGGGGCTGGGCGGACGACGAGGGTGGACTCCGTGTGCCTCTGCTTGCGGAGGTTCTCGACGTCGGAGCGGCGGAACTTCAGCATGTTCTCGTCGCGGAAGGCCCGCAGGCGCCCCTGAGCGACAAGGGCGCGCAACTCGGCCTCCTGCATTCCGAGGGCCTTCAAGGCGTCTTCGAACGTCACGTACTGCTCTGCCATGGGTATCACCTGCCTTACGCTGGGCCAGGGGCTCCTGGCCGAAGAACCCATCGCGCGAGCGCTCACTCACCCGCGCGCTTGTACTCTTCCTCCGAGCTGCCGGGGCCGAGCGCTCGGAGGCCCGACAGTGACCGCAGGCCGCGAAGGGCGTACTCCCTCTTGCTCGCCAAGAGGAGGTCCCAACGGTACAGGCGGCCTGCGAGGAACTCGAACGCCGCAGAGCGGAGGTCTCGGCTCTTTGCAGGCCCGGGCTCGTGGAGCCCATACACTAGTATGACTTCGCGGCTCGTGTCAATCAGGTAAAGAACACTTCCCTCGCCATGGCTGGTGGCGATGGCGATCACGTGCTCGGCGCGGCCCTCGCTGACCTGTGCCTGGGCGGGAGCGGACAACCACCCGACGCCTAGGAGGGCAAGGAGCGCCCCGTTCACGCAAAGCAGCGCGACCGTGACCCACGCGCGACCGGTCACTCCCTGGCCTCCGGACAAAAATGGAGCACTTCCGCTCTGCTGCTCATTATAGTTAGCAATCCTGGCGTTGCAAGTCTATTTTCACGAAAATCTTGTGCCGCTACGGGCCGCCCACACCACGGCTCGCGCAGGGGGCGCCCGAGGCTGGGGGACAGTCTGACCGCGACCCCAGCACCTTCCGGGGCAGGGGCATTGACCCTTCCTCCGCCCCTCCCTTGAGCCAGGGCCTGCGGAGCGGCGGGGCGGATTGAAATGCCCAAGCCAAGGGACTAGAATGGGGGCAGTAGTGGAGAGGAACTTCTAGGGCTTTCGGAGACGGCAGGCATGCTCACGCGCGGGTCGGCGGCCTGGTTGGCGATTGCCCTCATCGTGGGGTTGCTGGGGTACTGGGCGGGGCGCCAGACCCACGGGCCACGGCAGGCCCCGCCCATGCCTGCAAAGGCAGCCGCCGAGTCGCCCGGCGGGAAGGCGGCGGCTGGCGCGGCTTCGCCGAGCACAGGCCCAGCGACCAGCAACAAGGTGCCCACCACAGAGCCGTCGCGGGTCTCAACCGCGGAGGAGACAGCGGCTCGGGCGACGACGGGGACCCGCGCAGGGACGTGGCCCGACGAGCCGCCGGCGGAGCCCGACCTCGGGGCGGGCGGGAGCCCGTCGGGCCTCGACTCGGCTGCCCCGTGGGTAAAGCGGGCCTCAGAGCCGTTCACCCAGGGCGTCGCGAAGCCCGCCGCGACGGGCGGTGAGACGGTGGAGGCCGTGGAGCAGCCGAAGGAGGTGGCGAGCGCGTTCCACCTCTACGATGGCTTCGAGGCGGGCAACGCCTGGGCGGTGGAGAGCGCGGCCGACCACGCCGAGCTATCGCTGGCCGACACCAATGCCTCGGAGGGCCAGAAGGCGCTCAAGGCCGTCTGGAAGGCGTTCGGGAAGGGCAATTTCGAGCTGCGCCGCGAGGTGAAGCTGGACCTGACGGATGCGACGAGCCTGAGGTTGGACGTCTATAACGACGGCGGCCCACTCGACCTGGTGCTGGGGGTTCGCGGCGGCTACGACGCCACGCTCTTCACCACCCCGCCCCAGCCGCTCGCGAGGGGCTGGAACCGAGATGTCACATTTCGGCTCGCAGACCTCACCTTTGCCGAGAAGGGGCCGTGGGGCACGTCGTGGACCTGGGCGCGCAACGAGGTGGGGCGCCTGAGCCTGATCTTCCGCGAGCGCGACGAGAAGGAGGGGACGGTCTATGTGGACAACCTGCGCTTCGACCACCCTGCGACCAAGATAGGGGCCAAGGCCAAGCCCGTCCTGCGCAGCATCACGGCCTCGGCGCAGGCCATTGAACGCTACGAGACCCTGGAGCTGACCGTGGCCTTCAGCGGCAGCTATCAGAACTTCTTCGACCGCTCGGAGGTGGACCTGTGGGGGGCCTTTTTCGCCCCCTCGGGCAAGCGCCAGGAGGTGAAGGGCTATCTTCACGACCTCGACGAGGCGGCGGGCAAGGCCGACTGGCGCATCCGCTTCACCCCCACCGAAGTCGGCCTCTGGCGCTATGACGTGACCGTGAAGGACACCGGCGGCGAGGCCACCTCGCAGACCTACGAGCTCTTGTGCACCGCCCAGAAGGCCCCTCCGAAGGGCGCAGCCGCGAACCCAGGCTTCATCCGGGTCTCGAAGAGCGACCCGCAGTACTTCGAGCACGACGACGGCTCGTTCTACTACCCGCTCGGCCAAAACGTGTGCTGGGCGTCCAACTACGAGTACTACCTCGACCAGATGAAGGCCTACGGCGGGAACTACGTCCGCGTGTGGCTCTGCCCCTGGAACCTCCAGCTCGAGGACCCCAAAGAGGTCGGCAAGTACGATTTGCGGACCGCGAAGGCGATTGACGCGCTCCTGGCGGCCTGCCGGGCGCGCGGCATCTACGTCCAACTCGTCCTGCGCTATCACGGGATGCAGGACGCGACATGGGACAAGAACCCCTACAACGCGGCCAATGGCGGCCCGTGCGCCTGGCCGGGGGACTTTTTCACAGACGGCAAGGCAAAGGACCTGCACAAGCGCTTCCTCGACTACGTGGCGGCGCGGTGGGGACACTCGCCCACGCTCTTCGCCTGGGAGCTGTGGAACGAGGCGGACCTGGCGAAGGCCGACAAGGAGGGCGACCTTGTGGCCTGGCATCGCGAGATGGCGGCGCACCTGAAGAAGGCCGACGCCCACGGGCACCTGGTGACGACGAGCGTGGCCGACGTCTCGCGCGGCTTCGCGCTCTTCGAGCTGGCCGAGATCGACTTCGTGCCCATCCACCTCTACACGCGCGACCTCGCGGGGCAGTTCCAGGCCGCCTACACCCGCTACCGCAAGCTGCGCAAGCCGATCTTCATCGGCGAGTTCTCCGCGGGCTTCAAGCCGGCCGACGATCTGGGCGACGAGCGCGGCATCCACCTCCACGCCGGCCTGTGGCTCGCCTTCACGATGCCCTTCGCAGGCAACGCCATGCCCTGGTGGTGGGACACGTTTGTGGACAAGAACAAGCTGTACTCTCATTGGGCGGCGCTGGGCAAGTTTGCAAAGGACATGGACCGGCGGAGCAAGAACTACGAGCTGATCGCGTCGCAGGTGAAGGCCGGGGACGACGCGCCGCCGGTGAGCCTGCGGGGCCTGGTGGCGCCCGGCGAGGCCGTTCTGTGGGTCTACGATGAGGCGCGCATCGCGCGGCCCGAGCAGGCCGGGCGCCCGCTGCTTTTCGCCGAGCGGCCCCTTCGCCTCCACGGGATGCTGGGAGGCGTTTTCCGCGTGGAGGTGTGGGACACCTATGAGGGCAAGCTGCTCAGCGAGAGCACGGTAACGGCGAGCGATGGGACGCTGAGCCTGACGCTGCCCAAGTGCAACCAGGACGTGGCTGTGAAGGTCGTAAGGGAGGCGCCCGTCAAGGCGTTGCCGCGGGTCGAGTGGTGATGTCCGTAGATGGAGCGCTGCGCACCGCCGTAGTCACGCTTGCAGGGACGGGGATGGCGGCCCTCGCCCTGGGGGAGGGGTCCGCGGCCTGGCTGTTGGTCGTGGCTGTGCTGTTTGCTTCCTGCCTGGTCGTCACCGGGTTGCGGCCCTCGTGGCGTCTGCGGCCGGCTCTGGCCACGGGCGCGATCCTCCTGCTCATCCAGGGCTTCGTCTTCGAGGTGCTCGCTTCCGATGCGTTTCTGGTGCCCGCCGCGCACTTCCTCGTGCTGTTCCAGTTGGTGCTGCTGACGCAGGAGCGGACGAGCCGCAACTACGGCCTCGTGTGTGTGATGGCCCTCATCCACATGATGTTGGCCGGCGTGCTGAGCGTGGACATGGCGTTCGGCGTGTGCCTGGTGGTCTTTGTGCCGGCTGGGGTGGCAGCGCTGGCGCTGTTGAATCTCAGGCGGGAGCTCGAGCGGAGTGGCTCGGCTACGGACCTGGCCTGGCATGAGGGGCTGCCTCGCGGGCGGATGCTGGCGACGCTGGGGCTGGTATCGTTGGGGGAGCTGGCCCTGATGGTCGTCGTTTTCCTGCATTTTCCGCGCTTCGGGCTCCAGCTCTTCCAGCTCCGCCCGGTGCAGCGTGGGCCGGCGCTGACAGGCTTCAGCGACCGCGTGCGGCTGGGCGACCTGGGGCGCATCCTCGACAATGCGCAGGCGGTGATGGCCGCGCGGGTGAGCCGCGACGGGGCGCCGGTGGAACCCGACACCCTGCCGATCCTCTGGCGGGGTATCGCGCACGACACCTATGAGGATGGGGAGTGGAGCACGCGCCACTACATTCGCGACAGCGCGTCGCAGCCGCTGTCGCCCGAGCGGCCGTTTGTGCCGCCGGGGGCCTATCTCTTGCGCGGCGACAAAGTCATTCAGGAGATCACCCTGGAGCCAGTGACCTCACGCGTGCTCTTCTACCTGCCGCACCTGGCGGCGTTGGGGACGGCGACGCCGAACCTGGATTCGCTGTGCTGGCACGCGGAGACGCGGACGGCGAGCTCGGCTCGGGGGAGCTCGGTGAGCCTGCGGTACACCGTGACCTCGGTGGTGCCGAGCCGCAGCCTGGAGCGGCTTCGGCGGCGGCGCAAGCCCAACGCGCACACGCTGGCGCATCTGAAGCCGTGCCTCCAGTTGCCGGCGAGCATCGGCCCGGGCGTGGGCGCCCTGGCCCAGCGGGTCGTCGGCAGTATCCCCGACGACGCCTGGTACGACCGGGCGAAGGCAATCGAGGCCTATCTTAAGGGGCACTACGAGTACACGCTCGCGCCGCGCCGCGCGCCGGCCGGGGTAGACCCTGTGGAGCACTTTCTCCTGGCGGAACCGCGGGGCCACTGCGAGCACTTCGCCTCAGCCATGGCCGTGATGCTGCGCAGCGTGGGCATTCCGTCGCGTGTCGTCACGGGTTTCCGCGCGGGCGATTGGAACGAGTATGGGCGCTTCTACCTGGTGCGCCAGCGCCACGCGCACGCCTGGGTGGAGGCCTATATGCCCTCCGTGCACGACTGGGAGCCCTTCGACCCCACGCCCCCGACGGCAGCGGCCCCGCCGCCGCCTGAGGGGTTCCTCGCGCGGCTCGACCGGCGCCTCGCTTACCTGAGGCTGGCCTGGAACTCCTATGTGGTGAACTACTCGGCCCAGGAGCAACGGGAGCTCGCCGGGCTCTTCCAGCGCCTGCTGGCTGGCCTGCCCAATGCCTTGCCCTCGTGGGGACGGGACCTGCTCGCGTTGGACGCGGGCAGCGCATCGGCTGCTGGGCTGGTGGTGCTGACGGTGGTGGGGGTGCTTCTTGCCGCTGCCGCTGGGCTGGTGGCCGTCGGGTGGCTCCGCCGGCGACGCCGGGGTTGGGCGCCGGGCTGGGCCGGGCGGGCGCGGGGCTTCTATGGCAGGCTCGAGGCGGCGCTGCGACGGCGCGGCTTCAGGCGGCTGGCATCGCAGACGCCGTTGGAGTTCGCGGCCGCCGTCGTTGCGGCGGGCGGCGAGGGGTATGCGCCGGCTCGGGTGGTCGCAGAGGCGTTCTGCCGGGCGCGCTATGGGGGCAAGCGCCTGTCGGCGCCCGAGTGGAGGCGTGTGCGGCAGGCGCTGGCGGCAATCGAGCGGAAGCGGCGGTGACCGGCGCTGGGGGGGCCGGGGCTTACTGGGCGGCTTGCTGTGGTGGGGCCATGGCCATGATGGCATTGAGGCGGCGAAGGACTTCGGTCATGGATTGCGGGCGCTTGGAGGGCCGGCGCTCGCACGATTGGATGATGAGTTCGTCGAGCGCTGGGGGACATTGGGGGTTCTTCTCGCGGACGCTGTCGGCGCGTCCGGCGAAGCCGACGGTGAAACCCGTGCCGCCGCCGACGCCGCTGATGGAGGGGCGGTTAGGGGTGCCGGTGAGCACCCAGTACATGGTGACGCCGAGGCCGTAGACGTCGGTGCGCTGGTCGAGCGCCTGGCCCTTGGCCTGCTCGGGGGCCATGAACTCGGCGGTGCCCTGGATGCGGCCTGGCGGGTCGGTGAAGAAGCGCGCCAGGCCGAAGTCCAGCAGCTTCACGTGGCGCTCGGTGGTGATGAAGATGTGGTGGGGCTTCAGGTCGGCGTGAAGGATGCGGTGGGCGTGGAGGTAGGCCAGGCCGCTGGCAGCCTCGTAGTAGAAGCGGATGAGGTCGGCCATATCGTAGTCCGACTTGTCCCGCAGGCTGATGCCGTCCACCAGCTCCATGATGAGGTCGTAGCCGTGGAGGCGGAAGAAGCGGCGGATGGTGACGAGGCCGTGGACCTTGACGATGTAGGGGGAATAGGTGTTGCCGCTGAGCGAGCGGAGGATGCGGTACTCATTGCGGACCTGCTCGAAGAAGCCGCGGTAGTTGAGGCGAGCGTACTGGCCGAGGCGGCTGTCGCCCACGCGCACGCTGCGGCGGGCCTTCTCGATGCCGGCGATCACTGTGCGGGTGACGTGCTTGATGGCGCACGGCTTGTTTGTGGCGAGGTCAATGGCCTTGAAGACGACGCTTCCCGCGCCGTTGCCTAGCGGCTCAAGGACTTCGTAGCCGTTGAGCTTCGGTCTCGGCATGATAACTCCCCGTGGTCGCCAGGGAGTGCCCAGGCGCCCGGTGCCGCCAAGAGCAACAGCAGGGGGGGTCAACGGGGGATGGCTCACGGAGCCCCGGGTGCCTCCGCGGCGCGGCCCACCGTTGCCAGTGTCCCGGCCCTTCGCTCGCAAGCACCCTGAGCTAGTTTACACGATCCGCCTTGCGGCGTCAAGCGCGGCGCGCGGGGCTCGGGGAAGCGCTATTGCGCGAGAGGACGTAGATGCCAAGCTGGGCGAAGGAGTTGGGCAGGGCGCGTGCGAGGGCCATCGAGAGGCCGCCGCCGGCGGCCACGACGCGCTGCTGCTCGATGTTGATGGCGTTCTCCGCGCAGAAGTCCCGGAAGTCGTTGAGCGTCATCACGTGACCCCTGGGGGTCGTGTACCAGGGTTCCTTGTAGTAGCCTGCCCTGGGCACACGGCCTCTGAGCAGGAGGCCGAGGCGGATGCGCCAGTAGCCGAAGTTGGGGATGGAGACGATGCCGCGCCGGCCGACGCGGAGCATCTCCCGCACCACGAGCCCTGGGCGGCTCACCAGGTGAAGGGTGAGGCTCAGGACCACGTAGTCGAAGGAGCCGTCCTCGCAGTCCTGGAGGCCGTCCTCGATGTCGGCCTGGAGGATGGAGAGCCCTTTAGCCACGCAGTCCACGACTCGCTCGGGCTTGATCTCGATGCCGCGGGCGACGACGGCCTTGGTGCGTTCGAGGTGGGCCATGAGCTCGCCCTCGCCGCAGCCGAGGTCGAGGACGCGCGTGCCAGGCTCAATGAGGCTGGCGATCTCCAACAGGTCGGCCCGCAGCCGGGGAGCGGTGGCGTTGGCCGGCATTCAGCGACCCTCCTCGGCCAGGGCGCGGGCGTAGTTGAGCGCCAGGAAGTCCTCGATGACGCGGCTGATGCGCTCCTTCTCGAGCAGGAAGGCGTCGTGGCCGTAGTTGGAGGGGATTTCGTAGTAGGCGAAGTGGATGCGGTTGGCGCGGAGGGCCGAGACGATCTGGCGCGACTGATAGGGGGGGTAGAGCCAGTCGGAGCTGAAGGCGATGACGAGGAAGCGGGCCTGCACGTTGCGGAACGCGGCGGCGACGGAGCCGTGGCGCGCGGCCAGGTCGAAGTAGTCCATCGCCCGCGTGATGTAGAGGTAGGAGTTGGCGTCGAAGCGTTCGACGAAGGATTGGCCCTGGTACTTCAGGTAGCTCTCGACCTCGAAGTCTACGTCGAACTCGTAGCTGTAGTCGTCCTTGTCGCGGAGCTGGCGGCCGAACTTCTGGTGCATGGACTCGTCGCTGAGGTAGGTGATGTGGCCGAGCATGCGGGCGATGGCGAGGCCGCGGGTGGGCGGCTCGCTGTCGTAGTAGTCGCCCCCGCGGTAGTTTGGGTCGTCGAGGATGGCCTGGCGACCGACGACGTTGAAGGCGATGCCCTGGGCGGTGAGCCGCGGGGTGGTGGCAATGGGGATGGCTGTCCACACGCGGTCGGGGTATTGAATGGCCCACTCGAGGACCTGCATGCCGCCCATGGAGCCGCCGACGACTGTGAGGAGCTTGGTGATGCCCAGGTGGTCGATGAGCGCCTTTTGCGCCCGCACCATGTCTGCCATGGTGACGACGGGGAACGAGCGGGCGTAGCGGCGACCCGTGGCTGGGTTGATGGAGGACGGCCCGGTGGAGCCCTTGCAGCCGCCGATGCAGTTGGCGCAGATGACGAAGTAGCGGCGGGTGTCGAAGGCCTTGCCTGGGCCGACCATCGCGTCCCACCAACCCGGCTTCCTGTCCTCGGGCGAATGGTAGCCGGCAACGTGGGCATCGCCGGAGAGGGCGTGGCAGATGAGGACGGCGTTGCGGCGCCGCGCGTCGAGCTGGCCATACGTCTCGTAGGCGAGGGTGATGGGGCCGAGCTTCGCCCCGCTGTCGAGCGGCATCTCGTCAGGCGGCTGAGCAAAGGTGAAGAACCTGGTCTGGACGATGCCCACGGAGTCTGGTTGCTGCCAGGGCGGCAGGTCGGGCCGCAGGGCCACTTGTTCCATCTGGGGCTCATCGCCGGACATGGTCGCGCGTCCTCACTTGGGCTTGCGGCTCGCGTGCAGCGCCTGGTCCAGGTCGGCGATGATGTCGTCTACGGACTCGATGCCGACGGAGACTCTGATGAAGTCTGGTGTGACGCCTGCCGCGAGCTGCTGCTCAGCCGTGAGCTGGCTGTGGGTGGTGGAGGCGGGGTGGATGACGAGGGTCTTGGCATCGCCGACGTTGGCCAGGTGGCTGCACAGCTTGACGGAGTCCACGAACCTCTTACCGGCCTCCATTCCGCCCTTGATGCCGAAGCCGAGGATGCCGCCGCAGCCCCGCGGAAGGTAGCGGCGCGCCAGACGGTGTGAGCGGTGGCTGCGCAGGCCCGGGTAGGAAACCCAAGTGACCCTGGGGTGGGACTCGAGCCATCGGGCGACGGCGAGGGCGTTGGCGCTGTGGCGTTCCATGCGCAGCGAGAGGGTCTCGAGCCCCTGGAGGAAGATGAAGGCGTTGAAGGGGCTGATGCAGGCGCCCATGTCGCGCAACATGTTGGTGCGGGCCTTGGCGATGTAGGCGGCGGGGCCGAAGGCCTTGACATAGGCGAGGCCGTGGTAGCTTGGGTCTGGCTGGGTGAGCATGGGAAACTTGCCGCTGGCCGCCCAGTCGAAGTTACCGCTGTCCACCAGGATGCCGCCGATCGAGGTGCCGTGGCCGCCGATGTACTTGGTGAGCGAGTGCATGATGAGGTCGGCCCCGTGCTCGAAGGGGCGGCACAGGTAGGGCGAGGCGAACGTGTTGTCCACCATGAGCGGGATGCCGGCCGCGTGGGCGATGTCGGCGATGGCGCGGAGGTCGGGCACGTCCAGCCCGGGGTTGCCGATGGTCTCGAGGAAGACCAGCCGTGTCCGCTCGTTGATCGCCTTGCGGAAGCTCGCGGGCCGCGTGGGGTCCACGAAGACGGTGTTGACGCCATAATGGCGCAGCGTGCAATCGAGGAGGGTGATCGTGCCGCCGTAGAGGTTGGCGGCTGCGACGACCTCGCTGCCGGCATAGCAGATGTTGAGGACGCCTGCGGTGCAGGCGGCCTGGCCGCTGGCGAAGGCGAGCGCGCCGAGGCCGCCCTCGAGGGCCGCGACGCGGTTCTCCAACACGTCCGTGGTCGGGTTCATGATGCGCGTGTAGATGAAGCCTGCCTCCTCGAGGGCGAAGAGGCGCGCGGCGTGGGCAGTGTCGCGGAAGCAGTAGGAGGTCGTCTGGTAGATTGGCACGGCCCGCGACCCGGTGGTCGGGTCCGGCTTTTGGCCCCCGTGGAGCTGGAGGGTCTCAAACCCTGGTCCTCGCTCGGTCTTCTTCATGCCTTTCCTTCTCTGCGTGGTGAGTTGCCTGGCGGCCCTTGGCATGATTCTACTCATTTTGCCGTCTGCACTCAATCGGCAATCTGGACCGGCGGCCATCATTGGGGGAGGGGGGTGAGGGCATCATCGAAGGCGACGTACTGGCTGTCGTTGGCGATGGAGAGGCGGACGGCTTCGTTGATGGCGGTGCCGACGATGGCCTGGGTGGGGAGGGCTCGGAGTGGCTCGAGGGCCTCGAGCATCTGGCGGCGGCGACGGAGCGCATGGGCGGCCTCCAGCCCCCGCGTCTCGGCTACGATCCGCTGCACGTCCTTGATCCCTTGTAGGATGCTGTCGTAGCCGTAGCCGACCCACTCGATGCGGGCGGGGTCGTCGGGGTCCACGTAACCCTTGAAGAAGTTGGGGTTGAAGTGCTCGAAGCCGCTCTTTTGGGTGCAGAAGTAGAGGTGGCGGTCCTTGTGGTCGGCCCAGTACTCGCCCTGGGTGCCGGTGAGCTGGAGGCCCTGCTTGGTGAGGGCCGTCTCGCCGTCGGGGAGCACCCAGGAGGTCTGGATGTAGAGCACCGAGCCGTCGCGCCACTCGATGACGGCTTGGACTGCGTCAAAGGCGTCCTTCCCCACGGTGGGGAGCCACTTGCGCTGGCCGAAGGCCACGAGACGCCGTGGGAGGAGGCCGGTGATGAAGTAGTAGGCGTCGGCGTAGTGGACGCCGATGTACTCGAAGGGGGAGCTCTGGTCGCACCAGCGGACGAACCAGCGGAGAGGCATCTCGCGGCGTTCCTCGATCCAGGCATGGCCGCAGAGCATCTCGCCGAGGTCTCCGCGCGCGAAACGGGTCTTGGCCGCGCGGATGGCCCTATCGTGGCGCTTGTGGTAGTCGGTGAGGACGTATGCGCCGGCCTCGCGGGCCGCGTCGCGGATGGCCCTTGCCTCGGCGACCTTGAGGCACAGGGGCTTCTGCACGATGCAGTGGTGCCCCCGCTCGATGGCGGCCAGGACGACCTCGGTGTGGAGGTGGTCGGGGGTGGCGACGACGACGAGTGCGGGCTCGGCCCCCAGGCGGTCGAGGGCGTCGAGATAGGCGTTGGGGCAGCTAGCCTCGGGCTCGCTCGTGGCGGGGTCGGGGAAGCCGGCAAGCTGCTCGCCTGGGAACATCTCTTGGCACGCGCGCACAGTGGCGGCGCGGCGGCTGGCGAGGAGCACCTCGCCGATCCGCCCCCGGCGCCGCTCCTGGAACAGTGTGGGCAGGATGACCTCTTGCGTGATCATCCCGCCGCCGACCACCAAGGCTCGCAGCCTCACATCAGGTTCAGGCATGCACGCGCTCCTCGAGGCAAAGGGCGCAATGTATAGGACCCATGGGTCGTATAGGTGCTATCTCTTTGCCACGGCCTCGGCGATGGCCTCTCCGAGGGCCTGGGCGCCGTCGCGCACCGCCTCGGCCGTGATGCACAGCGGCGGGGCGATCTTCACGGTGGCGCCGCCGAAGCCGACCGGTGAGAAGAGCAGCAGCCCCTGCTCGAAGGAGCGGCGGACCACCTCGAACGCCAGGTCGCCCTGCGGCTCCTTGCTTCGCGGCTTCACCAGCATCACGCCGGCGACAAGTCCCTTGCCGTGGACAGCGCCGATGTGCTTGTGGAACCGCTCCTGAAGGCGGCTTAGTTCCGCGTGGAGCACTTGGCCGACGACGCGGGCGTTCTCGACCAGGCCGTCGCGCTCGATGGCGTCGAGGCTGGCGAGCGCCGCCGCACAGCACACCGGGTTGCCCGAGTGGGTGCTCGTCATCTCCCCTGGGCCATAGAGGTTCATAACGTCCTCGCGCCCGATGACGGCCGCAAGTGGGAGGCTGCTGGTGATGCCCTTGCCGCAGCAGATGATGTCGGGCGCCACGCCGTAGTGCTCGAAGCCCCAGAAGGTGCCCGTCCGGCCGAAGGCGGCCTGCACCTCGTCGAGGATGAGCAAGACGTCGTGCTCGCGGCACCAGGCGGCGAGGGCCTGCATGTAGTCGCGCGGCGCGAAGTCGGCCCCGCCGCCCTGATAGGTCTCGGTGATGACCCCCGCGACCCGCTCGGGGCCGACGCCTTTCTCCTTGAGCGTGCGAAGGAACAGCTCGAAGCTAGTGTCGCTCGTGCGGAAGCCGTCGGGGAAGGGCACCTGGTGGAAGTCGGGGTCGAGGTTGCCGATCCAGTCCTTCAGGGCGGGGATGCCGCCGATCTGCTGCGCGCCCAGCGTGCGGCCGTGGAACGCCCGCTCGAACGACACGATGCCGATCTTGCGCGGCCCGCCGACCTTTCGCCCGTAGGTGCGGGCCAGCTTGATCGCGTTCTCGGTCGCTTCTGAGCCAGTGGTGAGGAGGAACACACGATACGGCCGATCCGTCGGATCCGACTGATCCGAGCGATCCGGCGGGTCGCCCCCTCGGCGGACATGCGCGATAGCGGCATTCGCCAGGTCGCCGAGGCGCTTGACCAGTCGCGCCCGCGGCTCATTGGGAAAGCAATAAGTGTGGAGAGGCCCGTGCTGAGCCTGGGCAACGATTGCGTCCACGATGGCCTTGTGGCTGTGGCCGGCGTTGGCCACCAGGACCCCGCTCGACCAGTCGAGCCACATGTTGCCCCAGCGGTCGTAGACCTGGCAGCCCTCGGCGCGGTCCCACACTATTGGCGGCTGGCCCTGCATTGAGACCGGCTCGCAGTCGTGCAGCGTCTTGAGAATCGGGAGCGATTCCGGGACAGGAATCTCCGTGACGATCCGCCGGAAGCGCGTCTCCACGCGCGGGACAGGTCTGGGCTCCAGACCGTAGACCTTGCCTGCCACGGTGTTCCTCCGAAAAGCGCCTCACGCCGGCTCCCAGCTCCCCGCCGAGAGCGCTCGCCCGCCCATCTTAGCTACGGCCCAGGGAAAATCAAGCCGCGCGGACGCCCCAGCGCGGAATCGCTGGACGCCCCACTTGACAACCCCGCAGCCCTCTGCGATAAGAGAAGTGTGTTGTGCACGCCGCCGCCGGGCCCGGTTCCAGAAGAAGGGACAACGCCGCATGACGTTTGAGAACCCGTTTGCGCTCGAAGGCCAGTGGCTGAAGGGGAACCTCCACACCCACACGACCCTCTCCGACGGCGAGCTCCCGCCCCAGGAGCGCGCGGCGGCCTACGAGGCCCAGGGCTACGACTTCCTCGCCCTCACCGACCACGACCGCCTGGCCGACGTGCAGGGGCTGGCCACCGACAACATGCTCCTCCTCGCCGGCATTGAGGTCGTCGGCTCAAACCCCCTCCGCGGGCCAGGCTACCACATCGTGGGCATCAACCTCCCGCCCGAGTTCCGGCTTCCAGCCGCGAAGGACGCCCAGGCGCTCATCTATGCCCTCAAGGACGCGGGCGCACTGGTCAACGTCGCCCATCCCTACTGGTGTGGCCTGACGATCAAGGACCTCGAAATCCTGCGCGACTACCTGGCCATCGAGGTCTTCAACACCACCTGCGAGGTCACGATCGGCAAGGGAACGTCGAGCGTGCACTGGGACGACTTGCTCGCCCTGCGCCGGCGGGTCTTCGCGGTGGCTGTGGACGACACCCACGCGATCACGCGCGACGCCTACCGGGGCTGGGTCATGGCCAAGTGCAAGACCCGCTCCAAGGAAGGTGTCGTTGAGGCCCTCGCCAACGGACGCTTCTACTCAACGTGCGGCCCAATCATCTCCGCCATGCAGGCCGAGGGAAACCGCGTCTCGGTCGCCACCTCCCCAGTCGCCCGCATCAACTTCATCTGTAGCGGGGCGAGCGGACGACAGGTCGTCGGCCAGGACGGCAGGCCCATCACCTCCGCCGAGCACACCCTCGGCGGCTCCGAACTCTACGTCCGCGTCGAGTGCACCGATGCAGCCGGGCGAACGGCCTGGACCAACCCCGTCTTCCTGCGCTGATGCCGCAACCATCAGAAGAAAAGGAGCCCCAATGCCTCGCCTCAGGATCACCGTCGGCCCCGGCGACAACTGCGCCATCCAGGAAGCCGTGGACAAGGCGGCGGCCAAAGGCGGCGGAAAAGTCATCCTCCGGCCCGGCGTCTACCTCATGCAGGACTCGCTCCACCTGCGGAGCGGCGTCCACGTCGAGGGCAGCGGCCCCGACACCGTGCTTCGCAAGGCCCCAGAGGTCCGCTCCGAGCTCTCGGCCGACCTCGGCTACGGCCACTACGACGTGTCGCTGGCCGAGCCCGACAAGTTCCGCGTGGGCATGGGCGTCCTCATCACCGATTCGCGCGCTGGGGGCTTCTACGACACCCAGGCCACCCTCACCTGGCGCGAGGGCGACCGCTTCGGCATCAGCCGCATGCTCAACCACGACTACTCGCGCGGCGCAAAGGGCTACGCCGTCTCGCTCTTCCCAGTCATCAGCGGCTCGCACATCGAGCGCGCCTCGGTCGCGAACCTGGCCGTGGACGGCAACCGCGCGCAGAACCCCGACGCGATCAACGGCTGCCGCGGCGGCGGGGTCTTCCTCATTCAGGCGCACGAGGTTGCCCTGCGGGGGCTCCACGTCGCAGACGTCAACGGCGACGCCATCAGCTTCCAGCAATGCGTCGGCACCATCGTCGAGGACTGCGTGTGCGAGGACAACGCTGGCCTCGGCCTCCACCCCGGCAGCGGCTCGGTGCGACCCGTGCTCCGCCGCTGCACCTGTCGCCGCAACGGCGCCGACGGCATCTTCTACTGCCTGCGCGTCAGCTACTCTCTGTGCGAGGGCTGCGTGCTCGAGGACAACGGCCGCCACGGCATCTCCATCGGCGGCCGCGACACCGACCACCTCATCCGCTCCAACGTCATCCGCCGCAACGGCGGCTGCGGCGTCTTCTTCCGCGAACACGACCGCGTGATGGCCGGCAACCGCTGCCTCCTGGAGGCCAATGAGCTCGCGGGCAACTGCCTGCGCCTCGGCGAGGCCGAGGTCCACCTCGCCGCCCAGCTCAGCGACGTCCACCTCATCGCCAACCGCATCAGGCCGCTCAGCCCGCGCGTGGCGGGCATCAAGATCGCCGCGGGCACTGAAGGCGTCGTTCTCCACGACAACCAGATTGATGGCGACCCGGCCGCGGCCATTGTGGTCGAGGGCGACCCTTCTGCCGTTCGCCTAGGCCCGCCCCCTGCGCCCCTACCGGTGGGGCCGGACGCCGCTCCCGCAGGCGCCGCGCGCCACTTGGGCGCCTGATGCCGCTCCCGGAGAAACCTTCCATGCTGGAGAAGATTGACCTGTCGCGCAAGGTGACTAAGCCGGCCTACAAAAAGGCCAAGGACGACTTGTCGCTCCGCCTCGCGGCCCTCCAGCGCAAGCTCAAGGACCAGGGCATCCCCGTCATCATCGTCTTCGAGGGCTGGGGCGCGGCCGGCAAGGGCACGCTCATCAACGAGCTGATCCTCCCCCTCGACCCGCGCGGCTTCAACGTCTACAGCACCCTGCCGCCCACCGAGGAAGAAGCCCTGCACCCGCTCCTGTGGCGTTTCTGGCCCCGCACCCCCGCACGCGGCCGCATCGCCATCTTCGACCGAAGCTGGTACCGCTTCATCCTCAGCGGCCGCGTCGAAGGACTTTTCCAAGGCGAAGCGCTCCATCAAGCCTACGACGACATCACCTCCTTCGAACGCCTCCTGGCCGATGACGGCAACGTCATCCTCAAGTTCTTCCTCCACATCTCCCGCAAAGAGCAGAAGAAGCGATTCAAACAGCTCGAGGCCAACCCCGCCACAGCCTGGCGAGTCACGCCTGCCGACTGGGCGCAGAACAGGCGCTACGACGAGTACCTCGCCGCAGTCGAGGACATGGGCGCGCAGACCGACTCCGACTTCGCCCCCTGGACCGTCGTCGAGGCCCACGACCGACGCTTCGCCACCCTCAAGGTCCTCAACACCGTCGTAGACGCCCTGGAGCGCCGAACCGCCGCGGCCCACGGCAAGGCCGAGCACCTCGAAGCCCCCGCACCCGAACACCACGTCCCCTACGCCCTCCGGGCATCCATCCTCGACGACGTGGACACCTCGCTCGCCCTCGACGAAGCCCGCTACCGCCGGCGCCTCAAGCGCGCCCAGAAACGCCTCCGCGAGCTCGAGTACGAAATCTACAGGCGCCGCATCCCAGTCGTCATCGTCTTCGAGGGCTGGGACGCCGCCGGCAAGGGCGGAAGCATTCGTCGCCTGACCCAGAACCTCGACCCACGCGGCTATCAAGTCGTCCCCATTGGGCCGCCCACCGATGCCGAAAGAGCCCACCACTACCTCTGGCGCTTCTGGACCCACATGCCCAAGGCCGGCCACCTGACCATCTTCGACCGCTCCTGGTACGGGCGCGTCCTCGTCGAGCGAGTCGAGGGCTTCTGCTCAGAGGCCGAATGGCGCCGCGCCTACCGCGAGATCAACGACATGGAGCACCACCTCACCCACTCCGGCACCGTCGTCGTGAAGTTCTGGCTCCACATCACTAAGGACGAACAACTCCGCCGCTTCAAGGAGCGCCAACGCGTACCCTACAAGCGCTGGAAAATCTCCCAGGAAGACTGGCGCAACCGCGAAAAGTGGGACGACTACAAGGCCGCCGCCGAAGAAATGCTCCTGCGCACCAGCACACCCCACGCCCCCTGGACCATCGTCGAGGCCAACTGCAAGTGGTACGGACGCATCAAAGTCCTCGACACAATTATCCACGCCATCGAAAAGACCCTTGACGAGCGCGGCCACGCGCCGAACAAGTGAGCGAACCCAGCACGCCGCCCAGCGGCGAATCAGCCATTCGCGGCTCCCTGCCCCGACTCTATTGCCTTCTGCATAAGTAGTGCAACGCGCTGTCATACCGAGCGAAGTCGAGGCGTCTGCCCTTCTGGCGGCCGAACGACAAAGATTCCTTGGCTTCGCTTTGCTCCGCCCCGGATTACGGTGATGCGGTGGGGTTGCATGGCTTATGCACAGGTCAATAAGCCATCCTTGCCATGTCCCTACCCGCGTTGATTGCCACGGTCGGCAGCTTCATCGTCTACGGACTGCAACTCCGCCCAGGGCAAGGAAGTGAGGTCACCACGGGTTCACAGGGACTCATTGCGCGCGCAAGGATTTGATCCTCTGTGCCAAAAATTGGCACGCTCCCTAAGCTTGAGTCGCTCAAGGGCTTACGAGAGCGTGCCCCTCCGCGCAACAGAGGATCACCCCCCATCTCGCCCGAAAGGTGAGTCCCTGTAATCTCCCCCGCAGCCCTCGCACCCCGGGGCGGAAAAAGGCCCCTAAAGTCGTCGCCGTCGTCCTCGTCGTCGTCGTCCTCGTCGTCGTCGTTGGTCCTTTCCGGTGCATATACGCGCGGCCCACAGTCGGCTCCGTCCTCGCCCTTGTCCTCGTCGTCGTCGGCCGCCTCTCCACGACGCCACCGCCTCATTCGCCTGGGAGCGCGGGCACTGGGACATCAGTGCAAGGCGGTCTCCGCACCTGATGCGGCTCGGCGATGTTGCGAGGCGTCAACGCCGCTGCGCCGCAGCCGGCCCATCAGGGGCGTAAGTATCACACGGAGTGGCACCTATGGCTCGGGGGGTCGTGTTGCTCGGCAGCAACATGCGGCTGGGCCATTCTTGCGTAAGTCCTTATATGCCAATGTCTTAGCTGCATTGCTGAGCGGCAACAGGTTCTCTCCGAGGCCGAAAATGCGTGGAAACTGAGCCAGGGCGAGCGATATGCTAAGTCGTTGATAACTCGAAAGATGTGGCGCTCCATCCCAGTCCGTGGCCCCTGTGCTTGAACCCGCACAAGTTGCTGGGGTGCGCGCCGCCGCTGCGCCCAGGGCGCATGTCGCAAAGCAGGCGATAACCCATAAGTCGTGATTGGCCAGCTAGTTACGTCACGCAAGGATTAGGGCATGGGGTCCGCGGCGCTGGCACGGAAATTGCCGCGCTAGCCCGTTATGTGTGTTTGTGCGGGTAACGCCGCATGGGTCGAAACGGCATACAGTTACGGGAAGCAATCGCAGATGACTTCGCACTCGAGACTTGGCCTGTTCGGGACACTCTTGCTGGCATTAACCCTCCCGGCCCTGGCCGGACTGGTCGAATGGGACGCGGACGGCATCCAAGCCGTCGGGGGAGGGGACGGAGGTTGGGTGACGCCACTCCAGCTCCGCCAATGGTACGACCCCTCAGGCTACCAGTTCTGGAGCAACACGGGCCTCGACGATGCTCTCTTCCAGTACGGCGCCGGCACGGTCGTCACGGAGGTCCCTATCAGGGTCGGCAACATCACGTTCAACGTCAGCGGCTACACCCTCGGCGGCTATGCGCCGATCACCCTCTGGGGCGTGACCCCAACGGTCACGGTCACTGACCCCACCGGGGCGTCCACGAGCACCCTGGCGACAATCTCCGCACCCCTTGCCGGCACAGCCGGCCTCACCAAGGCCGGCCCAGGCATCCTCGCCCTCAGCAACAACCCCGCCGGCGTCCCCTACCTGCCCAACAGCTACGCCGGCGACACCACGGTCACAGCAGGGATACTGCGGACCACCGTCAGCAACGTCATCCCCGACGGGGCGGGGCGGGGAGGGGGAACGTCAATGTGGCAGCCGGGGCCATCCTGGAGTTCAACAGCACCGGCGCCCTCTCCGAGACTATCAACGGCCTGAACGGGGCGGGAACGGTCCGCAACGCTAACACCGGGACGACCATGCTCCTCGTTGGGAACAACGACGCCTCAGGCATCTTTTCCGGGGTGCTCTCCAACACCAGCGGCCAGCTGAACTTCGCGAAGATCGGCGCCGGCACACAGGTCCTGACGGGGACTAGCACCTACACGGGAACCACGACCATCGGGGGAACGGGGATCACCCCGCTCACGGGCGGCACCCTCGAGCTCTCCGGCGCCAGTGGGCGCCTCACCTCGGCCGCCGCCAACACCATCGGCGTCGGCGGCACCTTGAGGCTGCTGAACACCTCGGCGGCCAATAACACCGACCGGATTGGCTCTGGCGCCCTCTTGATGTCCAGCGGAACCCTCGAGTTCCGCAACGACGGCTCGGCAGCCAACTACTCCGAGAGCCTCGGGGCGCTGACCATCGCCAGCGGCGCCTCCACCATCCGAGCCGACCAGGCAGCCGTGGGCAACACATCCACCCTCACGCTTGCCTCGCTCGCCCGGACGCCCGGCGCAACGGTCAACTTCGTCGGCACCGGCCTCGGCGCCGACGCCCGCAACCGCATCGTCTTCACCACCGCCCCAACCCTCGACGACGGCATCATGGGCGGCTGGGCAACCGTCAACTCCGCCGACTTCGCCACCTATGCGGCGGGTTCCGTCACCGCGCTCGCCACCTACGACACCGGGCCAGAGACGGGCTGGACCACTGCCAGCAACGTCAAGCTCACCTCCGGCACCACCACGCTGACCGCCAGCCGCAACATCAACTCGCTGAACTTTGCCCAGACCGCCGACACGACCCTCGACGTCGTCGCGGGTCAGACCCTGCGCGTCGAGACCGGCGGCATCCTCGTCTCCGGCGCATTCAACGGCTCAATCGTCAACGGCACCCTCACCGCCGGCACGGGCGTCAACACCGCGGGCGAGCTCGTCGTCCACCAATACTCCCCCAACGACTTCACCATCGCCTCCACCATCGCCAACAACGGCACCGGTGTCGTGAGCCTGACCACGACCGGCACCGGCACTACCATCCTCTCGGGCGTCAGCACCTACACGGGCGCCACGACCATTAACGGCGGCACGCTCAGGTTGACCGGCGCTGGCGCACTGCCCGCGAGCACGGCCCTGACGCTGAACGCGGGCACATTCGACCTCAACGGGCTCACCAGGTCCATCGGCTCGCTCGCGGGTGCAGCGGGCAGCCTCGTGGCCCTGGGCAGCGGCTCGCTGACCGTCGGCGCCAATAACACGGCCACCACCTACGCAGGCAGCATTTCGGGTGCCGGCAGCCTCACGAAGACCGGCACTGCCGCGCTGGTGCTGCTGGGCGCAAGCTCCTATGCCGGAGGCACCTCGGTCAACCAAGGTGTCCTGGCGGCCCAGGACCCCGCGGCGCTCGGCAGCGGCCCCGCCATCGTCAACGGCGGCGAGCTGGCCCTCGCTGTATTCCCGTTCAGCAACGCCCTCACCCTCAACGCCGGCGGCACACTCAGCGCCCGCACCTACATCCCCCCCATCGCCACCCCGCCCCCAGGCGCCCCCGCCTCCTACACCACCACCATCACAGGCCCCGTCAGCATCGCAGGGAACGCAACCATCGCCCTCCGCGACTACGCAGCCACTACCACCGCCGCCGTCATCAACCTCATGAGTAACTTGACAGGCTCCGGCAACCTGACCATCAGCGGCCCCAGCGCCACCAACACCGGCACCCTCATCCTCGCCGGCAACAATACCGGCTACTCCGGTAACTTCACGGTCGGCAACCTCGCCGTCCTCGAACTCCTCGGCCCCCAGGCCAAGGGCACAGGCTCCGTCACCCTCAACAGCGGCGGAACCGTCCGCACCAGCGTTGACCCCGGCCCGGCCAGCCTCGGCCCCGATGGCGTTACATCGTGGTACTACAACTTCGGCAGCAGCGCGGGGAACACCAACCGCTTCGCCTCCGACCTCCTGGTCTCCCCCGCCCGCGTCTTCTCCCGCACCGACCCCAACATCAACATCCCCTGGAACGCCGGCACCAGCCCCTATGGCACGTCACCCGGCGCGGGCTACCCCTTCGTCCCAATGCCCAACTGGTCTCGCCAGGGCATCAACATCGGCGTCCTCTCCCGCGGCATCTTCAACGTCACCACCCCCGGCGACTACACCTTCTACGCAGGCAGCGACGATCCAGGGTTCCTCTATATTGACGGGCTTCTGGTCGCCTCCTCCAGCGTCAACGAGGTCGCCACCGCGCCCATCACGCTTGCGGCCGGCTGGCACAGCATCGTGATGCGCATGACCCAGGGCGGCGGCTCCGGCGGCATGACCGCCTACTACTCCGGCCCCGACACCTCTGGGAACAAGATCCTCGTCGGCGGCATCCCTGGCACCCTCAAGACCGGCTCCCTCACCCCCTTCGACCTCGGCCCCCTCGCCATCACCGGCGGCGTCGGCACCGTCGACATGGCAGTGGACACGAACGTCTCCACCCTCAGCCTGGCCAGCGGCTCCACCCTGGCGGCCACCAGCCCCGGCCTCTACACCCTGACTGTCAATGGCCCGACGACCCTCGCGGGCAACGTCAACATCAACGCCTTCACCGGCGACATCGTGTTCAACGACCCGATCGGCCCCGCATCGGCCTACAACGTCACCCTCGGCGGCGGCTACCTTGTCACCTTCAACGCCCCCAACCTTTACACCGGCACCACGTCGGTCAACAGCGGCGAGCTGCGCCTCAACGCCACCGGCGGCAACGCAATCGCCGGCAACCTCGTCATCAACGCCGCCAACAACGAAGGCCCGGTCTCCAACGTCCGTCTCCTTCAGTCCAACCAGATCCCCGACACCGCGACCGTGACCATGTCCGGCGGCATCCTCGACCTCGGGGTGAACAACGACACCATCGCCACCCTCGGTGGCAACCCCACAAACTGGCGGGGCACCCGGGTCATCGGCACCGGCACCCTCACCGCCACATCCGTCACCCTCACCCAGGGCGAGATCGCCGCCGCCCTCTCCACCGCGGGCGGCATCACCAAGAGCACCGCCACCGCCGGCCCACTCATCCTTTCAGGCAACAACACCTACACCGGCACCACAAACGTCACCGCCGGCGCGGTCAACATCCGCCACGATAACGCACTCGGCGCAACCGGCCTCGGCAACGACACCACGGTCGCCTCCGGCGCCCAGCTCCAACTTCAGGGCGGCATCTCCACCCCTGAGCAGATCACCATCGCGGGCGCCGGCATCCAGAACCCCTACCTCACCGCTGTTTCCGGCACCGGCGCCCTCCGCAACGTCGGCGGGATAAACACCCTCGCAGGCCCCGTCACCCTAGGCTCCGCCGCGACCATCCAGTCCGACACTGGGAATCTGACCCTCGCCAACCTCAATGCCGCCACCAACGCCCTCACCCTCCAGGGCGCGGGCGACATCACGTTCAGCGCCGCCCCCTCCAACCTCGGCTCCGTGACTAAGAGCGATACCGGCGCCGTCATCTTCGGCTACGACGTCGGCCCCGCCGGCTCCATGCCCCCCGCCTCCTGGACCTAGAACGCCGGCGTCCTCGGCTTCAACGGCACGCAGAGCCTCGGCGCCGTCACCATCGGCACCACCGCGCCCGCCGCCGCAACCACCTGGCGCTTCAACTCCGACCCAGGCGCGGGAACCACCGTCACCGTCCCCGCCGGCACCGTCCTTCAGGCCGGCTACGCCGCCGACCAGGCCCTCCTGAGCCGCATCGCCGGCTCGTCGGCCGGCACCCTCGCCCTCGCGGTGGACAGCTCGAACCCGCTCGACTTCACGGGCCATCCCAGCCTCAGCCTCGGCTCCGGAAGCCTGGTCACATACTCCGGCGCGTTGACGCCGGGGGCCTCGGGCTACGTCCTGGGTGGCGGGGGCGGCTCGGGCGCCTTCGGGCCTTCCGAGCTGACCGTCACCTCCCTCCTCGCCGGCAACAACGCCCTGACGGTCAACGGCAACCTCACCCTCCCCAACGCCAACACCTTCACCGGCGCTGTGACCCTGAACGCCGGGACGACGCGCATCATCAACAACGACGCGCTCGGAAATCCCGCCAACGTCGTCACCCTCAACGGCGGCACGCTCCAGCTCGCCACCGTCACCAGCTCGGCGGGCGGCGAGTACTTCCAGCTCGGCAACGTCGTCGGCGGTGGGGCGCGCACCATCGTCGTCGGCGCTGGCGGCGGCACCATTGACGTGCCCGCCCTCGCCAGCGGCTACAGCGGCGCCGCCATCGTCGGCCCCAACGCCCTCACCGGCTCCGGCACCCTCACCAAGTCCGGCCTCGGCTTCCTCTTCGTCGTCGAGCCGCAGGACTTCGCCGGCAACCTCGTCATCGGCCCCAACGGCAACCAGTTCGACATCCGCGGCATGGGCGCGATGAACAACATCGCGAGCGTGACCATCAATCAGAGCTCGTACCTGAACGTGCTCAACCAGGCGCGCCTCATGAGCCGCCAGTACCCCGGCGGCGAGCAGGGCGCGGCGTACGCGAACGACAACCGCTTCAATGATAGCGCGACCATCCTCCTCCAGGGCGGCCGGCTGATGTACCAGGCTCGCAACGCCACCCTCTCCGGCACCTCCAGCCGCGAAATCTTCGGCCCCACCACCGTCGGCGTCGGACAGTCCGAAATCTACTCCGAGCGCCAGGGTGGCGGCGGCTCCGACCTCGTCATCACCAACCTCATCCACAACTATGGCGGCGGCACCGTCCGCTTCACCGCCAGCAACACCATCGGCCAGGGCGGCGACAACGGCCGCATCATCCTCAATGCCATCAACGGCGTCGCCACCCCAGCCAACCCCACCGCCATCTTCGTCGGCGGCTGGGCCGTCGTGGGCAGCGGCGACTTCGCCGCCTACTACAACCCCACCAGCATCGGCCAGGCCGGTGGCGTCGGCAACTACGGCGGCACGGGCTTCCCCGCCTACACCGCCCTCAGCACCACGACCGCCCCCGGCGGCGGCGGATGGGCTTCGGGCAACATCGGCAGCGCGGCGGGCGACTGCAACCTGGGCACGCCCGGAGCGGCCCAGAACTTCGTCGTCGGCGCGCTCCGCCTCGCCGGCGCCGCCACCCGCAACATCGCCTTCCTCAACACCACCAACCTCGACACCCTCTATGTCGAGAGCGGCGGCATCCTCTCCGACAACAATAACAACGCCCGCAACATCGGGAACCAGGCCGTCGGCAGCCGCCTCACCGCCGGCCCCGTCGGCGTCAGCGGCAACTACGAACTCTTCCTCCACAACAACCAGAACACGATGACGATCTTCTCCAACATCATTGACAACCCGGCCGGCGGCATGGTTCGCCTCGTCAAAGACCTCGACGCCACGGTGGTCCTGAACCCGACCGTCATCCGCTCCTCGACCACGACGAGCGGCAGCGCGACCGTGAACCTGGCTGGCGGCGCCACCACGGGCAACCTTCAGGTGGGCATGCCCATCAGCGGCACCGGCATCCCGGCCGGCGCGACCATCCAGAGCATCACCAACCCCACTCAGTTCGTCATGAACATGAACGCGACGGCCAGCGGCACCAATAACCTCACCTACTACTACACGAACACCTACTCCGGCGGCACACTCCACGAGCGCGGCACCCTCGAGGCCCAGACCGCCGGCTCCCTCGGCTCCGGCTTCGTCACCGTCAAGAACGCCCGCCTCAACCTCAACGTGGCCGGCACCACCAGCGGCACCGGCACCTTCGGCGGATTCCAGGCCACTGACAACGGCGAAATCTACCTCAACAACGCCAACTGGGGCGTGGGCGGCGGCAACATCCTGAACACCATCAACATCGGCGACCGATTCATCATTGAACCCGGCAGCGTCATCATCGGCCCCAACGCCCGCAACGCCAACCAGGGCCTCAACGCCCTCACCCGCGTCTACGGCGCCCCGGCCGCCGCCGGCGAAATCCAGCTCATGCCCGACGCCATCGTCGGCCACCAGAGCTTCTCCAACGACCCCAACAATGGCCTCGGCGTCCAGACCATCAAGAACCTCGGCACCGCCGCCGACCTCTACTACGGCCTCAGCGGCGACTGCAACCCAGGCGTCTACTCCAGCGTCGTCATCGGCGCAGGAACCCCCTGGAAGGGCATCTCGACCGACCGCAACTCCCGCTCCTGGTTCCAGGGCACGATCATCGCCAACAGCGACTTCTACCTCCAGGGCCTCCTGCGCGACAACGGCCTCGCCACCCTCAACATGGGCGGCGGCGGCAACAACTCCTGGGCCATCGTCAACAACGCAGGCAAGCCCATCAACGCCTTCGTCGTCGGCGCGGTCAGCCTCAACGACGACGTCTCTCCCTCCATGCCGACCGACCTCACCTTCGTCGTCACCCCAGGCGCGATCCTGTCGCCCAACTACAGCAACTCGCTCGGCAGCCCCTCCATGTACCCCGGCACTGGCTACGCCAGCGTCCGCGTCCAGGCCGGCGGCACCCTCGACCCCGGCAACTTCGTCCACATCGGCTTCGCCGCCAACCAGCCCTACAACGTCGCCTACCCCGTCCCAGGCCCCCTCAACGGCGGCCTGGTCACTATCGAGCCGGGCGGCCGCATCCTCATCAACGACCCCTCCGGCATCGGCTCGGGCCAGGCCGGCAACATCACGATGAAGACCGACTCCATCATGCACCTGGGCACCGCCAACGCCTTCTTCGGCATGGACCCGATCACCCACATGATCAACACCGGCCAGTTCGTCTACGAGCCCGGCACCATCATCCGAATGGACACCAGCAACGTCTACAAGATGAGCCAGTTCGTCAGCGGTGAGCCGAACGGCGACCGCGTGGTCTACGAGATTTACAACGGCGACCGCAACCTCACCAATATCATCAACCCCTTCATCCTCCCCGCCCCCGGCAGCGTGCTCATCGCCCCCGAGAACATTACCATCGCCAACGGGGGCATGATCACCAACGACTCCAACGACCGCACCCTCCAGGAGGGTCGCGGCCGCCTCATCCTCGGCGACGGCGCTGTCCTCGCAGGCACCAACCAGACCTTGCTCAACATCCAGGAGGGGATGGATGTGGCCGCCGGCGCGACCGTCAACATCGGCACCACCCGCTGGATTGACGGCAACCCCAAGCTCGGCACCGTGCGGCTCACCGGCCCTAACTCCAACACCGCAGGGGCCGGCGTCACCTTCAATGTCGTGGATGGCGCCGAGCTGATCTTCCAGACCACCAACGTCTTCCCCGACACCGCCGCGCTCAACCTCCCCGCCGCCGTGACCTACTGGCCGCCCGTCGGCAACCTGCCGCCAGGCCCCAACCAGGCCATACCGGGCAACGGCTCCACCCTCTGGATCGAGGTCGGCACCGGCACCACCAACGCCGAGGTCATCGGGCCGCTGACAGGCAATGGCGGCGTCTTCGGCGCCGGCTACCTCGCCCCAGGCTGGGGCGCGACCAGCGACTTCACCTTTGCCGGCAACTTCAAGTTCGCCAACAACCAGAACGCCGGCCTCGTCAAGCTCGGCCCCACCAAGATGACTCTGACGAATTGGAGTGACTCCAGCGCCGACGTCCAGATCGTCCAGGGCGAGCTCGCTCTCGCCGGCGCCGGAACCACCAACTTCACCAACGTCCGCGTCGGGAAGACCGGCACCCTCACACTCGACAACAGCGGCACCGCCATGAACGACCGCCTCCGATACGGCGGCACCCTTCGGAACATTGCCGGCCAGGGCGGCACGATCAACCTCATCGGCAATGCCGTCACACCAGTCACCGAAACCATCGGCACCCTCTACACCGGCGGCAGCCCCGCAGGCAGCCTCTCCTACCTCAACGTCACCCCTGGTGCCGCGGCCACCACCTTCCTCGCAACAACGATTGAGAGCTACACCAGCGGCGGGCGTCAGACAACGTGGGTCCTGCGCTCGCCCACCCTCGGCAACCTCCCCGGCACCTACGACGCTAGCAACGCCTACACCAATAACCCCGGCAACCTCACAAACGGCCTCATCCGGGCCACCACGCCGAACCTCTGGGGCAGTGGCGGCATCGTCGGATCGGGCATGGGCATCGCAGGCTCCGCAGGCACCCCCGTAGCCAGCACACGTCCCGACCTACTCGGCACCACCGACCCCACTGGCCAAGGCGTCGGCTTTGTTACCCAGGACGTCAGCAACCAGGCGACCGTGGGCTTCCGCCTCCTCACTGCCGCCGAATACGCCCCGGCCTTCCTGGATAACATGAACACAAACCTCAACATCAGGCTTACCGGCACAGCCACCACAAGCGGTGACACCCGCTTCCAGACCCTCACGATGACACCCGGCAGCACACTGAACATCACGGGCACGCTCCCCTACAATCTTACGCCCTCGCGCGTCCACCTCAACTCACCAGGCATTTTTGTCGAACCTGGCGGCACGGCCACCATCAACGGCACCTGGCTCCAGGCCCTCGGCGGCTCCTCGCTCTACCTCCACGCACAGGGCAACCTGAACCTCAATGCCACCGCCTTCTCCGACACTGGCATCGTGAAGACCGGCCCCGGCACCCTCACCTTCGGCCCGGGGGCCGCCAGCGCCTGGCGCGGAACCTTCACGATTGACGACGGAACCGTCACCCTCGGCCCCAACGACTCCTTCTACGTCACCCGCGGTCAGTGGACCTTCCGCGGCCAGAACCTGCACCTGAACGGCGGCACGCTCGACCTCGGCGGGAACAGCCAGACCATCAACGCCCTCAACTCCGCCAACTGGCTCCCCTACGGCGCCGCCGCCGGCGGCACAATCACGTCCGCCGCGCCCGTCACCTTCGCCGTCCAGGGCGGCGGCACCTTCTCCGGCAGCTTCGCCGGCGCCGTCTCTCTGGATAAGCTGTCCAACAACACCCTCACCCTCACCGGCAACAGCCCCACGACCGGCCCGCTCCTGGTCCGCCAGGGCGCCCTTGTGCTGCGCGACGAGGCACTCTTCGCCAACACGCCCCAGGTGGACATCAACTACGCGACGCTCCAACTCGAGAACGGCTACCTGGCGGCCTACAACGACCGCATCAACCCTGCCGCCACAATGAACATGCGCGGCGGTTCCCTCAACATTGTTGGCAGAGCGGGCCAACTCGCCCAGCAGAACCTTGCCACCGTCAACCTCCTCCAGGGCCAGAACGTCTTCAACAGCAACGCCGGCGGCAGCGGCGCCAACGAGGTCATCATCACCGATCTCAACCGCAGCCCCGGCGCATTCGTCACATTCCAGCAGAACTATGGCTTCATCGGCACGCCCGGCAACGACACCACCGCCATCCGCGACTTCATCACCAACATCAACGGCTCGCCCCTCACCCTTACCAACAACATCCTCCCCGCCTGGATGATCGTCAATGGCGACCACTTCGCAACCTACTCTCCCGCCACCGGGATCAGCTACCTCAGCAACACCGCTGACGGCTACAACAACTACGACTCCGGCGACGTCACCCAGGCCCTCCCCTGGCAGAACGTCAACGACGGCGCCAACCGCACCATTCCCGTCAGCCGCACCGTCAACTCCATCCGCAACGCCCCCAACGCCGCCAACACCTTCACCCTATCCCCCGGCGTCACCCTCACCGTCGCCAGCGGCGGCATCCTCACCAACAACAATAACGTTTTCACATACACCGGCGGCACCATCACCTCCGGCACCAACGAACTCGACGTGTGGGTCAACCAGAATAACACGGTCTTCAGCAGCGTCATCGCCGACGGCCCCGCGGGGTCCGTGAGCCTCGTCAAAGGCGGTGGTGGCACCCTCACCCTCCAGGCCAACAACACCTACACCGGCACCACCTACGTGGACGCCGGCACCCTCACCCTCAACCGCACCGGCGCAAACGGCACCACCGATGTCGCCGTCCCTGGCAACCTCGTCATCCACAACGCCGCCGTAAGCGAAAGCCTGCCCAGCCAGATTCGAGCCACGGCGGATGTGACCCTCTACGGCGGCGGCGTGCTGAACATGCGCGATGCCGTCGTCACCGAGACCCTCAACTCCCTCACCCTCATCAACAATGGCGGCGGCACCACCAACAACGTCCCCATCGTCTCCCGCGCCAGCCAGCGGGCCACGGCGGTCCTCAACCTCACCGCCCCGGCCGCCATCCTCGCAATCAGCGACAACGTCACCAGCACCCCCACCATCAGCCAGAACCTCGGCGTCGTCAACTTCACCCGCGTCGGCGGCCCCCAGACCATTGACGTCCAGGGCTCCTCGCCCCTCGGCCTCGTCTTCAACGCCGCCATAGGCACCGTGCCCACCGGCATCTCCGAGGGCGGCCTCATCAAGACCGGCGCCGGCGTCCTCCACCTCGGCGGCAACCTCGCCAGCACGTTCGGCAGCCCCGCAGTCCTCACCGATGTCTTCAACATCCAGCAGGGCATCGTCCGCGTGGACACCACGGCCGCGGCCGCCGCAAGCGGCCGCCTCGGCTCCAACCTCGCCAACACCGTCGTCCAGAGCGGCGCGGGAATCGTCGCGCGCGCCAGCAACGCCAACCCCATCTTCGGCAGCATCCGCCTCAAGGCCGGCAGCTTCCTCGGCGTCTCCGAGGGCGACAGCACCTTCGGCGCCGCAACCACCAGCATCCCCAGCCAGTCGCTCCTCAACGTCGCCGGCGATGCGACCATCTACGTCGCCGACTACTGGCTCCAGCAGACCCACGGCTACACCATCAACCTCAACAGCAAGCTCACCGGCAGCGGCAACATCAACCTCATCGGCCCACAGATCACCGGCGCCGTCGGCACCCTCCGCCTCGGCAACAACATCACCGACGACCCCGCCGCAGGCGGCATCACCCCCGGCGCCAACGACTACTCCGGCACCATCACCCTCAACCCCAACACCGTCCTCCTCGCCCAGGCCACGGCGACCGCGGTCACCGGCAACGAACTCGGCAACGCCACCATCAACCTCGCCGGCGGCACCCTCGCCCTCCGCGACAACAACTCCGTGAACTACGGCAACAACGTCATCCTCTCCGCCAACTCCTTCATCAACGCCAACAACGCCGGGGCGAACACCGGCAACACCATCACGCTCGGCACCCTCACCGTCCCCAGCGGCTCGCCGGCCCTCACCACGACGTTTACTGCCGCCAGCTACTGGACCGTCAACAACAGCTACCAGCTCGCCTTCGCGTCGCTCGACGGCGCCGGCACCTTCGTCAAGGGTGGCCACCAGGTGGTCAAGATAAACTCCCTCGCCAGCGGCTTCTCCGACAACATTGAGGTTGCCGGGCCCCAGGGCATCTCCGTCCAGCCCTCGGCCGGCCTCAGCTTCCCCAGCGGCGCGACGCTTCAGAACTTCACCGTCAACGGCATCCACCACGTGGACGCGAGCACCAGCCTCACTGTGAATGGCACCCTCCGCATCGGCGACAACGCGGGCCAGGTGGTCAATGGCACCTACGGCGTCACCAGCGGCAGCGTCACCGGCGCAATGTCCATCCCCAGCACGGCTACAGTCGCGGCCAACACCCTTGATAACCGCGGCATCATCGGCTCCACCGGCGGCAACGCCACGATCACAGCCAACACCATCATTGGCAGGGGCGTCTACCAGACCTATGGCCAGCCCCTCACCGTCATCGGCTCTCTGGCCGATGGATCGTCACCCACCCTCCTCAAGGTCGCGGGAAACAACGTTGTGACCTTGCAACCCAGCGGCCCTGGCACCAGCACCGGCGGCACAGAGGTCCAGAGCGGCACGCTGCGAGTGGCTCCCACTGCCGCCGTCACCAACCCCCTGGGCACTGGCGACGTCCAGGTCCTCGCCTACGCCCCGCCCACCGTCTCCGCCGCCACAAGCGCCACCCTCCAGTTCAATGCTGCCGCAGGCACCATCGTCCAGAACTCCGACATCGTCAACAGCGGCCTCGTCCAGGTCACTGCTGGCTCCGTCACCATCGGCGGCACCATCGCCGGCCCTGGCGCGGGCGCTTACGTGCCTGGCCTGCTTGAGAGCCTGGGCGGCACCTGGAACGCCGCCACGCCCCAGAGCACCGGCGGCTTCGGCATCAAGCTGGAACCCAGGATGGGCAACTACAACGTCGTCACCCAGAACCCCATCACAGGCTGGGGCGACAACCACACCTGGGTCTACAGCGGCCAGTTCTATGACGCCGACGGCTACTTCAGCTTCATTGAGAACATTGACGACAACGCCTACATCCTGATTGACGGTGTGCCGCGCCTCTCCAACGCGGGCAGCGCTGTCACGAGCACCGCCTCCACCGCCGGGCAGCGGGACAACACTACCTACAGTAACAGCAACGCCGTCGGCGGCACGCTGAATTTCGGCATGGGGCCAAATGGCGACGGCTGGCACACCATTGAGATCCGCTTCAACAACGGCTATGGCGGGGCCGGCCCCTGGGCGGCCTACGGGCCGAACGGCTTCGCCAACAACTTCGGCTTCGGCCTTAACACCGACGGCACCCGCGCCCTCGATGGCGCCCTCTACACGCGGCCCATTGACCCCGGCAACGCCAGCCTCTTCCGCACCCCAATCATTGCGAAAGGCAACGTCCAGGTTGACGCCGGCGCCACCCTCAACGCCAACGCCATCACCCTCACCAACGAGCTTCGCCTCGCCGCAGGCGCACCCGGCGGCGCCTTCGGCATCGCGGCCGCCGGCCCCAGCGACGTGGATAACCTCACCGTCACCGGCTCCTCAGGCTCCGCCAACCTCACCGCAGTCGCCGGCGCACCCCTCACCATCAACACCGCCCTCTCCATCCCCAGCGGCACCACCCTCAACGCCAGCGTCCCCGCCGGCATCACCATCGCCGGCAACGCTTCAGGCGCGGGAACCCTCAATCTCGCCAACACCAATGTCACCTTCGACTCCACTGCCCCCCAGACGTTCTCCACGGTTAACATCACAGGCACGGGCAACCTCATCAAGGAGGGCACCAGCACGCTGGGCCTGGCTGGGAACAACAGCTACTCCGGCGCCACGCTGATCAATCAGGGCACCCTCAAGCTCGGCTACGCCATGCCCGCCGGCGCCGCCCTCTGGCTCGACGCAAGCGACCTCTCAACCATCACGAAGGACGGCAGCGGCTACGTCAGCCAGTGGAACGACAAGAGCGGCAACAACCGCAACGCCACCCAGGGCACCGCCGCCATGCAACCACTCTCCCTCACCAACCCCCTCGTCAATGGCCTTTACGTCATGCGCTTCGACGGCTCCGACGACATCATGAGCGTTGACCTCTCCTTCCTCGCTCCCAATAGCCGCTACACGATGTTCATCGTCGAGGGCCGCCTCGGCACCAAGAGCGAGAACTACATCCTCGGCACCGACCCAGGCGCCACCAACCAGGGCCTCCACGTCGGCTACCGAAACGACACCACTTGGACACTGGCTCAGTACGCCAACGACCTCGACACCGGCGGCCTGCCAGGCTACACCACCCAACTCTTCCGCCTCTGGACCAACGAGCTCGACAGCGTCGGCCACTATATCTTCCTCGACGGCGTGCAGAGGGCCAGCAACACCAACACCACGGGCATGACCACCGCCAACAGCGGCGTGGTCGGCTCTGGCTTCGGCGGGCGCCGCTACATAGGCGACCTCGCCGAGGTCCTCATCTACAACGCCGGCCTCTCCGCTGCCGACCGCCAGATCGTGGAGGCCTACCTGATGGCCAAGTGGTTCGGCGGCGGCATAAACCCCATCCCCGACACCTCGCCCGTCACCGTCCTCCTCAACGCCATCCTCGACCTCAACAACAACAACGAGACGATCGGCTCGCTGGCCGGCGCGGGCAACGTCATCCTCGGCTCCGGCACCCTAACCACCGGCGGCAACAACAACTCCACCACCTACTCCGGCCAGATCTCCGGCACCGGCGGCCTGGTTAAGGAAGGCTCCGGCGCCTTCACAATGACCGGCGCCAGCACCTACACCGGCCCCACCACCGTCAACAACGGCTCCCTCTATATTGACGGCTCGATCACCAGTAACGTCACGGCCAATGGCGGCCGCATCGGCGGCTCCGGCGTCATCAACGGCACAGTCAACGTCGGCAACGCCCGCATTGGCGCCGGCACCAACGCCTCCACCGCCATCCTGACAATGGGCGACCTTACGATGACCACTAACAGCATCCTCGAGGCCGCCCTCGCCGGCCTCACCGCCGGCTCCGGCTACGACCAGCTCAGCGTCCAGGGCCTCGTCAACCTCGCCGGCACGATTGACCTTGGGCTCTTCTTCCTCCCTCACGCCGATGACCTCTTCTTCATCATCGTCAACGACGGCGCCGACCCCGTCAACGGCATCTTCAACGGGCTGCCGCAGGACTCCAAGTTCATCGTCGGCAGCGGCCTGGAGATTCAGGTCACCTACGTTGGCGACTACGCCACGTACTCCTGGTACGGCGGCAACGATGTCGCGCTGAGGCTCGTGCCCGAGCCCGCCACCATCACCGTCCTGGGCCTGGGCGCAATCGGCCTGCTCTTGCGGCGCCGCAAGGCGCAGCAGGGTCGCACCCGATAAAGTTCGTGGTGCGCGGTAGGGGCAGGATCCTGGTGTGTGCGCTGCACGCTCGCACCCGTTCTAGGCTAGATGGTGGGCGGGTCAATGTGCCGAAGGGGTGATCTTGACAATGCCCTCGGAGCCGGGGGCGCCAGAGAGGGTGATCTGGACCGGGATGAAGCGCTGGATCACTTGGGCGTTAGTAACCAGATGGCTACTGATGGCTGGGACGTGGAACTCGGAGGGACCTGAGGCGAGGGCGAGTGGGAGGAGTAGCTGGTCGGCGGAGTGCTCGTCCACGGCGCCGCGGGTGGCCAGGAAGCGGAGGAGGGCGTCGCAGGCCTCGTCGGCGACGGTCTCTGCCCGCTTCTTGGGTGCGCCGAGGGCGTCGTAGCAGGCGCGGCCGCCGCCCTCGTGGGCGGCGAGGAGGAGGAGAAACGTCCCCTTGCCGCGGGCGGGAATGTCTGCAAGCTCAATCCCAGCATAGAGGCCGGCGGCCTCCAGGCGGCTCAGGGCCTGGTTCCGCTGGCGCTCGGCAATCGAGCGGGGGAGGCCGCTGACGGCCGAGACGCCCTCCAGGCGCTGAAGCGGTCCCCGCGGCCCCAGGCTCAGCGGGCGCACGGAGGGGCAGGGGAGCACCTTGGCGCGAATCTGCCCGCCGCCTTCGGGGAAGTAGCCGGCTCGCTCCAGGGTCAACTCCACGTCAATGCCCAGCCGCCGCATGAGGACGGCCCACTGGCGCTCGAGGAAGTGGAAGGTGGGGGCAAAGGCGACGTGGGTGCCGCCCGTGAGCGTGAGGATTGACCGCGACGGCGCCAGGGCAAGCGGCAGGTGGACGGTGTGGAGGACGAGAGAGGTGGAGCCGGCGGTCTCGATCTTGAAGTCGAAGGTGCCGCTGCGGATGGGTCCTGGGTGGAAGGTGAGGCGTTGGGAGCCGAGTGAGGCGCCCTCGACGTTGGCGGAGCATATCTTGGCGGCGGCTTTGACACAGGCGAGGTGTTGTGGGCGGAGGCCGGGCTTGGGGCGCCCGGCGCGGATGTTCACGATCTCGAACGGCCGCCCCGTCACCATCGAGAGGGCGAGCGCCGAGCGGAGCATCTGCCCGCCGCCTTCGCCCTCCGAGCCGTCAATCCGCACAAGTTCGCCCAATGCACCTGCTCCCAGCTCTTGAATCGTCCTCGTGTTTCGTCCTCGTCCTCGGCGAAAGCGTGGGAGACCGCAGGCCATAGGATTGCGGCGCCCATGCGCTGCTGCTATAATACCGCGCGTCCAGAGAGAAGGCAACGGCGTGGCAAGCGTGACGAATCGAGGGCGGGGGCGAAGTACGAGCACGAGGACGAGGACGAAGGACGAGGACGAGGACGATGGGTAGGCATGACCGCGTGGTGTTCCTGGACCGCGACGGGGTGATCAACGAGGCGCCACCCGAGGGGAGCTGGGTGCTGCATTGGGAGGGGTTCAGGTTCGCTCCGGGCGCGCTGGAGGCCTTGCGGCGCCTGCGGGAGCGCGGCTTCACGGTGGCCGTGGTCACCAATCAGTCGTGCATAGGGCGCGGGCTGGCGCCGGCGGAGGAGATCGCGGGGATCAATGAGCGGATGGCGGAGGCTGTGGCGGCCGCTGGCGGGCGGATTGCGGGGGTCTACGTGTGTCCGCACGCGAAGGACGCCGACTGCGCGTGCCGCAAGCCGAAGCCTGGGCTGATTGACCAGGCGTCGCGCGAGCTGGGGTTGCGGCCCGAGCGGGCATTCCTCGTGGGCGACTCGGTCCGCGACATCGAGGCGGGCCGGGCGCGCGGCTGCACGACCATTCTCGTTTGCGACCTACGACCTGCGGGCCCCGATTCCGCTGGCGAGGCCGAAGGGCCGACCCCGGATCACGTGGTTGGCAGCCTCGCCGAGGCGGTGGAGCTGATCCTGAGGTTGGTGGAGGACTAGCATGGGAGCGGCGCGGGCGCGATGGGCGGGTCGGCTGGGCCTCGCGGTGGCGCTTGGCCTCGCGGGCTGCGGGGAGGAAGGCGGAGGGGCGAGGCGCATCCGCCTCAGCCTTATTCTGAGCGAGAGCTCCGAGTGGTTTCAGGGCGCGGCCAGGTGGAAGGAGCTGGTCGAGGCGCGCACGGAGGGCCGCTATCGCATCGAGATCGTGCCCAGCGCCACCCGCTCCGCGCGGAACCAGGCCACGGAGCTCCAGATGGTCCAGCAGGGCCAGCTCGAGGCCTCGCTGGAGTCCAGCATCCTTCTCGCCACAACGGACCAGCGGTGGATGGTGTTCACCTACCCCTGGCTCTTCCCCAATCACGCGATAGCCAACGCGGTGTGCGATGGCCCGGTGGGTGAGGAGATGCTGGGGCTGCTCCAGGAGCGGAACATCGTGGGGCTGGCGTACGGCGCCAACGGCTTCCGACAGGTGACGAACAGCCAGCGAGCGATCAGGACGCCAGCGGACCTCAGGGGGCTGAGGATTCGCCTGCCCCAGGGTCTGCCGCCCGCGCTCTTCGAGCACTTTGGCGCGAGCACGCATCAGATGAACTTCGGGGACCTCTACATCGCCCTGGAGCGCGGCGAGCTGCACGGCCAGGAGAACCCTTTGTCGGTCATCCATAATGCCAAGCTCTCGGCCGTCCAGAAGCACATTACCCTGTGGAACTTCGTCTACGATCCCATTGTGCTGTGCGTCAACCGCGAGTTCTGGTACTCGCTACCGGGGCGGGACCAGAAGGTGCTGCGGGAGAGTGCGCGTGAGGCGATGGCCTTCGAGCGCCGGCTGGTGGCCGCTGCGGACGAGTCCCTGCCAGCGAAGCTGGAGGCGGCGGGCATGGTAGTGACCCGCCTCATGGATGCCGAGAGGGGCGCCTTCCAGGCCCAGGCTGCCGGGCTGCGGGGGTTCTTCGAGAAGACGGTTGGGCGGGAGCTCCTCGAGCGTTTCGAGGGCGCGGTGAGGCAAGAGGTGGAGAGGGCGCAGAGGAAGGACGATGATGAGGAAGGGTCCCCTGGGCAACCTTGACGGGCACCTGTCGGGTGTCCTGTTGGGCGTGGTGACCGTGCTGATCGTGGCGGATCTGGTGCTGACGCGGGTGGCGCCGCGCCTCGCGTCGCCGCTGGCGCCCGTTGTTCTGGGCCTGTTCTTCGTGGCCACGATGCTGGGGATATCGGCCGCGACGCGGCGCGAGGCTCACTTGAGCCTGGGGCTGCTCTCTCGCGTCGTGCCTTCCCGTTGGGCGCGTGTGCTCCGAGGCGTGGCGCTGGGCGCAACGGTGGCCTTTTTCGCGGCGCTGATGGTTGCCGGCGCCCAGGTGTGCTGGGGACAGGTCAGGTGGGACAATCGGGCGCTCCTCTCATGGTGTCCCGATTGGGTCATCATGCTGGCCGTGCCCGTGGCCGCGGCGCTCTCATGCGTTGGCGCCGTGAGGGCCTGGCGGGCGCGCAGTGAGTCTGGGGGAGATGTGCGGGACCGAGCGCACAACGAGTAGGAGATATGGGTCCTCCGGGTCCTACAGGTTAGGTGGAAGGCGCTGATGCAAGGGGCGGCGACGGCGACGCTGGTAGGGCTCTTCGTGGTGCTGGCGCTCCTGGACGTGCCGATAGCGTTCAGCCTGGGGCTCTCGGCGCTGGCGACCATCGTCATCTTCATGCCGGGGCAGGGGTTGAGCACGCTTGCCCACGTGGTGAGTGGGTCGCTGATGCACGAGGCGTTGATGGCGATCCCGCTGTTCATTGCGGCAGGGCTGGCGTTCTCGCGGGGCGGGGTGGCGGCGAGGCTTGTGAGGCTGGCTCGGCTGGTTGTGGGCAACCTGCCTGGGGGGGTGGCGGTTGTGGGGGTTGGGGTCTCGATGCTCTTTGCGGCGATGTCGGGGTCTGGGCCGGCGACGGTGGCGGCGGTGGGGACGCTGCTGGTTCCGGCGTTGGCTCAGAGCGGCTACGATCGGGGTTTCGCGGCTGGGCTGATGGCGGCGAGCGGTGGGCTGGGGATCATTGTGCCGCCCTCGATTGCGATGGTCATTTACGGGCTGCTGGCGCGTGAGAACGTGTTGCGGCTCTTTGTTGCCGGGGTGGTGCCGGGGGTGGTGGTCGGGGCGGCGCTGATGGCGTATGCGATGTGGGTGTCGCGGCGGCGGGGGTATGGTGCTGGGAGGGTGGAGCGCGGCGAGGGGGAGCTGGGGCGGGCCTTTGTGGAGGCCCTGCCTGGGCTGGCGGCGCCGGTGGTCATCCTGGTGTGCATTTACGGTGGGTTCTCGAGTCCCACCCGTGTGGCGGCTGTGGCGGTCGTCTATGGGCTGGTGGTGGAGCTGGTCTTCTACCGCGACGTGAGGCTGCGGGATGTGTTGGGGGTGTTTGAGGAGGCGGCGGTGGTGTCGTCGCAGGTGTTGGTGATTGTGGGAGCGGCGTCGTTGTTCGCGTGGGTGTTGGAGGACCAGGGGGTAACGCGTGGGGCGGTGACGTGGCTGAGCCGTGCCCCTGTGGCGCCGTGGCTTATGCTGCTCTTGATCAACGCGGCGCTGCTGGTCGCGGGGTGCCTGATTGACGCCATCTCGATCTACTATATTTTCGTGCCGATCCTGCTGCCCGTGGTGAAGCAGATGGGCATCTCGCCGGTGCATTTCGGGGTGGTGATGGTGGTGAACCTGGCGATTGGGCAGGCGACGCCGCCGGTGGGGGTGAACCTTTTCGTGGCGTGCGGTATTTCGGGGCTGTCGCTGGAGCGGGTCTCGCGTGCCGCTCTCCCGATGGTGGCGGTGGAGGTCGCTGCTCTCATGGTGATCACGTACTGTCCGTTCTTGTCGCTGGCGCTCCTGGGCGTGTTTAGTTGAGGTCAGGCGGTGGGCGGGGGTGCGCGGGTGGGCAGATGATCAGCTCATTGACCTCTGTGTAAGTAGTGCAACGCCACCGCATCATTGTCATTCCGAGCGGAGCGCAGCGAAGTCGAGGAATCTTTGTCGTTCGCGCGCCGCAAGGGCAGATGTCCCGACTTCGCTCGGCATGGCAGCTCGCTGCATTACTTATGCAGAAGCCAATAGGGGGTGGGCGATGGTGCGAAGGATGCGATGGGGTCATTTTGGGAGCTGTGCGACGGCGCGTGCGAGGGCGGCGAGGAGTGCGGGGATGCCGTCGCCGGTGGCGGCGGAGATGGGGAAGAGCTCGACTGGCAGGGCGGCGCGCAGCTCGGCAATCGCGGCGCGGCCCTCGGGGAGGTCTGTCTTGTTGGCCGCGACGAGGTGGGGACGCTCGACGAGGGCCTGGCTGTAGAGAGCGAGTTCCTTGCGCAGTGTGCGGTAGGCATCGAGGGGTGGGGTGCCGTCGACTGCGGCGGCGTCGAGGACGTGGAGGAGGAGCCGCGTGCGCTCGATGTGGCGTAGGAACTCGGTGCCGAGGCCGTGGCCTGCGTGTGCGCCCTCGATGAGGCCGGGGATGTCGGCTATGACGAGGCGGCGGTAGCCGCCGACGTCGGCGATGCCGAGGCATGGGAAGCGGGTGGTGAAGGGGTAGCTGGCGATCTTGGGTCGGGCGTTGGAGATGCGAGAGATGAGGGTGGACTTGCCGGCGTTTGGGAGGCCGACGAGGCCGACGTCGGCGAGGAGCTTTAGTTCGAGGTGTAGGGTGCGCGCCTGGCCGGGCTGGCCGGGCTCGGCCTGGTGCGGGGCGCGGTTGGTTGAGGTGGCGAAGTGCTTGTTGCCAAAGCCGCCGCGGCCGCCCTGGGCGACGACGACGCGCTCGCCGGGCTTGTCGAGGTCGCGCAGGAGGAGGCCGGTGTGAGCATCGCGGACGAGGGTGCCGACTGGGACTCGGATTTCGAGCGCTGGGGCGCTGGCGCCGGTCTTGTTGCTGCCCTGGCCGGGGCGGCCGTTGTCGGCGACCCATTGGTGGCGGAAGGTGAACTCGTAGAGGGTGTCCACGGCGGGGTCGGCGATGAGGACGACGTCGCCCCCGCTGCCGCCATTGCCGCCGTTGGGGCCGCCGCGTGGGACGTATTTTTCTCTGCGAAAGCTCACGCAGCCTGGCCCGCCATCGCCGCCTTTGACGTAGATCGTGGCCTCGTCGGTAAACACCAGCCGCCCCTGGAGCAGTGCCGGCTCAGCCTGGGATGACGTGGACCTTGCGGCCGGCGGCGAATTGCACGCGGCCGTCAACCTTGGCGAAGAGCGTGTTGTCGCTGCCGAGGCCGACGTTGTAGCCGGGCTTGAAGCGGGTGCCGCACTGGCGGACGATGATGGTGCCGGCAGAGACGCGTTGGCCGCCGAAGCGCTTGATGCCGCGGTTCTGGGGGTTGCTGTCGCGCCCGTTTCTCGACGAGCCTTGGCCCTTCTTGTGCGCCATTTCTATTCTCCTTCGGGTCAGTTTGCAACGATGCGTCAGTTTGCCACAATGCGTTCGATCTTGACTCTGGTGAGCTGCTGGCGGTGGCCCTTTGTGCGTCGGTAGCCGGTGCGGCGGCGGAACTTGCCGACTACGATCTTCCTGGCCAACTTGTGGGCGGCGACGGTGCCGACGACCCGCACCGTGGGGAGCACGGGGGTGCCGCAGCGCACGTCGGCGCCGTCGCTGTAGAAGAGCACGCGGTCGAACTCCACGGGCTCGCCGCTGGGGTCGTCGAGGAGCTCGACCTCGATGGTGTCCCCTGGGGCCACCTTGTACTGCTTGCCGCCGGTCTCGATGATTGCGTACATGCGGTCTCTCCTTCGTCAAAGGGTCAGTTTCTTCCCGTCTCGGAGGTGGCAAACGATCTCCAACTGGCCTGGCCTGAAGCTGGGGCAGTGGACGATGCGGATTCTGGTGCGGGTCTGCTCTTCGAGGCGCGCGAGGTCCTGGCGCTTGGCATTGGCCAGCCGCTCAGCCACGTCGGGGTGGGTGGAGACCTCGAGGGTTTCGACGTCTTTCTTCGAGAGCCCGAGGCGTATCTGGCGCATGGCGTGGGGGACCATGCTGTTGACGCTGCGGACGAGTCCTGCGCCCGCGCAGGTGGGGCAGCGGTCGTAGAGGGCGAACTTGGTGCCCTGGCGGACCCGCTGTCGGGTGATCTGCATGAGGCCGAAGCGGGACATGCGCAGGACTCGGCTGCGTGCGCGGTCGCGCTTTAGCTCGGTGGCCATGGTCTTTTCGACCTCGCGGCGGTGTTTTTCGAGGCGGAGGTCAATGAAGTCAATGACGATGACGCCGCCGAGGTCTCGGAGGCGGAGCTGGCGTGCGGCCTCGCGGGCCGCCTCGATGTCGGTGCGCAGGGCGGTCTCCTCGATGTCCGCCTCGTTTGTGTAGCGGCCGGAGTTTACGTCAATCGCCACCAGGGCCTCGGTCTGGTCAATCACGATGGAGCCACCGCTGGGGAGGGGGACGACGTTGTGGAAGGTCTTTTGGATTTCGGACTCGATGTGGTAGTGGTCGAAGATGGGTGCGGCGCCGCGGTAGTGCTTGACGAGTCTGCGGTGGCCGAGGCCGACCATGCGTAGGAACTCTGAGACCTGGCGGCAGACGTCCTCGGAGTCGATCACGATCTCCTCGATGTCGGGGGCGAAGACGTCGCGCATGCAGCGCAGGACGAGGTCGCTCTCCTGGTAGACGAGGGCCGGGGGCTGCGAGGAGCGGATGCGCTCCTCGACGGCCTGCCACAGGCTCGTCAGGTAGCGCAGGTCGCGCTGGAGGTCGGCCTTGCGCGCGTTGACGCCGGCGGTGCGAACGATGAAGCCCATGTCCTTTGGCAGCTCGAGCTCGGTCAGGAGCTTTCGCAGGCGCTCGCGCTCGGCCTCGTCGGCGATCTTGCGGGAGACCCCGTAGTGCACAACGCCCGGCATCATCACGAGCGAGCGGCCGGGGATGCTGACGTAGGTGGTGACGCTGGGGCCTTTGGTGCCGATGGGTTCCTTGATGACCTGGACGACGATTTCCTGGCCTTTGTGGATGAGGTTCTGGATCGGCGTATCGTCCTTGCGCCGCTTGGCGGTCGGGCTGTCGGTCGGCAGGAAGCTCTCGCCGTTGCCCGCCTTGACGTCGGAGACGTGGAGAAAGGCGTTCTTAGCCAGCCCGATGTCCACGAACGCCGCCTGGATGCCGCGCTCGACGTTGGTGATGCGCCCCTTGTAGATGTTGCCGAGGTACTGCTCGGTGCCAGCCGGCTGAATGTAAAGCTCCTGGAGCACAGAGTCCTCCAGGACTGCGATGCGGCTCTCCTCGGGCTCGAGGGCATTGACGACCATTATACGTTGCATTTCGGTTGCCCTTGTGGCAGTTCACTGCAATGGTTCCGGCTCGTTGAAGGGTTGAAGGCGAGCCTCACATTGGTGCGGCGCAGGCGGAACCGGGGCAGCTCAGCAGGGGGAACGCCCAGGAGCGCGCCGATGACCTCCGCGACCTTCGGGCCGCCGTCGCCCGCCCGCAGCTCAAGCTTGAGTACCCGCCCCTCCAGGGAAGCGGCCAGCACGGCTGAGCGGGCGTCGAGCACCCGCTCCTGGGGCCCGATGCCGCGTTGCACTGCGGGGGCATCGCGGGCCAGGAACCGCTCGACGTCGCTTGCCGCCAGTGCGAGGCCCTCGGGTAGGTGCACCTCGTAGGCGAGGGACTCGATGCGGGGGCGACAGCCCTGGGGGAGTTCCTCTGCGGCGTGCAACACCACCCCCTGGGGGGCCTGGCGCGCGAGGCGCTCAAGGGCCTCGGCGGGCGGCACGGGCGGGTCGAACTCCACCTCGAGGGCCTCGTTGTCGGCCTCAACGCCGAGGGCCAGGGCCGCCAGCACGCTGAGGCGGGGGTGGGGGTTGAACCCCTGCGTCATGCGCACGGGCAGGCCCGCACGGCGCAACGCGCGCTCAAAGAGCCGCATAAGGTCCCGATGGGATAGAAACCTGCCTTCTCCTTCCTTGGCGAAGCGGAACAGGATACGCTGAAGACCCATGGAGTCCCACAGCTTGTGACGCCGGCCGTCTGGTGCGTCGGTCCGCGGCAGCGTCTTACTTGTTGCAGATGGTTCTTGTCCGGGGCGCGCCCCCTTAGGCTACAGCTCGCCGGCGAGCGCCCTACGGGTGACTTCCTCCAGGTACGCTACGGTCTTGGTGCTTTCCTCGAACGTCAGCGCCTCGGCCGCCACCTTGCGCGCCTTCTCGTAGGTCGTGGAGCGAATGAGCTCTTTGATCTCGGGCAGGACGGCCGGGCTGACGCTGAAGTCGCTGAGCCCCATGCCCATCAGGAGGAGGGCGTAGATTGGCTCGCCGGACATCTCGCCGCACATTGCGACTGGGATGCCGTGCTTGCGGCCCTCGCTGACGACGTGAAGGACCATGCGCAGGATGGCCGGATGGGCCGGCTGGTAGAGGCCTGAGACCGCTTCGTTGCCCCGGTCCACGGCCAGCGTGTATTGAACCAGGTCGTTGGTCCCGATGGAGAGGAAGTCGACCTCTTTGGCCAGGATGTCTACGATGTGTGCGGCGCCGGGGACCTCGACCATGATGCCGATGCCCACGGTGGGATCGAAGGGGATGCCTTGCGCGTCGAGCTCCGCCATTGTCTCGCGGACCACGCTCTTGGCCTGGCGGACCTCGCGCAGGTCGGTGATCATGGGGAAAAGGATGTTGACGCTGCCCTCGGCGGAGGCGCGGAGTATGGCCCGCAACTGGGTGCGGAAGAGGTCCATGTGCTGGAAGGCCAGGCGGATGGAGCGGCAGCCGAGGAAGGGGTTCCTCTCCGGCGCCGAGCTCGTGCCGCCGCTGGTTGCTGAGAGCTTGTCGCCGCCCATGTCGAAGGTGCGGATGGTGAGGGGACGTTTGCCCAGGGCCTTGGCCACGTGGCGGTAGGCCTCGTAGTGCTCCTCTTCGGTGGGGGGGCTGCCCTTTTCGAAGAAGAGGAACTCGGTGCGGTAGAGGCCCACGCCCTCGGCGCCGCGCGCGAGCGCGGTATCGATCTCTTGGGGCGACTCTATGTTGGCATAGAGGTACACGCGGTGCCCATCGCGAGTCTCGGCGGGGAGCGAGCGGATGCGCTCCAGCCGCACCTCGCGCTCGTGGATGTTGTGCGCGATGGCCTGGTAGCGGTCCAGGGTTCGGTTGTCGGGGTTCACCACCACCAGCCCCTCCGTGCCGTCCACGATCACGAGGTCGCCGGCAACGACCTCGGCGGTGAGGGAGCCGGTGCCGACCACGGCGGGGATGCCAAGGGCCCGTGCGATGATGGCGGTGTGAGAGGTGCGGCCGCCAGCGTCGGTGGCCAGGGCGACAACTTTCGACTTGTCCAGCGTCACGGTCTGCGAGGGGGTGAGGTCATGGGCCACCAGGACGACGGGGTGGTCGAGGTGGCCGAGGTCCTCGCGCTTGGTGCCCAGGAGGTGGCGCTGAATGGCGTGCTCGACGTCGTAGAAATCGCGGGCGCGCTCCTTGAGGAAGTCGTTGGCCAGGAAGACGCGCACGTGGCGCTTGATGACGAGTGAGACGGCGAACTCTGCGGTGCAGAGCTCGGACTCGATGGTCTGGCTGATCTCGCGGCGCAGCCCCTGGCTGCGGAGCATGTCAATGTGGACGTCGAAGATCCTGAGGTACTCGCCATCGGCCTTCTCGGCGGCGGACTTCTGGATCTGCTGGACGTCGGCGATGGCGGCCTCGACGGCGTGTTCGAAGCGTGCCTTCTCGGTGGGGACCTCGCTGGGGTTGAGCTTGCGGTGTGAGACGGGGAACTCGCGTGTGTCGAGCACGAGCGCCTCAGCGATGGCTACGCCGGGCGAGCCCGGAACCCCTTTCTTGGCGATCATGGCTTGCCTCCGCCCCTATCCGCAGGCGCCTCAGGCATCTCGTCGAAGCCGCGGCGCACCAGGTCCGCCACCGCCTCCGCGGCCTCCTGCGCGTCGGCACCGTGGGCGGCAATTGTCAGCTTCGTCCCCCTCCGCGCGTCCAGTCCAAGCAACTGGATGATCTCCTTGGCATCAACAACCTGCCCCCCGCAGCGGATTGTGACATCGCAACCGTACTTGCTGGCCACCCTTGCCACGAGCGTGGCCGGCCACGCGTGCATGCCCTGGGGGTTCGGAACCTCCACGTCCAGCTCGACGTGCCGTGGTGGGGCAACCGGGGCTCTCTCCGCTGCTGTCGGCGATGCCATTGGGTGCTCGTCCTGTCCTGTCGGCCAGGCTACGGGGTCGGCTCGGCCTCGTCGGCCGTCTCGGGCTCCTCGGGAGACATTGGCGCCGCCGGGGCCCCGTGCCCGCGGTGGTCCCGGACACGGTCCTTATGTTTGCGGAGCTGGGCCTCGGTCTTGTCGAACGCTAAGTCTATGGCCTCATTGAGGTTCTGTGTCGTCACGCGGGCGATCACTGGCGCGCCGTGGCTGACATTGGCCACGATTTCCGCGCACCGCCGCTCCTTCTCCGCATCGAGGTTCACGTGGATGGTCACGACGCCATCAAAGATGCGCCGAATGTGCTGAGCCTTCTCAACGACGCGCCGGCGCGTCTCCTCGTCGATCTCGATGTGGTGCGCGAAGACCTGGATGGGCACAATCGCTCTCCTTGCGTCGGCAGAGTGAGGACTTAACGAGGCCCTGCTTCTGCACGCCGTGCATACGCTGAAAGCATTATATCTTACGCTATTCGGCCTTGCCGGTCAAAGTTTTTTCGGCCCCGCGCTTGACACGCCGCTGCCACCGGCTACCATGAAAGGCCCTGGGCTGCGTGTCTACCCCTGAGTCGAGGACCCGGGTGTGTATTACCCGAGCTTTGCAGACTTCGAGCGCATCGCGGGCGGCGCGAACGTCGTGCCCGTCTACCGCCAGCTCCTGGCCGACACCTTGACCCCTGTCTCGGCCTTCCAGAAGCTGGGCGTGGCCGACCACGGGTTCCTGCTGGAGAGCGTGACGGGCGGCGAGCGGATAGGCCGCTACTCGTTCCTGGGCGCCGACCCGCCCACCCTCATCCGAGCCACGCGCGACACCGTCGAGGTCGTCCGCGACGGCTCGACGACCCAACACCACTCCGAGGACCCGCTTCGGGACCTCGAGGGGCTTCTCGCGCCCACCCGCCCGGCCCGTGTGCGGGGCCTCGACTGCTTCACCGGCGGCGCCGTCGGCTATCTGGCCTACGACGTGGTGCGCTACGTCGAACACCTGCCGAACCCGCCGCCTGACGACCGCGGCCTGCCCGACTACTACATGATGGTGTGCGACACCCTGGTGGTATTCGACCACGTGTTCAAGACCATCAAGGTGGTCCACAACGCCCGCCTCGACGGGCGCTCGCCACGCCAGGCCTACGACGCCGCCGTGGCCGCGATTGACGCCGTCGTGGAAAGGCTCCGCACCCCCGTCACGACCCTTACCGACGACATTCCGCCCGGCGGCGAGGTCACTATCCCCTTCGAGAGCACGTTCTGCCGCGCAGACTACGAGGCGGTGGTCGAGCGCTGCAAGGAATACATCCGGGCAGGCGACATCGTCCAAGTCGTCCCCTCCCAGCGCCTCGCCGTCCAGACACACGCCGACCCCTTCAACGTCTATCGCACGTTGCGCGTGATCAACCCTTCCCCTTACATGTTCTACCTGAAGCTGGGCGACGTGACGCTTGTGGGCGCGTCGCCGGAGGTTATGGTGAAGGTCGAGGGCGACAGGATCACGGTGCGGCCCATCGCCGGCACCCGCCGCCGCGGAGCGACCCCCGAGGAGGACGACGCCTTGGCCGCCGAGCTCATCGCCGACCCCAAGGAGCGCGCCGAGCACGTCATGCTCCTCGACCTCGGCCGCAACGATGTCGGTCGCGTCTCCCTCTACGGCTCCGTCCGCGTCACAGAGCAGATGGTCATCGAGCGCTACTCCCACGTCATGCACATAACGTCCAACGTCGAGGGCACGCTCGACCGCAGCCGCTACACGCCGTTCGACGTGTTACGCGCGTGCCTGCCGGCCGGCACCGTCTCCGGCGCGCCCAAGGTCCGCGCCATGCAGATCATTGACGAGGTGGAACGCACCCGCCGCGGCCCCTACGCGGGCGCCGTGGGCGCAATAGACTACTGTGGCAACATCAACACCTGCATCACCCTCCGCACAATCGTATTCCGGGGCGACAGGGCATACGTCCAGGCCGGGGGCGGCATCGTGGCCGACTCCGTGCCCGCCCTGGAGTACGAGGAGACCATCAACAAGGCCAAGGCCCTCCTGCGCGCCATCGAGGTCGCCGAGCGCCATATGGGCGGCGCGCGCGAGCGCTAGCCCCCAATGGCGCGACGCTGCGCGGCCAGATGAAGCATCTCCTCATAGAGCTTGGCCATGCGCTCAAGGAAGCGGCCCTCGGTGAACTCCGAGGTCACCCGTCGCCGCGCAGCCTCGCCCATCGCGCGACGGCGCCCCTCGTCCCCGAGAAGCCGCTGCGTCTCGCCTGCAAAGACCCCTGCGTCGCCGGGCGGGACGAGGACCCCGCTGACCCCGTGCTCGATGACGTCGCGGTTCCCAGCAACATCGGATGCCACGACGGGCACTCCCTGCGCCATCGCCTCCAGCAGCGAGTAGGGCAGCCCCTCGTAGAGCGACGGCAGAATCACCACGTCGAATGCCGCCACAAGCTCGGCAGCGTCGGCACGATGCCCCAGCACACGAATGGGAAGAACGGGAGACCAGATTGCGGACTGCGGATTGCGGATTGCGGATTGAGGGGATAGCAGAGAAAGAGCGTGCGGGCAAGGGGCTGGCGACAGACGGCGAACGTAGCGGTGGTCCTGCGGGCTTAGCGCAGCGCCGACGATGAAGAGCTTGACACCCGGCATCTCGCGGGCCAGAACTGCACCTGCTGACAGGAAGGTCTGGACATCTTTCTGCGGCGTGAGGCGGCCGACGAAGGCTGCGGCCAGCTCCGCCGGGTCCAAGCCTAATTCGCAACGGAACTTCTGGCGGGTGGCGGCGGGCTCGGTCGCCGGCAGCGAAATCCCGTTTTCGACGACCACGAGCTTCTCTGGCGCCCCGATGCCGGCCCGAAGCGCGGTCTCCCGCTGGCTCGGCGAGACGAGCACAAGGCGGTCGGCCCAGGCCGCAGCCCGCCGCTCCAACGCCCTGTAGAGCCGGGTCAGGGGGGTGTCCCGCCGTTCAAATGGGAAGGTGTGAGGCGTGTGGAGGACGGCCGGGACCCCCGCCCGCCGCGCGGCCAGACGCCCCAGGAAGCCCCCCTTGGCCGCATGAGTGTGCACGATGTCGTAGCGCTCGGCCCGCATCAGCCCGGTGAGCGCCCGCAGTGCCGCAAAGTCGCTCAGTGGGGCAGGGCGCCGGAGCATCCGCACGGGAATGATGCGGACGCCGCGCGCCGCCAGCACACCCAGCTCGCCCAGCGCCGCGCGGTCGCGCTTCAGCGAGCAGGCGAGGTGGCACTCGAAGCCCCGCTCGACGAGGCCGCCGAGGAGCTGGGCGACGTGTTTCCGCGCCCCACCGACGTTTGCCTCGAGCACCTCGAGCACCTTGGCACGCGACATTGCCACCTCCGACCGAATCCTAGCACAAGCCCAGGCTCGGCGCAACCCACCAAGCGCCAGGCCGGAGAGCCAACCACCCGAGGCGACCCGCGGCTTGGCCCTCTGTCGCCAATGGCGCAACGCAATGCCACAACTAGACTTAGGAGATGATGCTCATCAGGGGGTCAAGCCAGTGCCTACGATATTGGTCCGCTGTAGCCAGCGGCGCCTAACACGACAGTGCTGCTTTCCCCGGCGCAAGCCCCAAAGCGTTGTCATTCTGAGCGTAGGCCGCCTCTGGCTCGCCAGGGTCGTGACCAGCCAAGAGGCCGACTTCACGCAAAGCGTTGTCATTCTGAGCGTCGGCGGCCTCCTCTCGGCTACGCTCGGGGCAGGCTTGGCGGCCGGACACGGCAACGCTACTTTTCCCGGCGCAAGCCACAAAACGTTGTCATTCTGAGCGTAGGCCGCCCCTTGGCGGCCGAAGCGAAGAATCTGCCTTGGCTCGCGTCCGGGCATAGACTCCAGCGCTCAACCAGGGGCTGACCGCGCGGGGAGGGGGAGATTCTTCGCTCCGCCCGCCAGGAGGCGGGCTCCGCTCAGAGTGATATGCGGGTACCGGGAGGCGGGCTACGCTCAGAATGACCTACGGGCGTGGCGTACCTGCTGTGTTGACAAGCAGTTGTTTCCCTTGGGGCAAGACAATGCAGCGTTGTAGTGCTAAGTCCTCTAGCGCCAATGGGATGACGACTTGCGGACCGAACGTCAATCTGGTTGCTCCGCCGCGGCTGGTCATTCGCGGGAGGTTGAACGCGGCGAGGAACTCTTGGGGCTGGCAGGCGTCTAAGAAGACGGGTATAATGCGCGCTGATAGCCCGTTCCCCGGTCTTGGAGAACTACGATGAGAAGGCTTCTCGTGCTGGCGGCGGTCGTGCTGGTTGGGTCGGTGGCGGCGGCGGAGAGCGTGGCGCCGGCGCTGGTGGTGCGGGTGCGGCCCGATGCGCCGAAGCCAGAGGCGCTGAGAATCACCAAGCTGGCCGTGGAGGCGCGCATCTTCGGCTTCGTCGCCGAGACGAAGATGACGATGACGTTCTTCAACCCCCACGAGCGGGTGCTGGAGGGCGACCTCTACTTCCCCCTGCCCGAAGGCTCCACTGTGAGCGGCTACGCCCTCGACATCGGCGGCTCGATGGTGGACGGCGTGGTGGTGGAGAAGGAGAAGGGGCGCACGGTCTACGAGAAGATCGTCCGCGAGGGCATTGACCCCGGCCTTGTCGAGTGGGCGAAGGGGAATAACTTCAAGACCCGCGTCTTCCCCATCCCCGCCAAGGGCACCCGCACGGTCAGGGTGGACTACGTGGCCGAGGTGGTGGATGGGGCGGACGGGACCAGCTATCGCCTGCCGCTGGCGTTTAAGGAGAAGCTCGACGAGTTCGCCCTCCGCATCGAGGTAGTCAAGGGCATGGCCGAGCCAAAGGTCTCCAGCGGCGGGCCGGCTGGCCTCAGCTTCTCGAGGTTCCAGGACGCCTTCATCGCCGAGAGCAAGGGGAAAGACGTCTCGCTTGACCGCGACCTGGTCGTGGCCCTGCCCGACGTGGCGAAGCAGAAGGTGTTGGTGGAGAAGGGGCCTGACGGGCAAACATATTTCTGCATCAACGACCTGCCGACTGACCCGCGGGACGAGAAGGCGCGGAAGGCGGCGGCGGCGCCGCAGCGGCTCGCAATCCTGTGGGACGCCTCGGCCTCGCGGGCCAAGGCCAACCACGCGCGCGAGTTGGAGATCCTCACCGCCTACGTCGGCTCGCTGCCCAAGCCGCCGACGATGGACCTCATCGTGTTCCGCAACGAGGCCGAGAAGCCGAAGCGGTTCACGAGCGTCAACGACCTCGTTGCGGAGCTGAAGGCCGTGGCGTACGATGGCGGCACGCAGATCGGCAGCGTGGCGTTCGCCGAGGGCGATCAGCCCGACCTGTGCCTGCTCTTCACCGACGGCATCTCGAACTTCGGCAAGGAGGAGCCGGCGGGCATCAAGTGCCCAGTCTATATCTTCAACGGCGAGGCGACGGCCAACCACGCTTTCCTGCGCTACTTGGCCCTTGCCACGGGCGGCGAGTACTTCAACCTCGCGCGGCTCGACGCCAAGGCGGTGGTGCCCAACATTGGCAGCCCGGCCTTCGCCTTCCTGGGTGCCGCGGCCGACGGCGCGGCGGTCGAGGAGACCTTCCCGAAGCTCACCCAGCCCATCCACGGGCGGTTCACCCTCGTCGGAAAGCTAAAGGGCGACGCGGGCAAAGTCACTATCAGCTACGGCGCAAGCGGCAAGCCTTTGGTCCAGGCGCCCTACACGATCTCGCGCGCCGATGCGGCCGAGGGCAACCTGCTCCGCCGCCTGTGGGCGCAGAAGAAGGTCGCCGACCTGGAGGTCTTCCCCAAGCGCAACGAGAAGGAGATCACCGAGGTCGGCAAGCGGTACGAGATTGTCACGCCCTACACGTCCCTCATCGTCCTCGACAGCCTCGAACAATACGTCCAGCACCGCATCCTCCCGCCCAAGTCGCTGCCCAAGGTGCGCGAGCAGTACATCGAGATCGTCGAGAAGCAGCGGCTCGCCGACGAGAAGAACCAGGAGGAGAAACTCCGCTCCATCATCGCCCTTTGGACCGAGCGCGTGAAATGGTGGGAGACCGAGTTCAAGTACCCGAAGGACTTCAAGTACACCGAAAAAGAGGTGAAGGGGGAGATCGAGGGCGCGCGGACCGCTGGTGGGCGCGTGCGCCTCGAGAGCCGCGCGGGTGGCGCGGCAGCACCGGCGCGCGACGCGCAGGCCCCGCGGCCGGCAGCCCCGGCGCCCTCCTCGGGGCGAGAGCTCGCCGATGGCGACGTCCCGAGGGAGGCGGAAAGCCTGAACACGGTCGCCCAGGGCGGCGAAAACCTGCGCCGCCTGGATGACAAAAAGGACGGCGACGGCGGCGGTCGAGCTGCCGCACCGGCCATTGCCATCAAGCCCTGGGACCCGAAGACACCTTACCTTGAAGCCCTCAAGAAGGCCAAGCCCGAGGAGGCATTCGCCCTCTACCTCAAGCAGCGCGAGGAATACGGCGCATCGCCCGCCTTCTTCCTCGATTGCGCCAACCACTTCCTCGCCCAGAAGCAGGAGGCGACGGCCCTCCAGGTGCTCTCCAACGTCGCGGAGCTGGAACTTGAGAACGCCGCGTTGGTGCGCGTCCTCGCCCATCGCCTGGCCCAGCTCGATGGCGTGAGGAACCTTGAGCTGGCCTCGATGCTCTTCGAGGAGGCGTTGCGGATGCGGCCCGAGGAGCCGCAGTCGTGGCGCGACCTCGCACTGGTCCTGGCCCGCCGCGCCGAGGCCCTCCGCAAGGAGCGGCCCGACGAGGCCAAGGCCCTCTATGCCCGAGCCATCGAGCTCCTTTACCACGTCGTGCTCAACAAGTGGGACCGCTTCGAGCAGATCGAGCTCATCGCCCTGATGGAGCTCAACGCCATCCTGCCCAAGGCCAAGGCCGCGGGCGTGGAGAAGACCAACGTGGACCCGCGCCTCGTCAAGCTCCTCGACGTGGATGTGCGGATCGTGATGACCTGGGACGCCGACAACACGGACATGGACCTCCACGTCGTCGAGCCCTCTGGCGAGCGGGCCTACTACGGCCACCAGCGCACCACCATCGGCGGAAACGTCAGCCGCGACTTCACCCAGGGCTATGGCCCTGAGGAGTATCTCCTGAAGAAGGCCATGCAGGGGATGTACACCATCCAGGCCAACTTCTACGGCAGCCGCTCCGCCCAGCTCATGGGCGCGGTGACCCTCCAAGCGGACGTCTTCACGAACTTCGGCCGCCCGACCGAGCAGCGCAAGTCCTTGACCCTGCGCCTCACCGAGAAGAAGGAAACATTCACCGTCGGCCAAATCGAGTTCTGAACCGTTGCAAGGCATTCCGTTTTCCTTCGCCAGCGGGTATAATATGGCCAGGGGAGGGGACTCGCGAAGGAGCACGGCATGACCTACCGCGGCCATGTCGAGAATGGGGTGGTGGTGCTTGATCAGGCAGTTCCGTGGCCTGACGGGACTCCAGTGAATGTGGAGCCCGTTGGGAAAGAGGAGAGTGAGTCGCCGCTCAGCGAAGTGCTGCTGAGGTACGCCGGCAAGGCCAAGGGGCTGCCGCCGGACGCCTCGCGCAACCTGGACCACTACCTCTACGGAGCTCCCAAGCGATGACCGCGCGCTTCGCAGACACGTCGTTCTACATCGCACTGTTCAATCCGCGGGACGAGGCTCACTCGCAGGCCCTGCGCTATGCTGAGCAGGCTGACCTTTCTATCGTCACCACGGCGTGGGTGCTCGCCGAGCTGGCGAACTACCTGGCCAACACCCCGAACCGCGGCCTCTTCGCGTCATTCGTCAGGGACTTGCGCCGTAAGCCGCAGGTCACCATCGTCCCGCCCGACGGCGTTCTCTTCGAGGAAGGAATCCGCTTGTATGACCAACGTGAGGACAAGACTTGGTCACTCACCGACTGCATCTCGTTCCTGGTCATGCAGCGCCACGAAGTGAAGGATGCCCTCACAACTGACCACCATTTTGAGCAGGCGGGCTTTGTGGCCCTGCTGAAGCCTTGAGAGGGGCGCCAACGTGTTGAAGCGCGCGGTTCGGAGCTTCCTTGCGGCCACCGTTGTGGCCGCCGCGGTGATTTCGCTTGCCGGCGAGGCCAGGGAACTCTTTGCCGCGTTCCTCGAGAAGCCGGGCAAGGAGACCTATCTTGCAGTCTTCAAGGCGGTGACGGAGGCCAAGAGCTATGACCCGTACTCCACGGACCTCGACGATGCCTGGGGCCTCGTGAGGGAACAGAAGTTCAGGGACGCGCAGGAAAAGTTGGACAAGGCGATGCCGAACCTGCTCTTGAGCCCTCGCGCGCACACTCTGGCAGCAATGGCGGCGGAGGGCCTCGGCGAGGCCGAGAAAGGCAAGGCAGAGCGCGACGCGGCGGCCAAGTGCGTCCAGGGCATGCTCGCTACAGGGGACGGCTCGGCCGACAAGCCCTACCTCGTCACCCGCGTCAGCGACGAATACGACCTCCTCCGACACCTCAAGCGGGCCAAGACCAGCCAGGGCCTCAAGCATAAGGGCGACAAGGCGTTCGACGTCATGCAGTGCGCCGACGGCTCCGAGGTCTGGTTCGACATCACGGTCGTCTTCGGCAGCCTCTCGAGGCGGTTCAGGCAGAAGTGAGCTCTTCGAGCAAGCGACGGTAGTAGGCGTAGTGCTCGAATGGGATGTTGGCTCGGACCCGCCCGTCGGCCAGGGGGACGTAGCCGCCCTGGGCGAGGAGCGGGGGGATGACCCGCGTCATCTCGCGGCGGATGGCCTCGGGGCCGCTGAGCAACACGTCGAGGTCAATCCCGCCGATCAGGCGCAGGCCCCGGCCAAACTGGCCCCGCAGCGCCAGGTAGTCCATCGCCTCGGTGTTCACCTCGCACGCCCACAGGCAGTTGAAGCCTGCCTTGAGCACGCCCGGCAGGAGCACCCGCGCGTTGGCGTAGGTGATGTAGCAGAGGGTCTCGACGCCATAGCTTCGGACAAGGCCGAGGACTGGGCGGTAGCTGGCGAGGACAAACGTCTCGTAGGTAGCAGGGGAGAGGAGGGGGCCGTCGTTGCCCCCGATTGGCTCTGAGAACGACACAAAGTCAACGTCCACCTCGCTCAGCACGCGCTCGGCGACCTGCGCGGCAAAGTGGGCGCAGATGCCCATGACCTCGCGGACGAACAGCGGCTCGTCCTTGAGCAGGTAGACGGCCTCGGTGAAGCGCGGCCAGTCGTGGACGCCCATCGAGAGGAAGAAGCCGCGGTGGAGGGGGAGCTCGAGGACGAAGTCGCGGGTGCGCCAGGCCGCGACCTGGGCCGCCCAGTCCTTGGGGAAGCGGGCCGGGTCGTCCGGGTTGAGCCGCCGCCGGAGCTCATCCAGGCACTCCGACGTCGCCGTCCACTCCTCCATCGCGGGGATGGGCTCGAGGCTCACTGGGACGCGCTCGCGGCGGTCGGTGTGGAACACTGCCCCCAGGTCGGCGTCCTTTGGCAGGCCCTGCGCGTGCCAGCGCTCGAGCACGTCGTCGCGCAGCCCCTCCTCGAAGTACGGCACGCGGTCGGGCCGCCCGTAGCGCATCGTCTGCCGAAACCGCTCGCGGCTGGTCACCTCTCGGGTCTCCGGCTTCCGGCCGGCCTTTGTAACCCCATTTGCTGCCAAAGTCAAGCTGTTGTAGGATTAT
>Ga0101944_10000613_pt1 | contig 99424 bp, 80 predicted proteins | sample DewCreD2012metaG_FD_75245 | JGI IMG/M metagenome (GOLD analysis project Ga0101944, IMG submission 75245) | Hot spring sediment bacterial and archeal communities from British Columbia, Canada, to study Microbial Dark Matter (Phase II) - Dewar... ... | reverse complement strand
GGAGGCAGTCATGCCTCCTTTTTTCTTTTGTGATTATTCTCCCATCTTTCTTTTAAATGTTTGCAAGACAACTCCTCAAGGCATTGTTTTTTACCTCTCTCTTCAACCAACAACCATCAACGAACAACGAACAACTAATCAATCAGTTGGCTAGCGCATCCCGACGGGAGTCGGGATGGTCGTGTGTTCGAGTCGGATCACCCCGACCAGGTAACAGTAAAGGAGGCTAATACGGCCTCCTTTTTTCTTTTGCGCAGTTGGCTAGCGCATCCCGACGGGAGTCGGGATGGTCGTGTTGTTCGAGTCGGATCACCCCGACCAAGGATAAGAAAAGGAGGCAGGAACAGCCTCCTTTTTAAGCTTGTAGTTGGGAAAACGAATCCTGTTCGTTTAACTTATTGGAGGTAAATTTATCTTAATTGTCAAAAAATACATTATGATTGCGTTTAAAAAAATAAATATTTTAGTAAAATATTTTAAAGTTAAATCAATGAAGAAAGTGTTATTTTCTACAATTTTATGTGCTTTTGCATTTTATAGCGCAAAGGCTCAAAACATCACAGGTATGTATGCTAACCTGGGGAATGGCTACATGTATAACTCCAACCAGCCCGATTTTTATAGAAACTCTATTGGTAAGTCCTTTAGCTTCGGGCTTTTTAATAGGTTTGCCATTAAAGGTGCTCAAAGCAGGCTGAACTACGATTTTTCGCTCTGCAATTTTCACTACCAGAACGATACCGTAAGTGCTGTTGCCCTCCAAAATATGCTTGGAGTCGATTTTTTGTTAAATCCCTTTAGCCAGGGTAGCTCCGGGCAGGTAAACTTATTTATAGGTGTGGGAGTTTATGGACTTTTTCAGACTCGTTCCTTTGAGCCAAGTTCTGCCATTGAAACAATAAACGATGGTTACTCAGGTTACGCAGGTCTCGGGTTTAAGGTTAACTATGTTATTCCTATTCAGGACACAGAAAAGACCGAAACGGCCTTTACTCTTGGCTTTACCTTTCGGCCTAAAGCCCTTTTGTTAAGTAAAGATGACATTCCCACTTTTACAACAGCCTCGTTTACATTAGGTTTTGAGTTTGGCAGAAAGCGGTAGTATGGAGTAGTGAAGTATTGAAGGTTCTCCCAAAATTTCATCTCCATTCTTTAATCTAATTCTAATTATAGATGATGGGCTAATGCTTGTCAGCTTTTTTATTGTCTTTTAGAGCAATCCTTTGTAGCCCTATAGTTTATAACCTATCAAAAAAATAGATATCTTTATTCATTAAAAAATATTGTTTAAAATCAATTTAAATAGTTGTTTTAGCATTGCAAAATATTAGTATTTTTGCATCAAATTGAAATATCTAAATTTATAAATATTAATAGTTATGGCAGTCTTCAAATCGCTAAGCACCGACGATGCTAAGGAATCAGCAGGTAAGGATTTTCCTGTTGAAAAAGTGAGGGTTTTGATCTTGGGATCGGGCCCTGCAGGCTATACCGCTGCAATATATGCAGCAAGGGCTAACCTTAAACCAGTTCTTTATGAGGGAATTCAACCCGGAGGGCAGTTAACCACCACCACTGAAATTGAAAATTTTCCCGGTTACCCCAATGGGATTACCGGCACCGAAATGATGGAAGACCTTAAAAAGCAAGCTATGCGCTTTGGAACCGATGTAAGGTTTGGTATAGCAACTTCCACCGATTTATCCAAGCAACCCTACAAGGTTACTATTGATGATGAAAAGGTAATTGAAACCGATGCTCTAATCATTGCAACTGGAGCAACTGCAAAGTACCTTGGACTTGAATCGGAAGAAAAGTTTAAGGGCATGGGGGTTTCAGCTTGTGCAACTTGCGATGGGTTCTTCTATCGCGGTAAGGACGTTGCCGTTGTAGGCGGTGGTGATACCGCTTGCGAGGAGGCTACCTATTTAGCTGGTTTGTGCAATAAGGTTTACATGGTTGTCCGTAAACCATACCTGCGTGCTTCAAAGGCAATGCAAGAGCGTGTTTTCAAAACCCCTAACATTACCGTGCTCTTTGAACATGTTACCAAGGAGATTGTAGGCGACCAGAGCGGTGTAAATGGGGTAATTCTTACCAACACAAAAACCGGTGAGGATGTTAAAATTGATATTTCAGGATTCTTCCTGGCCATTGGCCACCATCCTAATTCGGATATTTTCAAACCCTGGATCGAAACCGATGAGGTTGGCTATATCAAAACCATTCCCGGAACTACCAAAACAAACCTTCCCGGAGTTTTCGCCTGCGGCGATGTTCAAGATCCTCACTACCGTCAAGCAATTACTGCTGCCGGGTCGGGCTGTATGGCAGCCATTGATGCTGAGCGGTATCTCGGGGAACGAAATTTTTAAAGCAGAATAATGTAGTCATGAAAAGAGAAACCCCGCCAAAGCGGGGTTTCTCTTTTATTAGGAGTTACTGAATTAGATCTGAGCAATCTTTTCCTTGTCGTACTTTCCTGCTAGCAGTTTTTCCCTAACGGCTGCAAAGGCGTTGATTGTTTCCTTTACATCGTCGAGGGTGTGAACGGCTGTGGGTATTAAGCGGAGCAGGATTTGTCCTTTGGGAATAACCGGGTAAACCACCATGGAGCAGAAAATTCCGTAGTTTTCGCGTAGGTCAAATACCATGTTTGCTGCTTCGGGTATTCCTCCCTTCATGTAAACTGGGGTTACTGGCGATTCAGTTTTACCAATATCGAATCCCATTTCCTTTAATCCCGATTGAAGCGCATTGACAACCTTCCAAAGGTTTTCCTTGAGCTCTGGTTGGGTTTGTAGTAGTTCCAAACGCTTAAGTGCACCAATCACCATGGGCATGGGTAACGACTTAGCAAATATCTGCGAACGCATGTTATATGTTAAAAACTTTATTACCTGTTCGCTCGAAGCCACAAAGCCACCAATCCCTGCCATGCTCTTAGCGAATGTTGAAAAGTAAATATCAATCTCATCCATTACACCAAAGTGCTCTGGAGTACCTGCACCTGTTTTACCCATGGTTCCAAAGCCATGGGCATCGTCAACCAGAATGCGGAAGTTGAACTCCTTCTTCAAGTCAACAATAGCTTTTAGGTTGCCCAGGTCACCTGCCATACCAAATACACCCTCAGTAATCAGGAGAATTCCCCCACCGTTTTTTTCGGCGGTTTTGGTAGCGTGCTGCAACATTTTGCGGCAGCTATCCATATCGTTGTGCTGGTAAACAAAACGTTTCCCGGGGAAAAGACGAAGTCCGTCAATAATACATGCGTGCGATTCGGAATCGTATACAACCACATCGTTACGGTTAAGCATGGTATCAATAATGGAAACCATACCCTGGTAGCCGTAGTTAAGCAGGTAAGCCGATTCCTTACCTACAAACTTTGCAAGTTTTTGCTCAAGTTCTTCGTGCTTGGTGGTTTGACCGCTCATCATGCGGGCACCCATTGGGTAAGCCATGCCATACTTTGCAGCGGCTTCAGCGTCAGCTTTGCGAACCTCAGGATGGTTGGCCAAGCCTAAGTAATTGTTCAAACTCCATGTTAAAACCTCTTTCCCGCGGAAAATCATGCGGGGTTTAATTTCGCCCTCAAGTTTTGGAAATGAAAAATAGCCATGGCTATACTGTTGCCATTGGCCTATTGGGCCCATGTTGTTAATCTTATCAAAAATATCCACGGTTATAAAAAATTTTGGTTAATAATTCGTTACCTCAAATTCTCAGCAAATCTATACTAAATTTGCTATCAATACGTTTGTTGGTTATAAAAATTATTCACGGCATTTTATAATTACTTGTAATACATTGCATTAACAAATTTTATGATCGAACAGCATCAATTTTTTGGTCATGTAATTCCAAAAACAGTAATTTTCACAAAGATTTTGAATAAATTTGCCTGCTTAAAACAAAGCATTAATTAATAATTGGTTTGATTATGAAAATTCAAGGCCTTTTTAAGTTTGAGAGAACTTTCTTGCTTTTCTTTATTATTGTTCTTTTGTCGTCGTGTAGTGGATTTGAGAAGGTTCTTAAGAGTAAGGACTATGAATATAAATACAAGATGGCCTTGGAGTACTACAAAAAGAAAGATCATTACCGATATGTAACCTTACTTGAGCAGCTTCAAAGCGTTTATAAGGGTACATTCCGAGCTGATACTATTGATTTTTACTTGGCTCAGGGCTATTACCATCAGGGCGATTACCTGCTTGCAGGTCACCAGTTCGATATGTTCCGAAAAAACTATCAGCGTAGTGTTTTTACTGAGGAGGCAGAGTTTATGTATGCTTACTGTTTCTACATGTCGTCGCCAAGGCCTGAACTTGATCAATCCAATACTCTTGCTGCTATTGAAGCATTTACTGAATTTATCAACCGCTACCCCACTTCATCACGAAAGGCTGAGGTGAATAAGATAATGACCGAATTACGCGACAAACTGGTTGAAAAATCGTATCTTAGTGCTATGCTTTACTACAAGATTGGCGATTACAAGGCTGCTATTGTAGCAATTCGCAATAGTATAAGGGACTACCCTGAAAGCAAGCACCGCGAGGAACTAATGTTTCATCTACTTAAGGCATCATACCTTTTGGCCGATAATAGTATTGAGAGTAAGCGAAGGGAACGTTTTCAGAATGCGCTTGATGAGTACTACTCCTTTATTAGCGAGTACCCTAGTTCTAGGTACTCAATCGAGGCCAAAAAAATGTACGATGCTACAATGAAAGTGTTGCAAAACTTAAACTAAGTATAAATATCGCTATGGACATCAAAAAAATCAATGCACCGGTTAACACAGTAACTCGCGATTTGGATAAGTTGGACAGGGAAACAGGCAATATTTACCAGTCGGTTCGAATAATTGCCAAGCGTGCCAATAAGATTAGCATTGATATGAAACAGGAGCTTAACCGTAAGCTCGAAGAGTTTGCTTACTACACCGATAACCTTGAGGAGGTTTTTGAAAACCGCGAGCAAATTGAGATTTCAAAGTTCTATGAGCGTCTTCCAAAACCTACACTCATAGCTGCACAGGAGTTTCTGGACGGCAAGCTCCACTATGAGTTCAAGGAGGATCAACCTTCCGAAAGTGAGGCTTAAAGGAAAACATATTCTTATCGGTGTTACCGGTAGCATTGCAGCCTATAAGGCTGCAACGCTTATCCGCCTGCTTGTAAAGGAGGGTGCCGAGGTTAAGGTGTTAATGACCCCCCTGGCCAAGGAGTTTATTACTCCGCTAACTTTAGCAACTCTCTCCAAAAACCCTATACTGGTCGATTTTTTTAATCCAGAAAACGGTGACTGGAATAGCCATGTGGATTTAGGCCTTTGGTCCGATTTATATATCATTGCGCCAGCTTCGGCCAATACTATTGCTAAAATGGCTACCGGAGTAGCCGATAACCTTTTGCTTACTACATATCTTTCAGCCCGATGTCCGGTTATGGTAGCTCCGGCAATGGATTTGGATATGTATAGCCATCCAGCAACTCAACAGAATATTTCAACGCTTCAAGCCCGTGGAAATATAGTAATTGAGGCGGCCACTGGAGAACTTGCCAGCGGATTAAGCGGGAAAGGCCGGATGGAAGAACCCGAGAATATACTTGAGCAGGTTGTAAGTTTTTTTTTAACCAGTCAGCGCCTTAGCGGGATTCGGGTATTAGTTACTTCGGGGCCAACCTACGAGCATATTGACCCCGTTCGGTTTATTGGTAACCACTCCAGCGGTAAGATGGGCAATGCGATTGCCCTTGAGCTGGCTCGCCAGGGTGCTATTGTTGATTTTATAAGCGGACCTGTTTCGCAATACCCTAACCATCCCAACATCAACTTATACAGGGTAACTAGCGCAGCTGAGATGTTCAAGGTAGCCACCAGCCTTTTTGGTAAAGCGGATGTTGCCATTCTTGCTGCCGCTGTTGCTGATTTCACGGTTGAAAATGTTGCCAACCAAAAAATTAAACGTGAAGCCGATGACCTTGTCCTTAGGCTTAAACCCACCAACGATATTGCAGCCCATCTTGGCAAAGCCAAGAAGAACAATCAACTCCTAGTTGGCTTTGCACTGGAAACTGCTAATGAGGTCGAGAATGCAAAGGCAAAGCTGCAACGGAAAAATCTCGATATGATAGTTCTTAACTCCATGAACGACCCTGGGGCAGGATTTGGAACCGATACCAATAGGGTAACCTTTATCATGCGCAGTGGTCAGGTAGTTCCCTTTGAAACAAAACCCAAGGATATGGTTGCAATCGATATTGTTAATGCAGTATACGAAATGTTGAATAAAGGCAGAATTGCATGAATAGGTTTGTTGGCTTACTTTTAGTATTATTACCCTTTGTGGCAAACTCGCAGGAACTGCGATGCAATGTCTCTGTTAATTCACAACGGATACAGGGTACCAACAGGCTGCTATTCCAGAACATGCAAACAGCCATATACGAGTTCATGAATAACACTCCTTGGACCAACCATGTTTACGGATTTGATGAGCGCATTGAGTGTAGCATCATGCTCAACATAACCGAGCAGATTGGTTCCGACGAGTTTAAGGGAACAATACAAGTTCAATCGCGTCGACCCGTATTTAATACATCGTACAACACTACGATGCTCAATTTCCAGGATAACAACCTTCACTTTCGGTACCGCGAGTACGAGAAACTAGAGTTTTCAGAATCATCGCACCTCAGCAACTTAACATCCATACTTGCCTTTTACGCATATATCATTATTGGGTTGGACTACGATTCATTTTCAAGGTTAGGCGGAACAGAGTACTTTCAGAAAGCAGAACGTATTGTAAACAATGCCCAAAACGCAGTTGAACGTGGCTGGAAAGCTTACGAGGGAAACAGAAAGAATAGGTACTGGATGATTGAGAATCTCCTAAACCCAAAGTATCAATCCTTGCGCGAGGCCTTTTATCGCTACCATCGCTTGGGACTGGACGTGATGAGCGAAAAGACAGCTGAAGGAAGAGCCGAGATAGCCGAATCGCTCGTTTTGCTTCAACGCGTTTACCGCGAGAAACCTGACCCATACCTTTTTGCTCTTCAGCTTTTTTTCGATGCCAAAAACGAGGAACTTGTAAACATCTTTACCGAATCGTACCCAACCGAAAAAGCTCGCGTGGTAAACATTCTTACTGAAATTGACAATCCCAACGCTGCAAAGTATAAGCGTATAATAGAACAAAATACACAGTAACCCCGCTAATAGCATGATTCGTAAACTCTATATACAGAACTATGCTATAATCGATGAGCTTGAAATAGAGTTCAAGCAAGGATTAAATATTATTACCGGCGAAACCGGAGCCGGAAAATCGATACTACTCGGAGCGCTATCATTGATTCAAGGGCAGCGAGCCGACATTTCGGTGCTCAAGCGTAACGATAGGTCGTGCATTGTTGAGGTTGAGTTTGATATTTCAGAGTATAATCTAAATGATTTTTTTGAATCAAATGATATTGATTACGATGATGTTACCACCATTCGCCGCCAGATAAGTGAGAATGGTAAATCGCGCGCATTTATCAACGAGATTCCGGTTAATCTTAACCAGCTCAAGGAGCTTACCGAAAAGCTCATCGATATCCACTCCCAGCATCAGAACCTTTTACTGGGTAACACCCGTTTTCAGTTAGATGTGCTAGATGCATTTGCTGTACCAAGGGACTTACTTACCGATTACCGTCAGCTTTACGATGAGTATAGAAAGTTAAGGTCTGAGCTCGAAAGGTTAGAGGCTAACGCCGAAAATGCCAAACGCGATTACGATTACCTTTCCCATCAGCTCAATGAGCTTAATGCTGCTACCCTGCGTAGCGGCGAACTCGATGAGCTGGAGGCACTTCAGAAACAGCTTACGCATGCTTCGGAAATTAAAACAGCCCTCGAGTTTTCCTATGGAACTCTTAATGCCGACGAACTTGCAGTTTTATCGAAGATAAAGGAGATTGAATCCAGCCTAAGGCGCATTGAGCCTGTATTTTCGCAGGTTAATAACCTATTATCACGTATTGAGAGTTGCCGTATTGAGTTTAAAGATATTACTGATGAAATTGACTTGCTTAACTCAAAGGTTGAAGTTGACGATGAGCAGCTATCTACCGTAACCCAACGTGTCGATCTTATATACTCGTTGCTTAACAAGCACCGTTTAGCCAATTTTGATGAGCTAATTGAATTCCGTAATCAGCTTGAAAATAGGGTTAATGAAATTGCACAAATTGACTTCAACCTCGATGAAAAGAGAAAAGCGCTTAGGATAGTGGAGCAAAAACTTCAGGAAAAGTCAAAGAACCTTAATCAGATAAGAACAAGCTCAGCGCCAAAGGTTGAGCAGTTCGTAACAGAACTGCTTCAGCAGCTGGGAATCAAACATGCTGTTTTTAGGATTCGTATCGAGAAACTTGATGAGTTCCAACCCTGGGGTGCCGATAGGGTCACCTTTTACTTTTCAGCCAATAAGCAAATTGAACCACAAGAGCTATCAAGGGTTGCATCGGGTGGCGAGCTATCCAGGTTAATGCTTAGCTTAAAATCGCTACTGGTAAAATCAACTGGTTTGCCTACCATAATTTTTGATGAGATTGATACAGGCGTTTCTGGCGAGATAGCTGATAGGATGGGAACCATCATATACGAGTTGGCTAAAGGTATGCAGGTAATTAATATCACCCACTTACCCCAAATTGCTGCAAAGGGCAGCAACCACTTCTTGGTATACAAGTCGGTAACCAATAGCCAAAGCTCTACAGGTATAAAGCTTCTTACCCCCGATGAAAGGGTAGTGGAAATAGCCAAAATGCTAAGTGGGGAGAAGGTTACCGATGCTGCTCTCATGAATGCTAGGGAACTGCTTAAATCAAACGTTAGTTTAAGTTAATTGAACCATTTTCCGGTTTCTTTGTTTATCTTTGTTAGTTCAATTAAACGATGTATTTATGGCTTACAATTTACTGAAAGGTAAGAAGGGACTTATTTTTGGTGCCTTAAATGAGAAATCCATTGCGTGGAAAGTGGCAGAACGTGCTTTTGAGGAGGGCGCTGAGGTTGTTTTAAGCAATACCCCAGTAGCACTTCGCTTTGGCAATGTATATGAGCTTGCTGAGCGAATGAACACGGTTGTTATTCCCGCCGATGCCACTAACATTCAAGACCTAGAGAACCTTATTGACCAAACCATGGAGCGTTTTGGTGGAAAAATTGATTTTGTACTTCACTCCATCGGTATGTCGCCTAACGTTCGGAAGGGCCGAACTTATGACGATTTGGATTACGAATTTTTCCTTAAGACACTCGATATTTCAGCCATTTCATTCCATAAAATTTTGCAAACCTGTTGGAAAAAGGATGCTATTACCCATGGCGGTTCGGTAGTAGCACTTTCTTATATCGCAGCTCAGCGTACACTTTACGGTTACAACGATATGGCCGATGCAAAAGCCCTGCTTGAGTCTATTGCACGGAGCTTTGGGTATATCTATGGCCGGGAACGAGGTGTTCGTATCAACACGGTATCGCAGTCACCAACTGAAACCACCGCAGGTGGTGGAGTAATGGGATTCGATGCTCTGCTCGATTTCTCGGACCGTATGTCGCCGTTGGGTAATGCAAGTGCACTCGACTGTGCCGATTTTTGTATAACCTTATTCAGCGATTTAACCCGAAAAATTACCATGCAAAACATTTATAATGATGGAGGATTCTCGAGCATGGGCATGAGCAACAGGGCCATGGCGGTTTACAACCGAAACCTTGAGGAGTGCAAGGACTGTAAGTAAAGTGTGGATCGATAATTTAAAAACCCGCCAATTGGCGGGTTTTTTTTTAACCAAGATACGATTTTAGTAATTTGCTACGCGAGGTATGGCGCAGGCGACGGATGGCCTTTTCTTTTATCTGACGTACACGTTCGCGGGTTAAGCCAAACTTCTCGCCAATTTCTTCAAGGGTCATCTCCTGACAGCCAATCCCGAAGAAAAGTTTAATGATATCCCTTTCCCTTTCGGTGAGCGTAGCAAGAGCGCGTTCTATTTCGCGGCTTAACGATTCATTTATTAAACCACGGTCGGCGCTGGGTGAGTCGTTGTTGACAAGAACGTCCAAAAGGCTATTGTCCTCACCATCAACAAAGGGAGCGTCAACCGATACGTGGCGCCCACTTACGCGGAGCGTATCATTTACCTTTTCCTTTGGAAGTTCGAGTAAATCGGCTAACTCCTCGGGTGAGGGTGTACGCTCAAACTCCTGCTCAAACTTTGAGAAGGCTTTGTTAATTTTGTTTAATGACCCTACCTGGTTTAGCGGTAGGCGAACAATACGTGATTGTTCAGCCAATGCTTGAAGAATGGACTGACGAATCCACCAAACAGCATAGGAAATGAATTTGAAACCACGGGTTTCATCAAATTTTTCAGCAGCTTTAATAAGTCCTAGGTTACCCTCGTTAATAAGGTCGGGTAGGCTAAGGCCTTGGTTTTGGTACTGCTTGGCTACCGAAACCACAAAACGTAAATTAGCACGTGTCAATTTCTCCAGCGCAGCCTGATCGCCTTTGCGAATACGCTGGGCAAGCTCAACTTCCTCTTCTACCGTGATAAGGTCTTCCTTACCAATCTCTTGTAAATACTTATCGAGCGAGGCGCTCTCCCTGTTAGTGATTGATTTTGTGATCTTTAATTGTCTCATCCGACCCTTATATTTAGTGCAAAATTACTACAAACGCCAGGTAATATCAAGAAAAAAAATATGTTAAACAAAATAAACCGGCTACGTTGTAACATATTAAGTTAAAACGTAGCCAGTTTAAAAATGTTTCATTTATTATGTCAAAATCTCATAATTTTTAGTTTACACCAATTGCATAGTAGGCAACCACACCGTTGGGGTAAACCCCCTCAATTAAAACACCTCCCGAAGAAATGCTTAGCACACGTTTTAAGTCATCGATGTTTCGGATTGGTGTTCGGTTCATGCGGGTAATAATATATCCTTTCTTTATACCACCTTCTTTAAGTTTTCCGTCGTGGAGTTCAACAATTTGCAAACCGTAATTAATTCCTAGTTCTTGCTTTTGTTTATCGGTGATTTCTTTAAACTCCGCACCTAAGCTAGTTAACGTATCATCGGTTTTTACTACGCCCAAACCACCTTTAAGGTTGCGGAGTGTTACATTGAATCGTTTCTTTGAATTATCACGATTTACTACTATGTCAACTTGCTGATTGGGGCGGTAACGGCTAATTTGTTCCTGTAGCTGCGCAGTGCTGTTAACATCAACTCCGTTAACCGAGAGGATTACATCGCCGGGTTTAATACCTGCAGCATCAGCTGCGCCTCCTTTTTCAACATCAAATATGTAAACACCCTTAATTTCCTTTATTCCCTTTTCCTTGGCAAGTTCCGCAGTAAGCTCTTGGATTCTAACGCCCAGAATTGCACGTTGAACCTCACCAAATTCAATGATATCGGTTACAACTTTTTTAACAATGTTTGAGGGGATTGCAAATGCATAACCGGTAAACGAACCCGTTTTAGAAGCAATGGCTGTATTGATTCCAATGAGTTCACCCTTAAGGTTTATTAAAGCACCGCCACTATTTCCGGGGTTAACCGCAGCATCGGTTTGAATAAACGATTCTATGGCGAATTCGCGTCCACTAAGTATGTTGATATTTCGTGCTTTGGCACTTACAATTCCGGCGGTAACCGTCGAGGTTAGGTTAAAGGGATTTCCAATGGCTAGTACCCATTCGCCAATTTTTATGTTATCGGAATTGCCGAAGGAAAGGAATGGCAAATCTGTAGCATCAATCTTTAGTAGTGCAATGTCGGTGCTAGGGTCAGTACCCACAAGTTTTGCTGTAAACTTACGCTTATCGTTAAGTACAACGGTTATCTCATCGGCATTTTCAATTACATGGTTGTTGGTAACAATGAAACCATCATGGGTTAAAATAACTCCAGAGCCAGAACTCTGAACCTTTTGGCGCGGCATGTAGTCGCGCGGGCCAAAAAAGAAGTCAAATAATGGGTTCCCAAATGAGTAGTCAACTGACTGGGTGAACTCTGTTGTTACGTGTACAACTGCATCAACTGAACGTTCTGCAGCCCAAGTAAAATCGGTAGAGGAAGAATCGGACACAAAAGTTTTTGTTACCTGAACGGGAGTATTATGGGCAATTGCACTCACGTTTATATTTGATTTCAAAACATGATTGCTTAAAAAGATGGCCAGCATGCCACCAAGTGTGGCATAAATTACTGGTAGTATAAATTTCTGTGCTTTCATAGTCTAACATGTTTTATGGTTTCTGCTAATTTAGGTAACAAAAGAAATACCTTGTGTAGCTGATTAACAAATGTTAACCAGTAGTATGTCAATTTTTCATGTTTTTAAAATAAAGCCACGACAAAATTAAATGTGAGCTAAATCACATTCTGAAATTTTGACATTGCGCAGGGTGTTGTTAGTAAGGATAAAAGTTAAAGGGTATATGAATTATTTCTGAGAAGGTTTCTCCAACCTCAAGCATGTCCTCATCTATGCTTTTGTAGTACCAGTTTACCTGTATGATTTTATTTTCTTTTTTTATATTCTGGAGTAATGAAAGAATTTCAATAATTTTTTTAGAGGCAGCAGTGTTAAAGTAGTCAAGCTTGAAAACCAGATTAGTTTCTTGATTTGGCTCTTTAATATACTCATGAAACCATTCAATAATGGGCTCAAAGAACTCCTTAGGGTTCTCGGGCATAATTTTTCCATAAAACTCAAAACGGCCCCTCTCCTTATCCAGTGTAACCTCTGGGGTATCGCTGGTTTCCAGCAACTTAAATGGCTTCATTCTTTTCAGCTTTAAAAGAGTAACTCAATGCAAGGATTATTAACAAAATTAAGAAAAAATGAAAATAATGCAATTTTGTTCTAGTAATTAATTTTGCCCTCAAAAACTTCTTCAGCAGGCCCTTCGAGCCAAACGTTCAGGTATTTTTCTTCAATTTGATCAAAATAGACCTTAAGTAGACCGCCAAGGGCTTCAACCTCAATAGGCGTTTGGTTGATGTCAAAGTAGTGAGAGTAAGCTATGGCTGATGCTGTAGCCCCAGTTCCACAGGCTAGGGTTTCAGCTTCGACTCCCCGTTCGTAGGTTCGGATTTTTATTCTTCCAGGGGCTATTTCCTGAATAAAATTCACATTGGTTCCACCATTGTTGAAATTCACGCTTTGTCTTATGAGACGGCCCTCGCGGTCCACATCAACGCTATTTACATCCCTAACCATGGTCACATAGTGCGGGGAGCCTGTATTGATAAAGTAACAATCGTCAATTATTTCTAGGGTATCTACATTAATCATTTTGAGCTTTACTGTGCCATCGGTATTGAAAATTGCCGTGTGCATCCCATCAATCCCTTGAAAATCGAACGATAATCCGTTGGCCAGCCCAATTTTCTTAGCAAAAGTGGCAAAGCATCTTCCCCCATTCCCGCACATGGTTGACTCGTTGCCATCGCAATTAAAGTAACGCATGAATGGCATACCGTTCTGGGTTTCAAGCAATATCAGACCGTCGGCTCCAATTCCATAATGCCTGTCGCAAAGGTGTTTAACGCCTTGAACCGTTGGGGTATAAGTCTGGTCACGATTGTCAATCATTATAAAGTCATTACCAGCACCATGGTATTTAAAAAACTGTAGCATCATAAATCATGTAATAGTACCTTACAATATTCGGGAAAAATAACGAAGAACCCAATAAAATTGGAAATTTATAGGAGAAATATTAAAATTATTTAGGATCGATTTTAAAGCCAACCACAAGAATATCGTCAACTTGCGGATATTTAGTTCCCAGCCAGTCCTTTAAGGTGTTTTTAAGAATCTCGCGCTGCTGATCGGGAGGCAGAATGGATATGCCAGCCAGCAAGTCAATAAAATTCTTGATCATATATTTACGTCCATCGGGGCCCCCAAATTGATCGATAAACCCGTCGGAGAACATGTAGAACCATGTTGGGCTTTCAACCTTAATTACGTGGGTGGTGAACTCATCGTTACGGTAATCCATTCCGCCTCCAATTGATTCCTTATCGCCTCTAATGCGGTTCACTTCGTTGTTAACCACATAAACCAAGGGGTTTTTGGCTCCAGAGAATTCAACAATGTTTGTCTTGGTATCTACAACGCAGAGCGCCATATCCATACCATCGCGGTTGTCGGTTTCATCCTGCCTGAGAGTTCTACGGATACCATTGTTAAGTTCTGTTAGAATGGCTCCCGGTTTATGAATTCCCCGGAATACAATATCATCGAGCAGATTGTAGCCTATCATGGAGAGGAACGCACCCGGAACGCCGTGACCAGTACAGTCAATTGCCGATACGGCAACCTTGCCTGTTTTTTCATTGGATCCGTATCCGGTTGTTAACTCCTTGAACCAGTAGTAGTCGCCACTAACCACATCGCGGGGGCGGAAAAATATGAACGATTCAGGGAAAATTGCTTGTAGACTGGATTGTGGAGGAAGTAAGGCCCTTTGTATACCCTGGGCGTAGTTTATACTCTTGCTTATGTTCTCGTTCTGTTTCTGGATTTGGTCGCGTTGTTGTTGTATTTCAATATTTTGCAGGTTGAGCAGTTCGTTAGCTTTCTTTTTGTCGTTGTAATTCTTGTAAATGGCTACCGATGAAACAATAAGTACTAAAACAAAGATGGCACCCGCCAGAATGATTATCCTTTGAACCCTGGATTGCGCCTCACGTTCCCTCAACTGCGCCTCCTTGAGCATTCTATCGGTATTCAGCAGATCTATTTCGGTTTGTTTGCGTTGAGTTTCCTCCTCAGCCTTACGAAGGCTATCCTGCTTACGTAAAACTACGAAGTTAAGAGAATCCTGCATGGCTTTTGATTGCAACTCGCGTAAACTCATAAGGAGTTCCTGTTGAGTACGTTGCATGCGTTCCCTTTCTGCTTCGGCCTGCGATTTTACAACTTTTGTCTCGTATTCAGTTTTTATTTGCTGGGTGGCAAGCTGCTGTTCATAAGCGCTGGCCATACCCCCATACTCTGTCGCTTTGGCTTTGTTTCCTAGGTTATCGTAGTTTTGAGCAAGCAGCTTAAGTGAGTTAAGGATTAAGCGGGGATTGTTTACCTCCTTTGAAAGTTCAAGTGCTTCCTCAAGCAGTTGAATGGCTTTTTCGGATTGGTTAAGGGCTGTGTGTATATATGCAACATCAATTAAACCAGCGGCAACTTCTCCTTTATTGTTTAGTTTTCTACGGGCTTCAAGGCTCTTGTAAAAGTACTCAAGGGTAAGATCGAGCCTGTCCATGTCGGAGTATATAAGGGCAATGTTGCTGTAAACAGCTTTAATGTCGTTATAGTTTCCAACCTTCTCGTTGAGTGGGATGGTTTCAAGAAAATAGTTGATCGCCTCTTTGGGATTACCAAACTCCCAGTAAATAAATGCTATTTTATTCAGATAAAATGCCGCTTGCTGTGAGTTATTTGCCTGCTTATATCGAACTACTAACTCTTTGTATCTATCAATATCATCCTGCTTTTCTTTTGGGATTGTAACAATCTCCTGCTGGCCAGCTGCATGAATAGCAGTGGCCAACATAAAAAATAGTAAAAAAATCAGTTTAACCTGTTTCAACCTTAAACTTATATTTTACTCAAACATACTTATTTTTTTTTATTGTTCAAAAAACAACCATGTATTTTATTTAATACTAACCCGTTTTAATTCAGTTGCTAATTGGATGTATTATAAATGTTAACTTTTTATTTGACCTAGGGTTTACTTTATTGTATAGCCTAGATAAAGGCAAAGTTTTTAAATACCTTTACCTTCTGTTTGTCGATTTTTTTAATACTTTTATGGAAAATATTTTGCTTATATCAATTATTTTTGAAAATTGTAAAAATATTTTAAAAGGTTAAAAAGTATGCTTAAGCGAAACCTGTTTTACATTATTGGCTGGTTACTATTTTCCAATCTTGCCCTAGGTCAAGATTTTGAGGTTGCGCCGGTACGTTTGGAGTTTGATGCAGAGCCTGCTACCAGTCAAATGAAAACTATTACCGTTAAGAATCATAGCAGTAGGAGAGTATCGTATACAGTTTCGTTCGCCGATTTCCTTCCAACAACAAGCGGTGAAAGAAAAATACTACCTCCTAATTCTACCAAGCGTACTTGCGCTAACTGGATAAACGTTAACCCTGCTTTTTTTGAGCTGAACCCAGGTGAGGATATTCAGATTCAGGTTAACATGCTGGTTCCTGGCGAGGAATTCGGAACTGCATGGTGTATGCTTTTCATACAACCAACCCGTGAGCAAACCAGCTGGAGTGCCGATAAGCAGCTTGCAGCGGGAATAACTGTAAGCGGAAGAATTGGGGTTTTGGTTTACCAGTCGCCCAAGTCAAACCAAAACTACTCCATTATGGTTAGTAATTTTCAAGAAGTAACCAAGCCAGGCGACTCTCAAAGGAAATTTTCAGCAGTAATTGAAAACCTTGGCGATAAGGTTGCTCACTGCAAGGTTTTCCTTTTGGCATCGAATATGCTAACCGCTGAGGAAAAACAGTTTCCACCTAAGGATTTTGAAATATTCCCAAAACTCACCCGAACCGTAGAAATGGAGTTACCAAACGATTTGCCCGGGGGCAAGTATGCCCTTGCAATTATTGTTGATTACGGGCCTAAGTATCCGCTTGAGGGTTCGCAGCTTGTTATTGATGTTGTGGGTCAGAGTTCTGGTGTAACTCAACCCGATAATACTAATAGAACTGACAGTTCAAAGGTAATGCCCTAAAACTTCTCACTTGAGATATAAAGCATTTCAAACATCGCTTTTACTTGTACTGGCGAGCAATATATTTGCCCAGTCAACATTTGTTTTCTTTGAAAGGCAAGCCCCAAACGGAATGGTTAAAGAGAAGTTCCAGGGAGTTGTAGTTAATGGCGATACCATTCGACAAGGTCGCTACCTATGCTTTTTTGATAACGGAGTTATAAATCAGGAGGGATTCTACACAAACGGTAAACCCGATAGTATTTGGATTACATACTACCCAAGTGGCGCTAGGTTAAGTCTATTCCACTATAACAATGGCAAAAAGGATGGAATTTTTCTTTTCTGGAATGCCGATGGTACGCTTTACCAGCGGGGGCACTACAGGAACGACCTTTTGGATGGAGAACTTGAAACGTACTACCCAAACGGAAAACTTAGTTCAAGATCAGAGTATGTTAATGGTAAACTAAATGGGATAAGTGAGGTTTACGACGAGGCCGGATTACTCCGCCTACGTAGTGGATATAAAAACGACATTCTTGACGGAATCTGGGAAACCTACTTCGATACTGGCGAACTCAACTATAAGGGCACTAAGTGTATGGGAAGTTACTGCGATACGCTTTACACGTACTATAAAAATGGAGTACTAATGCGAAAGGCCTACTATAGTAAGGGTAGGATAGATGGTGTTTTAATATCGAATTATGAGAATGGTTTATTGCAGGTTAAGGCAGAGTATCGAAACGGTTCTCAGGATGGGAATTATACTGAGTATTACACCGATGGTAGTATAAAAGAAACAGGAAACTATTTAATGAACCAAAAGGTTGGGTTATGGACAAGCTACTATCAGGAAGGGCAAAAGCATGGACAGGGCAATTTTTCAAAAGGAGAATTAGATGGAGAATGGATTTTTTGGTGGCCAAACGGAAATGTGAAACAGCTTGGGAGTTACTGCAGGGGGAAGGCTTGTGGTAGGTGGAAGTATTTTAACAGCATGGGAGCGCTGATTATTGATGGGAATTACATTGATGATAATGAAAATGGGTTTTGGACAACCTTCTATCCCAATGGAGCAATTGCCGGCAGAATATGGTATTTGAGGGGAAAGCCGGTATCGGTAAAGTGGCTTTACGATGGCCAGGGTTTGTTGCAGAAACGATTCAGCCTTGAAGGGCTAGAAAAATAAAAGGCCGGATTTCCGGCCTTTTTACTACGCATCGATATTTGCATATTTGGCGTGACGTTCAATAAACTCTCGCCTTGGGGGAACCTCATCGCCCATAAGCATGGAGAAAATTCTATCAGCTTCAGCGGCACTTTCAATGGTTACCTGACGGAGTATTCGGGTTTCAGGGTTCATGGTTGTTGTCCAAAGCTGTTCGGCATTCATCTCGCCCAAACCTTTATAGCGTTGAACATGCACTGATCCATCCCTACCTTTACCAAGTTCCTCAACTGCTTTCAGCCTTTCCTCTTCGTTCCAGCAATAGCGCTCTTCCTTACCCTTTTTAACCAGGTATAGAGGAGGGGTTGCAATGTAGAGGTGACCCTTGTTTATTAAATCGGTCATATAGCGGAAAAAGAAGGTCATTATAAGTGTTGCGATATGGCTTCCATCAACATCGGCATCGGTCATGATAATAATCTTGTTGTACCTTAATCCCGTTAGGTTGATGGCCTTACTATCTTCTTCGGTTCCAATTGAAACTCCTAACGCAGTGAAAATGTTCTTAATTTCTTCGTTCTCGAATATTTTGTGCTGCATGGCTTTTTCCACGTTCAGGATTTTACCACGTAGCGGTAGAATTGCCTGGAAACGCCTATCGCGCCCTTGTTTTGCAGTGCCTCCTGCAGAATCGCCCTCAACCAGGAAAATCTCTGATACGGCTGGGTCCTTATCGGAGCAGTCGGCAAGCTTACCGGGTAGACCTGAACCAGATAGAACGGTTTTGCGCTGAACCAATTCACGTGCCTTACGGGCTGCATGACGTGCCTGAGCGGCGAGTACTACCTTTTGAACAATATTTCTTGCATCCTTGGGGTTTTCCTCCAAATAGTTGGCCAGGGCTTCGCTTACCGCCTGGTCAACAGCTATACGGACCTCGGGGTTTCCCAACTTGGTTTTTGTTTGACCCTCAAATTGGGGTTCAGCCACCTTAACAGAGATTACAGCGGTTAATCCCTCGCGGAAATCGTCGCCGCTGATGTCGAATTTGAGTTTGCTCAACATCCCTGAGTCGTCGGCATATTTTTTTAGGGTGCGGGTAAGCGCACTTCTGAACCCGGTAAGGTGCGTACCTCCTTCAATTGTATTGATGTTATTTACATAAGAGTGAACGTTCTCGGAAAATGAAGTGTTGTATTGCATGGCAACTTCTACGGGAACTTCCCCTTTGTCGTTTTCAATGTAAATAATGTTTTCAATTAAAGGTTCACGGTTTAGATCCAAAAATTTGATGAATTCTTTTAAACCATCCTGTGAGAAAAATTCAGCGTAACGGTAACTACGGGTCCCGTTTTCAATTATCTCACGTTTATCGGTAAGTGTAAGTTTAATGCCTTTATTAAGAAATGCTAGCTCTCTTAGTCGGGACTCAAGAATTTCAAAGTTAAACACAGTGGTTTGAGTAAAAATCTGGCTATCGGGCATAAAGGTTATGGTTGTACCGGTTTCCTCAGTGCTTCCAATAACTTTGAGTTCAGTTGTTGGCTTACCACGGGAATACTCCTGCCTGTATATCTTTCCATCGCGCTTAACCTCGGCAATTAGGTTTACTGAGAGTGCATTAACGCACGATACACCCACACCATGCAACCCACCGGAAACCTTGTACGAATCCTTGTCGAACTTACCACCGGCATGGAGAACCGTAAGCACAACCTCCAGCGCTGATTTTTTCTCCTTTTCGTGGAAGTCAACCGGAATACCGCGACCGTTATCGGAGATTGTTATTGACCCATCTTCGTTAATAACTAAATCGATGCGATTACAGTAGCCCGCTAGTGCCTCGTCGATAGAGTTGTCAACCACCTCGTAAACTAAGTGGTGTAATCCTTTATTTCCAGTGTCGCCAATGTACATGGCTGGGCGCATGCGCACAGCCTCTAACCCTTCCAGAACTTGAATACTACTGGCCGAGTAACTAGCATTGCCATTTTCACCTTTTAATTCTTTTTCCTTGTCGCTCATAGCAGAATTGCACTAATTCAACTTTAATTTAACCTTCAAAGATAACCAAAATATTTGGTTTATCTTATGGGTTTTGCATCTTTTTTAATTAAATAACAAATTGAATATCAGTACAATATTGGCGCTATTGAAATTTTTGGATGATAATCCTAAATTCGTCAATTGAAAAAATCAGCTGACGAATCAACGTATAAAATCTAATCGTTCCGGAATTTCGGAACGAAAGATTTTGATAAATCGGAATTGCCTCGGTATGTCAATATAAGCAAGTAGTTTAAATATTTATTGAATTTCTATTGACAAATATGATAATATCAAACTAATCCTTATTTTGATGGGGATTAGTAGAAAATGCAGTTATGGAAATTCTGGAAATGTAGCAATACTCTTAGAATTTGTAGCTCACTCCAGCCAGCACGTTAAACCTTTGGGTAGGGTACAAATACCATAGCTGGTATTTTGCCCCAGTTATATTATTTGCGCAAACAAAAATCGACATTCTTTTATTGTAGATGTACTCAGCCCCAAGGTTGATGTCCATATATTCTTTGAGCACAATTGGGCTACCGTTAGGGTCTTTTGCCCAGCGCTTGCCTATAGCAAATACCTCAGCATTCAATTTCAGCTTATTCCGGAATGTGTAATGGATAAAACCGCTAATTTCGTAATCGGGCAAGTGCCACGGGTGTGATATTCTTTGCGTTTTATACTGGTAAAATGCTCCATTTAGTTTTACCTGAAGCGATTTTGATGGCTCAAAGGCTATTTCGCCTTTTACCGTTGTTCGTTCAGTATTTTCGTATAATATGCTGAATCGGTTAAAAAGGGGGTTATTGTTATCGATACTGGTGTTAACCATGAGCCCCAGGCTATCAATAATGGAATAGTTAGCATTAACATGATACGAAATGGTAGGGCTGAATTTACCCTTAACCCCACCACCTACAATTAGTTTATATACACTGTTCCATGAATCGAAGTTTGACGCAAGCCATGGGTTTTGCTTTAAAAACTGGGAGTAGGAATTCTCCTGAACATAGCCATCAATTTCAACATAGGGAATAATGTAATGGCTAACAATATCGTACGATAAGTATGCACGGGGGAAAAAGTATGTATTATTTACGTTTCCGTTTGCATCGTAAATAATGTTTAAGCCGGCATAGGCATGCCACTGGTCGCCAAAAAAGTGTGCCCATGGTTTAATCTGTAAAAGTGCGTTATTTTTTGTACCTGATTGATTGGAGCGACCGTAATGGGTGAATGCAATTTCGCCACCGAACTGTTCCTGTCCAAAGAATTTGTTGAGGTTGAAGAGTCCAGTAATCATTGTCTCCTGAAGGTTGTACCTATCGGTGAGATGGTAAAAATTGGTTTGAGCGTGGTAGTTTACGCTAGCAGAATCTTTGTTGGTGGTTTTAAATTCAAGGTTTGCTGCAAACCTATTTATGCTTTGCTTGTCGTTGGAAGGCGTCAACGTAGGATTTTCAAAAAAGTAACCATAGTAAGTTCGGTTATTTTGGGTGAAGCCAATGTCGCCCAGCAAAATTTTTTGGTTAAGCATTCTCTTACCAAATGCCAAGATATCGATATTTGATGCGGGGGCTTTAACCTTCAGGTTGTTTGTAAGTTCAAGCTTGGGGTTAGTGTTAAAAAATTTTACCCAAGCACCGTAAAGGTAATCCTTATTTCGGTTACTACTTAGGTAGGCCTCAGCGTAGGGGAGGGCTGTGTTTCCTAAACCTACACGCATGTAACTCATTCGTAAATCGGGCAATGGTTCCGAAACCATTCGGGCAGCCGATAGGGGAGTAGGTGTAAAGTAGGTTTCAATGGGCCGTTGGACTATGGAGTAAGTAAAGTTGGGGCTCGCCTTTATGGTGTCAACAATTTTGGGTTGAAGGTTGATCTTGTTTGCATCGGATATAGATGGTTCATAGGGTCTTACAACTTGAACTTCCTTTTTCAACTCGTTGGTTTGCGCAGCGGCATGGCTGCCTGCCATCAAAAACAATGCTGCACTCAGGGTTATTGTAATGTATTTAGTTACGCTTGTCATAGCTGTGAAATTAATCTTGTTTTACAGATTGACGTTCCTTTTCCGATTTTACAAGTTGGTTTAGTTTAGCGGTAGCCTCATCGATTATTCCATCGGTAGTATTCGAGTAGCCGTCTAAAACGCTTTGTAGGGTAGCTTTGGCCTGGAAGAAGTCGTTTTGAGCGGCATATGAATCGGCAAGCAAAATGAAGCTTTTAGCCAACCAGTACTGGTGTGGAGTATTATTCTCAGCAAACGAGAAAACTTCGTTTTCTGTTCTATTGAATTCGCCGCGTTCAAAGTAGATATGAGCCTTCATGTACTTGGATTCAGCACCTTCAGGGGTCTTGAGGTTTTGGGCAACCTTTGAGAACTCAATAAGGGCATCATCGTACTTTTTGGAACGGTAGTTGGCTTTGGCAAGCTTAAAACGTGTTTCACGCTCAAGTTCAGGCGATAGCTTCTCGGTACTCAATATGCTTGCCGCAATTACAGGCATTTGGTCGTCGCGTTGCAACTCAAATGCACAGCGTAGCTTGCCTAGACGGGCATCGAGCAGCATGCTCTTTACCTCAGCTATCGACTCAAGGTTATCAAAGTAGGTGTAAGCTTTTTCGTACTGTTTTTGGTTAAGGTAGATATTGCTAATTCTTAGTAAGCTTTGTTCGGTGAAACTGTTACGGGGTCTATTAATAATGTTTTCAAAGTATTCCACTGCCTTATCAACATTGTTATTCCGTATATTACAGTCGGCAATGTAGTACATGGCATTTACAGCAAAGTTACCTTGAGGATTTTCGCTGAGGTAGTCCTCAAATGCAAGTATTGACTTTTCACAGTTACCAGTTAGGTACACTTTCTCGGCGGCCATGTAGCTTAGCGAGTCTTTCTCGGTTGCACTAATATTGGCAATTGATCCAAGTTTGGATGCATAGCTAAAGTAGGTTGCTGCATCGCCTTTATCTATATAAATGTTTCTAATACCAATTAGGGCATTTTTGGCTTCAGCCGAATTAGGGAAGTTCTCCACAACCCTTTTGTAGTATGCGAGTGAGTTTTCCAAATCGCTTGAGTTGTAGTAAAGCAGGCCAATTTGAACTAAAGCTTTTGGGTAGTAGCTGCTGTTTGGGAATTCCGATTCAACTCGCTTATAGAAATCAATGGCCTGGCTTGTATTTTCCAGAATGTTATATGCCTCAGCTATCTCAAAAATTGCATCGTCGGTGTAGCTTGATGTTGGGTATTTACCAAGAAGCCCCTTTAAGGTTTCAATTTTTTTCTCCGGACGGCTTACCAAACCCAATGAAAAACCTCTTTGGAATAGGGCATAGTCAGCATCGAGCACATCAAGGTTGGCTGCTTTCTCATAGTAATCAATTGCAGCCCAGTAACGTCGTTGGATAAAGAAACAGTCACCAATCCGGTTGTAAGCGTCGGCAACCGTGTTTACTCGTGAATCGTTTAGCAGGCTATTATACTTACGGAACCATGTAATAGCTGTATCGTACTGTTTCATTTTAAAGTACGCATAGCCTAGGTTGTAGTGGGCAATAAGATACTCTTCCGGGCCGAAAGATCCTGGGGTAACTATAAACCTTTCAAGGTCGTTGGCTGCGTTTTCGTAGTTTGAAAGGCGATAGTGCGACTCAGCTCTCCAGAATAGCGCTTGTGCTGCAATTTGTTGGTTATAACCAGCATACTCAAGCGATTTTGTAAACATTAGAATTGCATCGGTGTAGTTAAGATTTTGGAAAAGTTCCAGCCCGCGGAAGTATGCTGAACGTTGCAATGCTGTATTTATTGTTGCATCTTTCTTAGTGATTTTCTCCAGCGATTCCACTGCCTCCTTGTAGTTTCTTGAACTTAAGTAGGCAAGTGTTAAGTAGTTATATGCCTCATCAATTCTGGGTGAATTGGGATACTCTTTAATGTATGCCTTAAAGGCATCGATTGCTTCATTGAAAGGCGCATAAAGCTGTTCGTAAGTTAGCTTGGCGAAGTTGAATAGTGCATCCTCTTTGATAATTTTATCAAAATCAAGCTTTGAGGCAAGGCCAAACGCTTGGCGGGCTTTATTCTTATCGTTAAGCTTAAGGTAGCAGTCTGCTAAGTGGTAGTTAGCATTTTGGCTGAGCGAGTCGTCAACGGTGGCAATACGTTCCAGGTACTTTGCTGCCTCGGAATACTTGGTGTTTTTGTAGTAGGCAAATCCCAAAAGGTAAATATCCTCACGTGAGAGTTGCTGTTTGTTTTTTTCCTCGTAAATCCTAAGGTAGGTTAGCGAGCTATCGTACTGTTTAAGTTTGAAAAAGGCATCACCAACAATTTTGGCAATTTCAGGTGCACGTTTGTTTTTGTTATCCCTAGCTAAGGGAGGGGAGTAGGAGGTTACCTTTTTATATTCACCCTGTAGGTAGTATATATGAGTAATGTAGTATGGAACAAGTGGAGCAAAAAGCTCATCGTTCTGAAGTTTCTCAAAACCTTTTAGGGCAGTAGCGTATTTCTTTTGAATGTAAGCAATGTGCGAGTAATAATAGGTTGCTGGTGCTGCAAACTTATTATCGATGTCTTTTACCTGGAATAGCCATCTGTTGGCCGATTCGTAATCGTTAGTCATGAAATAACAGTATCCTAGCATGAACTGCCACTCATAACGCGTGTCTTTTTCCAATCCGTTCATATCAACTTTTGACAGCCAATATACCGCCTGCGAATATTTTTTTTGCTGGTACTGCATTTTCCCCATGGCAAAGTATGCCTGATCAATAAGCTGACTTTCAGGGTAGTTTTGGATAAATTGACCTATAAGATATTCAGCATCATCGTTATTCAGAAAAATTGCACACATTGCCCTGTAGAACTCAGCTGAAACCCTTTGCTGGTAGTAACCTTTAGGCAAACTTGCAATGTATTGCTCAAAAGTTTTTTGAGCATCGGCATACATTTCCTTTTGGTATAGGTCAAGTCCTTTTTCATAAGTCATGTTCAAGGAGTTGAACCTACTACTCTCCTGCGCTGTAAGCGCGATTTGAAAATAGAAAACGAAGAGGTAAACTAGGAATAATAACCTTTTCATCATTCAATATTATATTTATTAGGCCTAAAAATAGTAACTATTAACCTAAACATTTATTGTTGAGCCAACTTTTAATCAACAATTAAAATTATTTATTAAAAAGCAGGGTAAACGATTAAACAACGGTATGCGAAAATGTGTTATATTTACAGATGTAACAACCAATTCATACAATGGTAACAGTAAAAGCCATCTACAATCCCAAACGAATGACTGAGGGAGCAGGAGTAAGCATCCAACGGGTTTTGGGTTTTGAAACCCGCTACGAGTGTGACCCCTTCCTGCTGCTCGACTATTTTGGTTCCACTACAGAATCGGAGTATATAGCAGGCTTTCCTGAACATCCCCATAGGGGGTTTGAGACCATTACATACATGCTCGAAGGCCAAGTAAAGCATACCGATAGTACTGGTAGTAGCGGAATAATTGGCCCAGGCGAGGTTCAGTGGATGACTGCCGGAAGAGGTATAATCCATAGCGAGATGCCCTTAAGTGATAGTGGAAAGATGTATGGCATACAGCTCTGGCTCAATTTGCCCCAGGAGTATAAAATGGTCGATCCGGTTTACCGTGAGCTAAAGAGGGAAGAAATACCAGTTGTGGAAACTACCTCTTCGCAGGTTAAGGTTATTTCTGGAAAGTATCGTAAACGCGATGGTGAAATACAGGGACTTTACAAGCCCGTTGATTTTTTTGACGTTAAGCTTTGGCCCGATTCTGTGTTCGATGAGGTTATTACCCCTGAGTTTTGGAATTATAAGTACTTTCTGTTTATCTATGAGGGTGAGGTTACAGTTGCAAATGACACAAAACCAATTAAGGCGCCTTGTGGTGTTGCACTATCGCAGGGTTCAGTAATTCAAATTAGGGCTGGCGAAAGCGGAGCGAACTTTCTGTTCTTTGGCGCTGAGCCTAATAATGAGCCCATTGCATGGCATGGCCCCATTGTAATGAATACCGAAGCCGAAATACGAAAGGCTCTAGATGAACTCAGTAACGGAACTTTCTTGAAATAGTATTTATGGCAGAACCGCTAATTGCATTAGTAGATCCCAATGACAATATTGTTGGGTATGGTGAGAAACAGCAAGTTCATATCGATGGAATTCTACACAGAGCATTTTCCATCTTGATTTGCAACGGAAAGGGCGAAATGCTTATACACCAAAGAGCCCATGAAAAATACCATTCACCTGGTTTGTGGACAAATGCTTGCTGCAGCCATCTTACCGAGGGTAACTGGATGGAAACGGTTATTGCTGAACGTTTAGTACATGAGATGGGCTTTTCGTGCCCTCTTAAACATCTGTTTACTTTTCAATACCGTGTGGAGTTCGATAACGGTTTAGTTGAAAACGAGATTGATTGGGTTTACTTGGGACGGTTCGACGGCACTCCTGACCCAAACCCTAATGAAGTAGCCGGTTGGAAATGGGTCAAAATTGAATCTTTGGTTAATAACATTGAGAAAAACCCCGATCAATACACCTACTGGTTTAGGCATATTATGCTAAAGTATAAGCACAAGGTGCTTGAGGCATTTGACGAGTGCAGGGTTGTTTAACCAATTCGTTTAGCCCTTAGTATTAGGCTGTTGGTTACAACCGATACTGAGCTGAAGGCCATGGCTAGGGCTGCAATCATAGGATCGAGTAGTAATCCGGTAAATGGGTATAGTACCCCTGCTGCTATAGGGATACTGATAAGGTTATAAATTGATGCCCAAAAAAGGTTTTGCTTAATTGTTCTTACGGTTTGTCTGGAAATTGCTATTAGCTCAGGGATTGCATTTAGGTCGGTCTTAAGGATTGTTACCTGTGAGGCATCAATTGCAATGTCCGATCCTTTACCCATAGCAATGCTAACATCAGCTATAGTAAGCGCTTCGGTATCGTTTATTCCATCGCCAACCATGGCTACCATCTTGCCTTGGGCTTTTAGGTTTTTAACGTAGTCTGATTTATCGGCTGGGAGCATTCCCTTTTCGAACCTTTCAATGCCAACCTCGCTTGCAATTTTTTCAACACCCTTTGAGCTATCGCCCGATAGTATGATTGACTCTATGCCAATGTTCCTTAGCTTAGCAATTGCCGATGGTGCTGTATCCTTTATTTTATCAGTAATAGTTATAATGGCTAACAACCGGTTTTCTTCAGCAAACCCAATAAGCGTGCCACTGATACTGGTTTGGTTTGGTATAACATCTATTACCCCAGAGAGGTTCAAGTACTCCAAGCTACCTACACGATAAATTTTACCATCAACTATAGCCTTCACCCCTTTTCCTGTCTCCTCGGAAAACGATTCAATGGTAAACATTCTACTGCTTGCACCAATGAACTCAACAATTGATTTTGCAAGGGGGTGATTGGAATGCTGCTCAATAATGCCAAGTATGCTAGGGTATTTATCTTCGTGGTGGAACCAATTAATGGATTCAACGGTAGGCCTACCTTCGGTAAGCGTACCTGTTTTATCAAAAATTATCGTATCAATTTTGCATGCTTGCTCAAGGCTTTCGGCATCGCGAATCAGAATGTTTTTTTGGGCAGCCTTGCCAATACCAACCATTATTGCTGTTGGAGTTGCCAATCCAAGCGCACAGGGGCATGCTATTGCCAAAACCGAAATGGCGGCAATAACACCATGGCTGAACGCAAAACCTGGAGCAATTACTAACCAAGCAATAAATGTAATAATGCTTATTGCGATGATAATAGGCACAAAAATTCCTGCAACTCTATCGGCTAGTTTCTGAACTGGGGCTTTTGAATTTTGAGCATTTGTTACAGTTTCGATGATTTTGCCCAAAACCGACTCTGAACCTATCTGTTCAGCCCTAACGTATAACAAACCGTTTAGATTAATTGTTCCAGCCCAAACATTTTGGCTAATGCTTTTCTCGGCAGGTATTGGTTCACCAGTAATTGTGCTCTCATCTACCCAGCTATGACCTTCAGTTACTGTACCATCAACCGGAATACGCTCACCAGGCTTAACCATTACATTCATTCCTTTTCTTACCTCGGACAATGGAACCTCTTCAACACTTTCGTTTTGCTTTACCCATACCATTTGGGGCTGCAGCCCCATGATCTTTTTAATAGCTGAAGCTGTTTTTCCTTTTGCTCTCTCCTCGAGCCATTTCCCAAGTAGAACAAAAGTGATTATCATAGCTGCCGATTCAAAGTATAGGTGTGGCGTTATCCCTCGGTTATGTAAGTTATCTTTTAAGAGAATGGCTGCAATGCTATACAAATATGCAACTGTTGAACTAATGGAAATGAGGCTATCCATGTTCGCTTTAAAATGCTTAAGCTGCTTGTAAGCATTTATGTGAAATTGCCTTCCAAACCAAAAAATTACAGGAGTTGAGAGTATCAATGCTAATATTGGGGTGTAACTCCAATGCTTAAAAAACATTTGCACAACCATTAAGGGAGTCGAAAATAATAGTGAGTAAATAAATCGTTTTCTAAGGGTAGTGATGTGCTGCTTTTTTTCTGCATCAATATCGCGGTTGTTGCTCTCAATAACCAGGTCGTAACCAATTGAACGAACAGCATTGCGAAGATTTTCCGGGGATGTAATATTGCTTTCAAAGTTTACCCAAACAGTGCTACTGGTAAAATTAACCCCAGCATCCAACACTCCTGGTTGGCTTTTAAGGATAGTTTCCACGCTAATTGCACAACCAGCACACGACATGCCTGTAACCTGAAATATTTTTCTTTCCATGTTTTTAAAAAAATGAATTGTAAAAGTATGTGAGTAAACTCTCAAAAAATGGTTTACTGTTATTGATAAAAAACAACTCTCATATTGAATAGGTTTAATCGAAGTGATATGAACTTAGTTGAATGAGTCGGAATGAGTCGGAATAAGCCGGAATGTGAGGGAGTTAGAAGAAGTTAGAGGGAGTTAGAAGAAGTTTGAGGAATAGTATAAAGTGAACGGTTAATTCATACTACTTGGGTTTAAAGTAGAGCATTTTAAAAAAGTAAAAAGCACGCCAAGCATTGGCGTGCAAAAAAACTTAGGAAAGTCAGGATACGAGAGTTAAATTGATTCGGTTTCCACAACCTTTGCCAGCAAATCGGCGTAGGGTATTAGGAGGTAAGTTTTTCCTTCGAATTCAACCTCGGTTCCGGAGTACTTTTTAAAGACCACAAGGTCGTTTACAGCAATTTCGGAGTTTTCAATATTGCCTACGGCAACCACCCTTGCCCACGATGGTTTTTCCTTGGCAGTATCGGGGATAATAATACCCGAAGCGGTTATTTGCTCGGTGTTATCATCGCTCATGTCGAGCACTACATGCTGGTTAACTGGTACTAGTTCCTTCATAACGAACAATTTTATTGGGTTTGAATATTAAGTAGTCGCTTAATTTTTTGCTGGTCGAATCCTACAACCCACTCGCCGCCAATGTTGGCCTGCGGGACACCCTGCTGACCTGTTGCTGCCACCATTTGACGGGCTGCATCATGGTCGCGTGATACGTCGATATCAGTAAATACTATCCCGTTCTTTCGGAGGAAACTTTTGAGCGTGTTGCACCATGGGCAGGTTGGGGTTGAGTAAACCGTTACGCTTTTTTGTTGGGGCGTGTTTTGTGCTTTTTGCTGGTAAACAGCATTCTCAAATAACTGCTTATAGAATTGAGTATCGTGGCAACCCTTTACCATATCCTTAAGTTGACCCTTTTCAAAAACCAGAAGCGAGGGAGCACTGGTTACCCCGAAGTGCTTGTGTATTTCAGGGTGGGTTGGGGCATCAACATAAAATACATTATCCATTTTTGTAGTGTTAGCAGCTTCATTAACTGCGCTGAATGCACAGTCGCTAACCCCTGTTCCCTTCTTAAACACTAGAAGGTAAGCCCTTTCCTTTCCCTTGATTTGTTCAATGAATTCTGTTAGTTTGGTTATCTCGCGCATAACTATCAATTTTTAAAAGTCATAATCAAATTTCAAACCAAACATATAATAATGTAAATATGTCAATATAAAATATGACAAGTTTGCTGATTTTGAAAATTTGTCATTATTTTGAAACAAAAATTTACAGTACAAAAAAAGCCATTTGCCAACGCCTAAGCTCCGTTCACCGAAAAAATGGAGTAAAACGTATCGATAAAAGACTAGCCCACGTATGATTCAGTAAAAATTGCTGTTGGATTAAAAGGATTAATTATGGTTAAGTCATTTTTCTGGAAATATTTATTACTAATATTGCTATTTGCCCCCTTGCCCTTTTCCGGTTTTGCCTTTATGCCATTACAGGAACCTCAAGGTGTTGATGAGCTCATAAACATGGCCAGGGAGTTCGAGAATGCCGGAAATGCAAATCAAGCTGTTTATTACTACGACAAGGCTGCAAATGCTTGTTGGCGGTCAAATGACTACAAAAACGCAATAGTGTATTTTGAGAAAGCTCTTGAGAATATTGGTAAAGTTGGAAATAAGAATGGCGAAAAGGTTTTATTAATCAATCTAGGATTTGTTTACTCTGAAATTTCAGACTATACCCATGCTCAAAAATGTTTTGAGAGCGCCCTAAATATTGCCACTTCAGGCGGGAAAAAGCAGGACGTTGGTCAAATCCTTTATAATATTTCAACGGTACAGATTGAGCAGGGTAACTATCAGGGGGCCCTGTCAAATCTTAGTAAAACAGAAGCTATTGCACAAGAGGTTGGCGATCAGAAATTGCTGCGTAATGTTTACTATAATCTCAATAAGGCCTACGAAGGGCTGAAAAATACCGAAAAAGCTTCTGAGTACTTTAGCCTTTATGCCATGCTAACCAAAAAATTACAGGCCGAAGAAATCAGAAAGAAAGAATTGCAGGCAAAAGCAATGGTTGATAGCGCAGGCAGGGTAGTGCAGCAGGTATCACAGGAAAAGGAGCACACCGAAAAGAGACTAGTAGAAACAAGTAAGGAACTTAAAGAAAAAGAGCAAACCCTAAAAGAGGTTGAAGAGTTAACCCGTGAGCAGCAAATGCAAATAGAGCTTTTAAATGCTGAGATGAAGTTGCGCGACGCAGTAATTCAACACCAAAAGTTACTACAGAAGGTTTACATTGGCTTAATACTATTCTCGTTGGCATTTGCAGCAGCCCTCTACTACGCATACGTTCAGAAACGTAGAGCAAACAGATTACTAAAAGAGAAGAACGATGAAATTTCCAGGCAGCGCGATGCTATTAGCCGACAGGCCGATGAACTACGTGAGTTGAATGCACTCAAAGATAAACTGTTCTCAATTATTGCCCATGACCTTAGGAGTCCGCTTTTCTCGTTAATTACCATGCTCAACATAGCAAAGGAAGGTCATTTTACTCCTGAAAATTTCAAGGAAATACTCGATGAGCTCTCGGTTAACGTTAACCATACTACAGCACTACTTGAGAATCTCTTAACCTGGGCTAAAACCCAAATGCATGGGGTAAAGGTAAATCCTCAAAACTTTAATTTAAATCAGCTTGTGAATTCCCGCATTCAGCTATTGAACGAGGCTGCCGAAAACAAGGAGATAAAGTTAAAGAACAACATCCCTGATGGCACATTTGTTTTTGCCGATACCGATATGGCTGATATTGTAATTCGTAATCTGATTTCCAATGCCATTAAATTCTGTAATGCTGGTGATAGGATCACAATATGGAGTACTACTGGTGCTAATACTGTAACTGTATGTGTTGAAGATACCGGAAGGGGTATGACTTCCGATGTACTTCAAAAGCTTTTTGGCACCCAAATTACCTCCACGCCTGGAACCAAGAATGAAAAGGGTACGGGATTGGGATTGATTCTATGTAAAGAGTTTGTTCAAATGAATGGTGGTGAGATTTGGGCTGAAAGCCTACCCGATAAGGGAAGTAAGTTTTTCTTTACATTGCCAAAAGCCAGTATTTAAAGGCTGTTCAATTTCTTTTTTGTCCAAATCATTTGGGGTTAGGTTATTCTAACCCCTTTTTTATTGACTTTCAACTATTAATCCCAAATTCGTCAATTGAATTTTTCAATTGACGAATTGACTAACAAAATCTAATCATACCGAAACCTCGGAATGAAAGATTTTGATAAGTCGGGGTTGCCCAGATAAGTCAATAGAAACAAGTTATTTAAATGTTTTAATGTGTTTCTATTGACTAGTCTCGGTTAATTTTATATCTTTAGAACAAATAGAAAATTCTATGAGTATAGCCCTTATAAAATATTTATCGGAATGGGGGAAACGTCCAAGCGATATGTATAAGGAGCCAGGGCCGGTTGTAACCATTTCGCGCGAAATGGGTTGTCCGGGCAAACAGGTTTCTTCAACCCTAATTGAGGAATTGAATAAGAGGTACAGGTTGAAAAATGAGTTAGCCTGGCGTTGGTTAGCAAAGGAGGAGATTCTCCATATAGCTTCTGCTAAACTTGGTTTACCTAAGGAGGAAATTGACTATGTTTTTGAAGCAAAGCGTAAGGGTATAATGCAGGAGATATTAGAGTCAATGTCAACAAAATACTATAAAAGCGATAAACACATCCAAAACACAGTTAAAAATATAATTCGTTCCGAGGCATCAAAAGGACATGTAGTGATTTTGGGCAGAGGCGGTGTTGCTATAACACGCGATATCCCTCGTTCCATCCACATACACCTTGAAGCGCCATTTGAATGGCGAGTGTTGCGGGTTGAGGAGATGTACCACTTTGAACCCAGGGAGGCTGAGCTGTATGTTCGTGAAATTGACCGAAAGCGCGAGGAGATTAGGGTTTACTTTGGGGGGAAGGACACTGATTATACCCGCTTTGATATCACCTTTAATGCCATGACCCTATCTGTGCAGGAGATTGTTGATATTATAATCCATGCCATGGAGGTGCGTAACCTTATCGTTTAATAAAGTCATTAACTAACGTGTTCAATAACGATCTTTACTCCCAGCCCAATTAGTATAAGCCCACCTATTATCTCCATTCTTTTACCCAACACGCTGCCAATACTTTTTCCGAAAAGCATACCAAGCATGGCTACCAAAAAAGTAACGGAACCAATTATAAGGTATGCATGCAGCATGTTTACATTTACCGCTACAAACCCTATCCCTACTGCAAAAGCATCGATACTGGTTGCTAATGCAAGGGTAAAAAGTACTTTTGGGTTCAATGGATTAAGAGTGCTGTTGTTTTCCTCCCTTCCAAATGCCTCAACAATCATTTTTATGCCTATAAGGCAAAGCAATGCCAGCGCTAACCAGTGATCAATAGGCTCAATAACCGATTTTATGGCTAACCCGAAACCCCAGCCCAAAAGCGGCATTGATGACTGAAAAAAAGCAAAGACTGCTGCAACCCTAAAGGCCTCCCAAAATACAATGTGTTTTCGTGCTATTCCGCATGTAATTGATACTGCAAAGGTATCGAAGGAAAGACCAATTGCTAGAAGAGTAATGGTAAAAAAAGACATGATTATTCAAAATTTTGACAAAGATAGGGAATATTAAAAGAAGTTGATGGTTGATGGTTGACAGTAAGAGTATGACCCGTGTGTGTATTGTGATGCTGAGTCCCGATATATCGGGATAGACTCCAGCCGAAGCATATCTTTGTACCTTTTACCCTTTGATGAGATCCCTCGACTACGCTCGGGATGACAATGCCCCTTTGGTTTCCTCATTACTTTTGTCATGCTGAGCTCCGTCGAAGCATCTCTTTTTACCTTCAAACCTTTTTCCCTTTTTGAATGAATTTCGCTAAAATCGCTCTTTGCCATACTTTCCCTTTAGCGATGCAACGGCTCCCCCCGGCTCTTTGGTCTATGCATGGCGTGCATCGCCAAATACTTGGTATATCTCTACACCCAGGGTTAAAACACTGGGCTAATCCGATTTGCCCTTCCATGGCGATTAGTAGAGTGAATGCACGCGTCAGGAGACGCGCGCTAACGAGGGGGTAAAAAAGTGATGCTTCGGCTCAGCTCAGCATGACATGAGAGGACGGGTCAATTCCTTTTGCCCTTCGTTTAACGTTTAACGTTTCACGAACCTTTCATTACTGAATCCACTTAAATCTATTCCCCAACTACTTCCCTATCACCTCGATTTCAACCCTACGGTTCAGTGAGCGGTTCTCTTCGGTATCGTTTGGTGCTATAGGAACTGTATTGCCAAAGCCTCGTACTTGCAAGTTACTAAAGCCATTTTCAATAAGGTACTGGGCAACCCGTTTTGCACGATCTTCTGCAATCTTCTGATTGTTAATTGCTTCAAGGTCATCGGCGTGGCCCTGAACCTCTATCTTAATACCAGGATTCTGACGCAGGATGCTGATAAGGCGGTTCAGCTCAGCAACTGTTTCGGGACCTAGGTCAGCTCTGTTGATATCGAATCGGATGTTGAGTTCAAGTTTGGACCCAATGGCTATGGGTTTAAGAAGTACATCGCGTGTAACATTCATGAATGTGGTAACCTGGTTCAGGTTAAGATTCTCGGCATAGTACCAGTAATCGTCGGCAACAACTTCAAGGGCGTAAATATCATCGGCCATGAACGATATTGCATAATCACCGGTTTGCGGGTTGGAGTATACCGATGCTACAATGCTGTTGTTCTTTGTGTTAATCAGGTTGACGCGAGCCCTTAGCGGCTTGAGCGATAGAGCATCTTTAACTGTACCCCTGAGGTTTGTACGTCTTATTTGTGTAACACCCTCGGCTGCCAGGTCTTGAGCCGATGGGCTAAAGTTGATGCGGCGAATCTTTTCATCAAAAACAAAGTTCACTTCAAACTGCTTGTAGCCGTTGAACTGAACACGGAAGTTGTTCTGGCGCAGGTCAAAGTCTTGGTAATAAATATTGTTTATATTGACAATGTACTCATCGGTAACAGGAGCATAAATAACAAATTCGCCATTTTTATCGGTAAGAGTGGAGTATGTATTTCCACGGCTATCGGTGGCCGTTACTCTGACATTTGAAACATCAACCTTACCCAAACCAGATAGTTTGCTGCGATTTAGAATTACACGGCCAAAAACCTTATTCTTTTCAACAAATGGGATATACAAGGTCATATCCTTATTTAGTGTAAAATTGATGTCAATGTCGGCTTTAGAGAATGTTCCAGCTTCATTGCCAACAGGGTTATAAGACAGTTCATAAATTCCTGCTGGAATTTTTTCATAAACCACTTCGCCATATTGGTTTGAAAGTAACTCGCCAGAAGTAAAGTCAGCATATTCCATGGCCTCGCTATCAACCCTTTGAATATTTACCAGAACATTTTTAATTCCAGGTTCATTTTCATTCATTATCCTATTACCGTTGAAATCCTTGAAAAATACAAGTTTCAGGGTGTGGAATTTCAAGTAAGGTTGTTGAATGCCAAACTCCTTACGAATGCTTGCCTCGAAGTACATATTCTGAAAACGCTCAACAGCTTCGGTTGGCGTTACCCTTGATTGTATGGTGTAAACGTTTAAAAATCGTAGTTGCCAATCTTTAGGTAGATACCAAAAAATTTGAGAAGTTATATTGGAGTAGCTTGACTTTGAAACTAAATCGTTAGAGTATGAAATATTTACCTGTAGGCGCAACATTTCTTTGTAGATGTATGAATCAAAGTAAGGCATAACCCTTAAAAGTCTGTTTGGTCGGGAAGCATAATACCAGCTAAACTGCTCGTATATTGAACGGGGGCCATTGGTGTACATGGCTTGAAAGCCCCAACGCGGTTGTCTTAGATTAAGTGAGAAGTACTGATAATTAAATTTTGCACGTGTAGGAGGTATGGAGAAGGTTGAATCAACAAAATAAATCGGTTTGTGGATTACATTTACAAATCCAGTAAAAACTTGTGCGGTTAGGGAACTACCGGGCTTCTCACCTTTAAACCGGAAACCAACATTGTAGTTATAGACTAACGTTGAAAAATAATCTTCGCCTCTTTTAATAACGGGGAAAATATCTGATGAATTAACTTCAAAACCTGGTCCTGTAAAAAAGTGAACCCTGTTATTTGGGAAGTACCCCCAAGTAATCAACTGCTTATGGAAATTAGTAAATGGTTGTTTTAATAAGTTGTAAGTACGGTAATCGCCTGGGCTATTCCGGTTGTCAATAGCATAGTACTGTAAATTGTTTTTATCATTAAAAGTATAAACAAATTGCGACATTAATTCAGACCGACCATTAAAACTTGAGTTCAGAAAGGGTTGACCGGATTTAAAACGAACTGATGCATTCAGTTTTTGTGTATTATAGTTTGCATAAGCAGTGTGGCCTAAAGCAACTTTATTAAAAACAGTATCGTTTGGTCTTCCAAATTCTACTTGATTGTATGCAATATCGTAACCTAGTCTTAGGTTTTTTATTGGTGCAATTCTAAAACCAGTAATGCCAACAGTAGAGGTAAAATTCTCGTTAAGCGATTCGGTATAAACACCGCCAAGTTTAAAACCATAATTTTGTGATGGGGAAAATTCAAATTCAGCTCCAAAATTATTTTGTGGATTTAAAACCCTTTGGGTTGCTATGGCTTCAAATTTAATTTTCTTAATACTAATTCCGGCACTTCCGCCTCGTCCGTAAAGACTGCTTTCAATACTCTTATTAATATCACCGGCCTGAAAAAAATATTTACCATTCCGATAACCAATCCACATTCTGTTATAGCGGTATAGATTCTCAACTGGAGTTGTGTTATCGTTGTTATAAAAAAAGTAGATTTCCCTTTGTTTACGAAGTAAAATATTCCCTTGAATAATTGATGCGTAGGCTGGTTTTGCATAGTTTGAGAAAAGCCCTCTGGCAAAAAGTTCTGCAATTAATACCCTTCGTGACTCGGGGATATAATTTGTGTATGAATATGATAAATTTTTTAACCAGCTGGTTGCGCGGAATGTGCTATCGATAGTTTTAGCTTGTATATTCAACTTAAATAAATCGCGGCTAGTTTGAATTTCTTTGTCAAGGTAAACGTCAAAAACAACAGTGGAATCGGTGTAAGGAGTTATGTTGATATCCTGGATATAATTTTTTAATCGGGCATTTCCAATGCCTAAATAGCTATCAGCTTCCAAATTAATGCTTACAAGTTCCTCCCTATTGCCTCTATTCTCAATTTTTACTTTAATGGGAGCATATCCTGTTTGTTGGTCCAAATACTCAAATCGGGTAAGAAATTTCACCTTAAGGTCAACCTCTCGGGGTACCTTAACAAAGCTGTATTCATTCTTAATGAGGTTACCACGAGAATCAGCTATTGCAGCAATTATTGAGTAACCAATATCACCTCTCACGTTTTCACCTATTGCTACCCTAACGGGTATTAGAGTTGAGTCGAGCGGTGGTAGTGTTAACTCTTGCTTCTCGTAACCTAGTACTTGCCAGCCTGAGGGGACCGTAAGCTGGAAGGTAAAGGTTTGCGGTTGTGAGGATTGATTTACCACTTTCACAACGTTGAAGATGGTTTTACCCTTGCTTGCTTCAACACTGTGCTTTACAAACTTAATGTCAATTTTTTGAGGTTCGTAAGTGTTAAAAAACAGGTATTGACCCACTACATTATGGGCAATAAAAACTAATGGAAATAAGACTATACTTTTATAACTTGCTTTCAAATCATCAGGGGTTTACTTCCACTAATGTAAAAATAAGATCAACAAAGTAATAATCGGGCTGCCTACCCAGTAAAGGTGGAGCTGGAGGGGTACCGCATTCATAAGTAATAACAATTTCGCCTGTTACAGGTAGAGCACCCGGATCGCCACCTTCAATGATGTTTTGATCAGTTGCAGTTAGCGTTATATTAGTAATGGAAACGCCTGGAATGGTGCTAGTAGGTTTAATTTGAATTGATGATAAAGGCAAATCTGGGGCAGCGCCATCGGATTGAATCGTGGCAGCGCTAGCCCTAACCATTACTTTCCAACCAATACTAGTTCCATCACCCCCTACATCAGATGTATCCCTGTAGTGAATATTTAACCGGGTCCAATTGCTTAATACTTTCCCTGACGAATACTCTGTAAGGGATTTAAAACTAAATGCAATTGATCCTCCGGAAGTCACCCAGATTCTTTTTGTAATATTCTGGGCTAATACTTTACCTTTAAAGGGTAAGGTAAATACTAGTAATGTCAGGAAATATAAAATAAATACTTTACTGTACAACCTACAACAGGCCATTACCGTTATGATTAATGCTAAAGGATAGGGCCTAAGCCCTATCCTTCTATTTTGGAACCAGTTCTAAAAATACATTGGTAATATACCTATCGGGGGTTAAACTTTGTGCAAGTAGTGAACTTGCATTCATTGCTCCTTCTGCGGTGCCTAGTCTCCAACGAATAGTGAAATTATTCTTGTCGGCTCCACCGGCAGCAGCACCGTTTACACCGGTTACTATATTCTGGGCGGCATTGGTTAATGCTAAAACGGCAGCAGGCAAGGCCCAGTTTGCTGGATCGTTACCTGAACCTGACTCGGTAAGATCGAGCCCTACATTGTTAAGAGGCATAGTGTTAGCTGCATTGTCTTGCCCCAAAAATGTGGCATCCTCAGCTCTAACAGTAACATCAAAGTCCTGAGATGCTGAAACTGTAAAGTTTGTTTGGTAACGAGCATCACCGCCACCGTTGTTAATACCAGAAGTGTATTGACCTATCGTGTTTACAACAAAATCAATATTACCTCCCGATACAACAGTTAAGCGTAAAATTGAGTTAAGCGTAACCGACACAGGAATAATAGCCTGGTCGTTTACTGCCTGCCCAAAGCCTGCCTGGCTAAGGAGCAACATGGCTGCTGCAAAAAATAATTTTCTCATAGCTGTAAGTGTTAAGTTAATAAATAGTGTTTAGAGAATTTAATTCCAGTCAATTGAAATATTTTTTAAAAATAATATTTTTTTTTTCTCTTATGCAAATTTTGTTGATAAAATCTTTGTTTATGGGGGTAAAAAGGGTGTTAGGGTTGGGGAAGGGGGTAGGGGAAAGTTAAAAGTGAAAAGTGAAAAGTTAAAGGAGGTTCGTGAACCGTGAGCCGTTAAACGTTAAACGGAATTGATCAGCCATCAACCGTCAACTCCGCTAGTCATCCTGAGCGCAGCGAAGGGGCTCATTAAAAGATTAAAGGATAAAGGATAAAGGATAAAGAACATGTCTCGCAAGGCGGGAATAAAGATTAAAAAGCCTGTCCTTCGAAGCGTTTTTTTTACGAATAACGAACAAGGAGCAACGACTCACGCCCCGTAGGGGCTAAACATTTGTAGCATGTAGGGGTACCAACACAAGTAGCGATGCACGCCATGCATAATCCTAAGAGCCAAGTGGAAGCGTTGCATCGCAAAAGGGGAACATACCAAAAAGTAATTTAGGAGCAGCTAATCAAAAGATATAAAAGGATAGAAGTTACAAAGAGATGCTTCGACGGTGCTCAGCATGACATGAGAGGACGGGTCATTCTCAAACTATTAACAATCAACAAACAACCTTCACCTTAAATCTTGCTATCGAGCATTTTCTGTAGGGCGTACATTTCGTCGCGGTAACAGGCGGCCTCAATGAAGTTAAGCTGCTTGGCTTCGGCTTCCATGGCTTTGCGGGCATGTTCGATGGCTTGGACGAGTTCATCACGGGTCATGTACTTAACAACAGGATCGGCAGCGTAGTCAACCTTTTCGGGCTCCACATAAACCTTTACAGCCGTTTGCATGTTGCCCATTATTGACTTATGGGCTTTGACTATCTGGGTAGGTGTGATGCCATGTTTTTCGTTGTAACGTAGCTGTTTCTCGCGACGGCGATTGGTTTCCTCAATTGTAATGCGCATGGAGTCGGTAATCTTGTCGGCGTACATAATTACCCTACCATTAATGTTTCGTGCTGCCCTGCCGGCTGTCTGGGTAAGCGAACGCGCGGAGCGCAAAAACCCCTCCTTATCGGCATCGAGTATGGCAACCAGCGAAACCTCAGGGAGATCGAGTCCCTCACGTAGCAGGTTAACGCCAACCAGAACATCGAATAACCCTTTGCGCAAGTCCTCCATGATTTGAACACGCTCAAGGGTATCGACATCGGAGTGAATGTATCTGCAACGGATATCGAGGCGGGTTAAATATTTTGTAAGCTCCTCGGCCATGCGCTTGGTGAGGGTGGTTACCAGTACACGCTCATCGCGGTTTACGCATTGGTTAATTTCACCAATTAAATCATCAACCTGGGTCTGGCAGGGACGAACAAAAATTGGGGGGTCGAGTAGGCCGGTAGGCCTAACCACCTGGTCAACCACAATGCCCTGGCACTTTGTAAGTTCGTAATCGGCAGGAGTTGCACTAACAAAAATGGTTTGCCCAACCAGCTGTTCAAACTCCTCAAACCTAAGGGGACGGTTATCGATTGCTGCAGGAAGCCTAAAGCCATACTCTACCAGCGTTTGCTTGCGGGAGTTATCGCCACCATACATGGCCCTGATTTGGGGTATAGTAACATGGCTTTCGTCGATAACAGTTATAAAATCGTCGGGGAAGTAGTCGAGAAGGCAGAAAGGGCGCATGCCCGGAGGTCGACCATCAAAGTAGCGCGAGTAGTTCTCGATTCCCGGGCAGTATCCAAGTTCGCGAATCATTTCCAGGTCGTACTCCACTCGATCTTTAATGCGTTTGGCTTCCAGTAAACGCCCTTGGCTCTGGAAAAAATCAACCTGTTTAACCAAATCATCCTGAATTTGCCTAATAGCTTCATTTATTCGCTCCTTGCCAGCGATAAAGATGTTTGCCGGATAAATAACGGTTTCCTCTAACGTTTCGATAAACCGGCCGGAAATAGGGTCAAACTCCTCAATGGTTTCAATTTCATCGCCCCAAAAAATGATACGAATACCCCTATCGCCGTATGCAAGGTAAACATCAACGCTATCGCCTTTAACCCTAAATGTGCCTCGTTTAAATTCAACCTCGTTGCGCGAGTAAAGGCTATCCACTAATTGGCGTAGTAGATGGTTGCGAGTGATTTTTTGTCCAACCTTAAGGTTTATCTTGCTGTTGTAAAAATCCTGTGGGTTTCCAATTCCGTATAGGCACGATACAGAGGAAACAACAATAACGTCGCGCCTACCAGAAAGTAACGATGAGGTGGCACTGAGTCGCAGTTTTTCAATCTCATCGTTAATGGAAAGGTCTTTCTCAATGTAAGTATCGGTTACGGGCAGGTAGGCCTCCGGTTGGTAGTAGTCATAGTATGAAACAAAGTACTCAACTGCATTTTCTGGGAAAAATGCTTTGAACTCGCCGTAAAGTTGGGCAGCCAGAGTTTTATTGTGGCTAAGAACCAAAACAGGGCGGTTTAGGTTAGCAATTACGTTGGCAATGGTAAATGTTTTACCCGAGCCGGTTACCCCGAGCAGGGTTTGGTATCTATCGCCACGTATCAATCCTTCGGTTAACTGTTTTATTGCCTCGGGCTGATCTCCAGCAGGTTTAAAATCGGATATTAGCTTAAATTCCATAATAGACAAAAGTAGTAAAAAATAGAGTACAGTAAGTCGCGAACAAAACGATAAGTAGCCTGAACCGCGAAGCGGGATTCGAGATTCAAGATTCAGGATTCAGGATTCAGGATTCAAGATTCAAGATTCAAGATTCAAGATTCAGGATTCAGGATTCAGGATTCAGGATTCAGGATTCAAGATTCAAAGGGGGTCTACCCTGATGTGGTATTATTGTGTATTCTGACTCTTGATTTCTGACTTCTATATTTCAAAGGCAATGCCTATTGATTAGGAGAGGGTTTTTACTGTATTTGAAATCTTAATACCGTTAATGTACTTATTAATTACTTGGAGCAGTTCATATGCATCAATGGGCTTAGAAACATATGCCACACAGCCGGCTGCCAGGCAATTCTCCCTATCGCCGGCCATTACGCAGGCAGTTTGTGCAATAATTGGAATATTGGGGTTGTGTTCGTGTATGATTGTTGATGCCTGAATGCCATTCATGCCTTCAAGTTTTATATCCATTAGGATTAGGTCAATAGAGTTATTGGTTTTGACAATATCAACAGCATGCTGTCCGTTGGTAGCAAAGGTAAGTTTAACTCCGGTTCGGCTTAAAAGGGCCGTTAGTAGAATAGTGCTCGGTTTGTCATCTTCTACTATAAGGATTTGTTTCCCTTTCCAGTTAAATTGCTCAAAAGTGCTCATTTTGTTGCTTTTGAAAAAGTACGAGCAATTTAACCCTTTGGATAAAAATAAAGAATAGCCAAATATGGTTAATGTATGAAATGGCCATTTTGGTTTATGAAGTAGCCTTTTTCGGGCACGAAGTGTTAATATTTGTTGAGGTTTACCTATTTTCTAACAGCTTGAGCTGTTGAGGTGAACCGGTTATCTTGAAAACCATGTCGTTTTTCTGAACAATACAAACCTTATTCCGGCGGTCGATTTTAGTGAGATACTTCAGGTTGATAATGGCAGAGCGGCTTACACGGAAAAAAGGAAACTGAATAAGTTGCTGTTCCACATCCTTGAGCGATACCGATATCACCTCATCTTTTCGGGAATGAAAGTGGAGTACGGTGTAACTTCCGCTAGCCTCACACCAGATAATATCGTCGGGATCAACAAAAAGAACCCCGTTGCGCATATTAAACTTAAGTTTTGGAAACTCATCAAGATGCTCGAGAAGGAGTTCTGCTTTGGACTTGTCGACTTTTATACCGTTTTGTTGTTTCTCGCGGTAACGGGCAAGGGTGTCGTTAATATCGTCAATATCAATGGGTTTAAGAAGGTAGTCGAAAGCAGCATGCTTAATGGCTTTAATGGCAAACTGGTTGTAGGCAGTTACAAATACAACCGTAGGGTTGTAAGGCGTGTCACGGAGCATTTGAATGAGATCAAAACCCGAACCACCAGGCATTTCAATATCCAGGAAAATAATATCGGGATTGTGGAGTTTAATTGATTCAAATGCTTGGGTAATGTTATCGCACTTGTCCAATACCTGAACGTCCTTGCTTGCTTTAAGCAGGAAATCAATCATATCCCTTGAGTTGGGCTCATCGTCAACAATGATTGTCTTTATCGTATTAGCCATTTGATATAATTTATCACAGGTATTTAAAGCATTACCGAAAATTTTACTGTCTATATCAAAGATATAAAACTTTTTTGGAACTCATGCAAGGATTAGATTCGATTTATTTGGATTAGTTGATAGTTGATAGTTGTTGGTGAGAATATTGTCATGTTGAGCGTTAGCGAAACATCTCATTGGAGCAAATTAGAGATCCTTCGCTGCGCTCAGGATGACAAGCGGAGTTGAGAGTTGATAGTGAAAAAACAAACACTAAACACCCCTATACACTGCGCACTATTCAAGAGATCCTTCGCTGCGCTCAGGATGGCAGGGGGCGGAGATAGATGTTCGACTTCGTTTAACGTTTAACGGCTAACGGTTTCATGCACCTCCCCTTAACTATTCTCTAAAGTCTAAACTCTACTAAATTCCCATTTTTAATTGCCACATCCGACTAAATTGATTAGTTTTGCGGCAGTAAATCAAGCTAAAACAAAAAGGTATGAAATTTTTTATTGACACAGCAAACCTTGACCAAATCCGTGAGGCAAATGATCTTGGTGTTCTCGATGGTGTTACTACCAACCCCTCGTTGATGGCAAAGGAGAATATTCGTGGTGCAGAGAACATCAAGAAGCACTACGTTGACATTTGCAACATTGTAAAGGGTGATGTAAGCGCTGAGGTTATTGCCACTGATTATGAGGGCATGATACGAGAGGGTAAGGAACTAGTCGCCTTACATCCCCAAATTGTGGTTAAGGTTCCTTGCACCAAGGATGGCATAAAGGCCATCAAGTATTTCACTGATAACGGAATACGCACTAACTGTACCCTTGTTTTTTCGGTAGGACAAGCTTTGCTGGCGGCAAAAGCCGGTGCAACATACGTTTCGCCATTCATTGGGAGGCTCGATGATGTGTCGACCGATGGGGTTGAGCTAATCCGAAAAATTGTTGATGTTTACAACTACTACGAGTTTGGCACCCAGGTTTTAGCCGCCTCAATACGCCATACCATGCACATTATCCAGTGCCTTGAGGCTGGTGCTGATGTTGCTACCTGTCCCCTAAGTGCAATCCTCGGATTGCTTAACCATCCCCTAACTGACATCGGGTTACAAAAATTTTTAGATGATTACAAAAAGGTGAATGGCTAATGCCTGAATGCCTCTACATAGCAATGCACCCCCAGAACCCCAACCCTCGCGATTTAGATCGGGTGGTTGCGGTTCTGCAAAGGGGTGGTGTTGTAATATATCCCACCGATACGGTTTACGGTATAGGTTGCGATATTACAAATGTGAAGGCGGTTGAACGTGTCATCAAGCTCAAAGGGTTAAAGCCCAAGGATGCCCACTTTTCCTTTATTTGCAAGGACTTAAGCAATATTGCCGACTTTGCAAAGGTTAGCAACCCCACATTTAAATTGATGAAAAAGAATTTGCCCGGTCCTTTTACCTTTATTTTACCGGGTTTGCATAGAGTTCCCGATTATTTTTTAAGCAAGCGTAAAACGGTTGGTATAAGAATACCCAATCACCCAATTCCATTGGAACTTGTTGATAGGTTAGGCAATCCAATCCTAACAACATCATTAAAGGATAGCGATGAGGTTATAGAGTACACAACCGAGCCGGAACTCATTTATGAGAATTACAAACACCTTGTAGATGTTGTTATTGATGGGGGCATTGGAGGCAATATACCCTCAACCATTGTTGATTGCTCAGGAGATGAGCCTGTAATTCTACGCGAAGGACTTGGCGAACTGGTTTTTTAGGTCATCATGCAGAAGGTTACCCTCGCAATTTTAGCTGGCGGCAAGTCGAGCCGATTAGGAGGAATTGATAAGGCGCTTATTACCGTTGATGGGATTCCCTTGATAAGCCGAATTTACAATACATTTAATGGTGAGGTTTCGGAGATAATTGTAATTTCAAACGGCAACAATGGTTATCCAATTGAAGCAAAGATTTTTCCTGATGTAATCAAGAACTGTGGGCCTTTAGGCGGAATCCATAGCGCTTTAACCCATGCAATTAATCCTGTAGTTTTTGTAGTTTCCGTTGATATGCCTTTTGTAAACAACGATGTGTTCCATCAACTGCTAAATATATACATTCAGGCTAATGCCGAGGTGGCAGTCCCTATGCATGGTAATCTGCTTGAACCACTTTTCGGATTGTATAGCACTGCACTTGAGCCCAAAGTGAGAAACATTCTTTCCGATATGCAAGGGCATCCCATAACCGACCTTTTGAATGTCGCAGATACTCATTACCTTCAACTACCTGACGATTTTCAAACACGAATGTGGTTTTACAACATCAACACCCCCGACGACTTAAAGGCCTTAGAGCTATAATTTGTAACCTGCAAACAGCCTTTGGTTCTCAACCGTTTGCGTTAAAATTTGTTGAATATTCAAAATTTACCTTAACAATTTGTTCAGTTTTAAGTACCTTTGTTAGGCTGAATTTTATACTCACAATTCATAATAACTAACTTCAACAAGCTATGACAAAAATTAAAGTTGCAATCAATGGATTTGGACGAATTGGCCGCAACGTTTTTAAGATTGCGCTTGAGCGTCCTGAACTTGAAGTTGTAGGTATCAACGATTTGACCGACACTAAGACTCTTGCCCACTTGCTAAAGTACGATTCCACCCAGGGTCGTTATGAGGGTAAGGTGGAGTTCGATGCCGAAAACCTTATTGTAAACGGTAAAAAGTACAGGGTAACAGCTGAGCGCTCGCCCCTTAACATCAAGTGGAGCGAAACCCCTGATGTAGTTATTGAATCGACTGGTATTTTTACCAAGCGCGAAAGCGAGAAGGGTGGCTATGGCGACCATATCAAGAATGGTGCTAAAAAGGTAATTCTTTGCGTACCTGCAAAGGATGAAATTGATAGGATGATTGTGCTTGGTGTAAACGACGAGGCATTACAGCCAACTGACCAATGCGTATCCAATGCCAGCTGTACAACCAACTGCTTGGCCCCCGTTGTAAAGGTGTTGAACGATGCTTTTGGTGTTGAGCGTGGTTTCATGAACACCATTCACTCATATACCAACGATCAACGTATTCTTGATGCCCCTCACAGCGATTTGCGTCGTGCTCGTTCTGCTGCTGTATCACAGATTCCTACTACTACCGGTGCTGCAAAAGCTGTAGGAAAGGTTATTCCTGAGCTGAAGGGTAAGCTCGATGGTCTTGCTGTTCGCGTTCCAACCCCAACCGGTTCACTTGTTGATTTTGTAGCAGTACTGAAAAAAGAGGTGACCAAGGAAGAGGTTAACGCTGCTATGAAAAAGGCTGCCGAAGGCCCTATGAAAGGTATTCTTGAATATACTGAGGATCCAATTGTATCGGTTGACATTATTCACAACCCTCACTCTTCAATTTTCGATGCTCAAAGCACCATGGTTAATGGCAACATGGTTAAAGTTCTTTCATGGTACGATAACGAGTGGGGTTACTCTAACCGTGTGGTTGACCTAATTCATAAGCTATTTAAATAATAAGCGTAATAAGATTTGAAAAGGCTGCCTTCAAGCAGCCTTTTTTATTGATAGTTGCTAGTTAAAGTTCTGACATATATTTATCATTCAGAATCATTTAGATAAAAATCAGACCCTCTTTTTGTCATACTGACGTAGCAAAGGATACCGGGCAACGGTAAGTGGGTATAGAAGAGAAAAGAGATGCTCCGACTGGGCTCAGCATGATAAAAGTTTCACGTATCGAGCCACAGCAAGTATCACAGAGTTACACAGTGTAACACGGTGTTACACAGATTGTATGACGAGGCAATCACGAACAACGATACACGAACAACGAATAACATTTCCAGCCCCGTAGGGGCTAAACATTTGTAACTACAGGCTACTTCCTCATGTATAGCGATGCACGCCATGGCATTCCAAAGAGCAACAATAAAACGTTGCATCGCTACGGGAAGGCATGGCGAAGAGCCATTTTCATGTTCTTTCTTGTCATAATACAAGAAAGAACCAAAGAGAAGATTAAGGCTAATAGGCCTCATATCATTCCGAGTTAGTTGAAGAAACTCATAAAAAAATGATGAAAGTACAAAGAGATGCTTCGGCTTCGCTCAGCATGACAATATTTTCACGAACAACGAATAAAGAATCAACGAACAACACACCTTGTTATATTGAATGAATTAGAGTATCTCTATTTATCTATCGTTTTGAGATTTTAAGTTAGCTCAACTAGACAAATATCCATAATTAAACGACATTGAAATATCATTCGATTTCTCAAATGACGGCTACACTTTAACATCTTCAAATCATAACGAAGGCTTCTGCGGCATTCCAAATGGCTCTATTTATTCATATCGTAATGCTTCAATGGGGTCGAGCTTGGAGGCTTTCACGGCAGGGAAATAGCCCGAGGCCAAACCAACCACAAACGAGATTACCAAACCGCCAAGTATCCATCCCCAAGGAATTATGAAAGGGCTACCGGTAAGGACTGAGACAAGATTTCCTATAAGGATGCCAAGTATTACACCTAGTAAACCACCCAGTTGGCAAATAAAAATGGCCTCAAAGAGGAACTGCTGCTTAATCTCCGACGATTTTGCACCAATGGCTTTACGGGTACCTATTTCGCGGGTGCGTTCAGCCACCGCTACAAGCATAATATTCATTAGCCCAACCGCAGCACCAATAAGAGTAATTATTCCAATAACGGTTGCTGCTATGGAAACAAACTTCAGGTTTTCGATGAGGAGTTTGGCAAGGTTATCGCTTTTTTCAATGTTAAAATCGCTCTCGTCGGTGGCGGAGAGGTTTCGTACTATACGGAATACGCCTTCGGCCTCGCTCACCGCGGCTTCAAGCAGTTTAGGATCGTAGGGTTGGATGCTGATTGAATAGTTCATGTTGGGCCGCGAAAAGAATGCGGCAACGTTGGTGTATGGCAGGTAAACCGAACGGTTTGGACCACCCCCAAACCCTGAACCCTTATTTTTGAGCACCCCAATCACCCTATACTTTCCGCTCCCTACATTTATAAACTTATCAATTGGGTTTTCGTTCTTCATAAACAGCTTGCTAGCCACTTCTTGGCCAATAATAGCCACGTGTCGGCTATCCTGTATGTCGATTGATGAGAAATTACGGCCTCGCTCTATTTCAACACCCGATACTTTCATAAACTCCTCATCAACACCCCGAACAGCGATATTGGGATTAGTTTTTTTGGACATGTACTTAATGGTGCTTGCTCCTGAAGCGTATACCGAGATTGAAACATCAGCAGGGAACCGGTAATCCTCCTTGAACTGACGTGCTTGTTGTAAGGAGATGTATGAATAGTTTTTCTTCCGATATCTATTTCCAGCAATATTAACATTTAACCCGCGGCTTTGAATGGTGAAGGTATTAGCGCCCATGCTCGTAAAAGAACTGGTAAGGCTTCCTTCAATTGATTCAATTGCGGTTAGGATACCAACCAAAGCCATTATGCCTAATGAGATAATCAGAATGGTAAGAATGGATCTAAGTTTTGTTGCAAGTATTGAGTTTATTGAAATTCGAAAAATTTCGCCGTACAGGGTTAAGATTCGTTTCATGCTTTTGCTTTTAATTTAAATTCAAATTTAGGTCTAAGTTTACACTTTTTCATTTACTAAAAGCTAAATCATACAAATCGAACCAAAAAAACGATTAGGTTTGCAGGTTCAATGAATATTCGACATGGATTTAGGCAAAAGGATTAACGCCTTCAGTAAACTTGGGCAACAATTGCCTATTGTAGTTCGTGATCCAAATCACCCCTTGGGGCATGCTGCTGCAAATGCACAGCATGTAAATCCTTGGTTTACCCCTGAAAATGTGGTTAATGCAGTAGATGCAATTGCCAATGAGTGGCTTCAAACCATTGAACTGGAGAGTTGGACTAAAGCTTACCCCGAAAAATATTTTACCCCGTCAAAGGCAAAAACAGTAGGGGTGGTTATGGCCGGGAATATTCCCCTGGTGGGGTTTCACGATTTCCTTTGTGTTCTCATTACTGGCCATAAAATAAACATCAAGCTTTCGTCGAAAGATGGGGGATTAATGAGCGCTGTTGCAAAGATGTTGGTTGACTTTGAACCTGCTTTTGCCGATTACATTCAGATTGCCGAAGGCCCAATTAAAGGTTTCGATGCGGTTATTGCAACGGGTAGCGATAGCTCAGTGCGCTACTTCGACTTTTACTTCAGAAACTATCCATCGTTAATACGTGGGCATAGGAATGGAGTGGCATTGCTAACGGGCAATGAAACCGACGATGAATTAGCATTACTTGCCGATGATATTTTTACCTATTTTGGTCTGGGATGTAGAAATGTGTCAAAATTACTTGTCCCTGATGGATTTAATTTTAGTAGACTAATTGGTAGTATGAGTAGGTGGAAACATCTTTTAAATCACCATAGATATGCCAATAATTATGAGTATAACCGAACCATACTTATAATGAACCAAACACCACACCTTGATACCGGTTTTGCCCTAATTGTTCCAAATGAGAACCTCGATGCACAGGTTGCCACGGTTAACTACCAGGAGTATTCGGGGTTTGATTCGGCTATTGATTACATCAACATTAACGATACAAAAATTCAATGCGTGGCTACACAGCTAAACATTGAACATAATAGGAGAGTACCGCTTGGTGATACCCAAAAACCTAAGCTGAACGACTACCCCGATGGAATAGATACCATTGAGTTCTTAGGAACATTAAGGTAAATGGTTTTTTCCTCGAATTTTTTAGAAATGTTCAATATTGATGCTATTTTTGTATTAATAAACTTTTTGCGATGATTTACAAGTTTAGAATGCTATCGGACGAGGATGAGCTATTCCTGCGCGATTTTGAGGTAGATGCAGATAGTACTTTCTTCACATTCCATAAGGCTATACAGGAAAACCTAGGTTTTGACCCTGGTCAGCTAGCTTCGTTCTTTTTGGCCGATGAGCAATGGAACAAGGGGATGGAGCTGACGCTAATTGACATGCAGAACGACACCGAGATGGCTGCCATACCCATGGATAAGGTAAAAATCAAGGAGTTGATGTGCAACCGCAGGGAGCGCTTGCTTTACGTTTACGATATTTTTGCTGACCGGAGTCTTTTCATTGAACTGATTGATATACAAGAGCCCAATCCTGATGTAAAGTATCCTATTTGTACCGCATCGGTTGGCGATGCACCCATTCAGCTTGCTGAGGATTTTGCTTTTGAGGAAGATATTCCCCTTGAGGAGCCCAATGAAATAGATGATATTTTTGATGAGTATAACGACGAAGATGGGTTGGGCAATTTAGGGTTTGAGGATAAAGATGAGTGGTGACCTACTTCAATTATACCTTCATTTTAACCTGGTTTGATTAATGTCCTTTCCCGAAAAATATCTGATTGTTCTTTTGGGACCAACCGGAGTGGGGAAAACGGAGTTGAGCCTTAAGCTGGCCAAACATTTTAATTCACCAATTGTTTCGTGCGATTCCCGACAGTTTTACCGCGAAATGCGAGTAGGGACAGCCTTTCCCACCGATTGGGAACTCTCTCAAGCACAGCATTACCTTGTTGGGCACAAATCGATTACTGAGCGATACAGCTGCGGAATGTTTGAGCTCGAAGCCCTTGATTTGCTAAGAGAAATCTACATAAAAAATGATTTTGCATTACTTGTTGGAGGTTCAGGGCTTTATATTGATGCTCTGCTAAAAGGCATCGACGACTTTCCAACACCTGACCCTGAGCTGCGAAAATCGTTACACCAACAGTTAAAGAACGAGGGCATCGAGGGGTTAAGGCATCAGCTAAAGTTACTCGACCCTGAATACTACAAACAGGTTGATTTGAAGAATCCGCAAAGGGTTTTGAAGGCAGTTGAGGTTTGCCTGCAAACAGGCAGAACCTTTAGCTCATTTTTAACCGCACCCAAAAAGGAGCGACCATTCAAACCCATAAAAATTGGTTTAACCCGACCCCGTGAAGAACTTTATGAGCGAATAAATAAAAGGGTTGAACAGATGGTTGAGCAGGGTTTGGTTGATGAGGTAAAACAGCTTGCCGGTTTTAGAAATTTTAATGCCCTTAATACTGTTGGTTACAAGGAGATATTTCAGTACCTCGACGGAGAAATTTCCCTTGAACAGGCCATTGAGTTAATTAAACGAAATACACGCCGATACGCCAAAAGGCAACTTACATGGTGGTCGAGGGATAAGGGAATAGCGTGGTTTAACCCCGATAACCAGTACGAAATAATTGAATACATCGAAAGGTTATGCAAAATGAAGAATTAGCAGGTAAGCGAAATTCCGAAATCTTCCTCGAAGTTTTTACGGAGATTGAACGAAGCCTTAAGGAAATTTGTAAGGACGAATATACAACCAATTTTGCTGAACTACTGCGCAGAGCGCGTGGTTTAAATCAGGTTGTAAACTACTATGCTTCCGATTTAAAAGAGTTTTCACAGCTCCGCAATGCCATTGTTCACACGCGTAGGCAAAACTTCATTATAGCCGAACCACACCCCGATGTGGTGCAGGAGGTAATTCATATCAAAAAACTACTGCAAAACCCACCGCTTGTAAAAACTGTAATGAAGCTAAATCCATACAGCGTATCGCCCGGTGCAACTGTTAAAGAGGTGTTGGCCACATTTGCTGAAAAGGGTTTTATGCGTTGCCCGGTTGTGGATAACGGTATAATTGTTAGCCTAATTACGGCCAAAACCATTGCGCGATGGTTGGTAAACAGCTCCAGTGCTATTGATAACACTTTGGTCAGTCAACTTTTAAAATATACTGACAAGGACGATTACTGCATAGTATCGGAAAACACCGATATAGTATCGTTGATAGGCATTTTCAATAATTCCGTGCGGAATGGCGCATACTTGCAAGCGGTACTAGTTACGCAGAACGGTAAACCCGACAGTTTACTGGTTGGTATTATTACACCAAGCGATTTCCCATCAATTATTGGGCAGTTAAAAGTTAATCATTAGTTTTGTGGGTATTAGGGGCAAATAACCTTTAAACCGTATTACATCAAAATACAATTAACATGGAACAGGAAAAGAAAAAGCGTGAATTTCCGCATACCTATGTAATTATTTTTTCTCTAATAGTATTTGCTGCCATTTTAACATGGTTTGTGCCAGGGGGTGAATTTGCCAGGGAGGTAAAGAACGTTAACGGTATCGATCGTGAGGTAATTGTCCCAGGTTCATTCCATCGGGTTGATAATCAACCCCAGACATGGCAAGTGTTCACATCCATTTTTCAGGGAATGAAGCGAACCTACGATATCATTTTTTACATTCTGATGATTGGTGGGGCGTTTTGGTTACTAAATGAAAGCAAGGCGCTTGATGTTGCTATTCTTTCGTTCCTGAACTTTACCAAACGTATTGAGCGGTTTAAGCCGTTAAAGGTGATTGGAGTTGATAATCTGGTTATAGCTCTAATTATGATCTGCTTCAGTTTTTTTGGGGCGGTAATTGGCATGAGCGAGGAGACCATTGCCTTTGTAGTAATTTTTGTCCCCTTAGCCATTAGCATGGGTTACGATTCCATTGTTGGCATTAGTCTTTGTTTTTTGGGTGCAGGTTTAGGCTTTGCAAGTGCGCTCTTGAATCCGTTTACCATTGGTATAGCTCAGGGCTTATCGGGAATTCAACTTTTCTCGGGCATTGAGTACCGATTTATTATTTGGTTGGTTATTAACACCATTGGCATTGGCTATGTGTTATGGTATGCCCGCCGGATTAAAAAGAACCCAAAGCTATCGCCCGTTTATGAAATTGATGAGTACTGGAGGCACAAGGCAGCCCATGAGGAGAACGGAACCAAATCAAAACCCGGTAAGAGTGCGTGGGCTACATTTATTGGGCTAGCAGTAGTTTTTACCACTTTTTCATACTATTACCCCATAAGCCATTTGGCTGTGGGGCAAAGCACCATCTCAGTACCAATTATTCCTATTGCCACGGTTGTTTGGATTTTAGTTGGAATTTTTGCGTTAAGACATTCGGTTCAGCTTTTCATAGTTAATATTCTGCTTTTCACCATTTTATTTTTGATAGTAGGTGTAATGGGATATGGCTGGTACATCAAGGAGATTGCAACACTCTTCCTGGTGATGGGTTTGCTGGCTGGGATTGCATTTGGTAAAAATGCAAACGACCTTGCGCGGTCGTTTATTGCTGGAGCAAAGGATATCATGTCGGCAGCGCTTGTTGTTGGTTTGGCAAGCGGTATTGTTGTAATCCTGGAGCAAGGGCGTATAATCGATTCCCTGCTGAACTACTCGGCCGAGGCTATGATGGGTTACGGTAAGGTTACATCCATTGCCATTATGTATGTATTTTACAACCTGTTAAACCTGATAATTGCCTCAGGTTCGGCAAAGGCCGCACTTACCATCCCATTGATGTCGCAGTTTTCCGATTTAATCGGTATAAGCCGCCAAACCACAGTCACCGTTTACCAGCTAGGGGGTGGTTTCACAAACCTTATAACCCCAACATCGGGGGTAATGGTTGGAGTACTTAGTATTGCCCGTATTCCATACAACAAGTGGTTTAGGTGGTTCCTGCCCTTAATGGTGATACTAATCATTGCGGGGTTCCTGCTACTTTTGCCAACCTTATTCATTCCGCTCAGCGGGTTCTAGAGGAAGAGGTCAGGAATTGCTGTGAAATTCTGAACTAGGTGTCAGGAACATTAATGCCTGCAAAGCGGAGCAGTATCTTTTTATTCCATGTTCATACCAAATCTATCATAATTTTGGCATAAATATTTCTATTCATTCTATTAGTAGTATCTACCTATTAAAAAAATCCTTAGTTTTGAGAAAACCATAAAACCAATTCTATGAGGAAGTTAATACTACTTGCTGCAATTCTGTTTACCGTTACGGGGTTATTTGCCCAGCAAACCAGCGATGACAAAAAAGCTGAGAAAGTAAAATCGGGTTGGAATGTTGGTGGCTTACCCGTAGTCGCCTACGATACCGACCTAGGTTTTGAGTATGGAGCACTGGTAAACCTTTTCCACTACGGCGATGGTACAATCTATCCCAAGTACAAACATAATGTTTATGCGGAGGTGTCGCGCTTCACTAAGGGTAGTGGTATAAACCGATTGTTTTACGATTCAAAGTATGTTATTCCCGGACTCAGGGTAACTGCTGACCTTTCGTATTTAACTGATAAGATGTACGACTTTTATGGTTTTAATGGTTACGAATCGGTATTCAATTTGGACTGGGCCGATGATGAAAGCGACGACTACCGCAGCCGGGCATTCTATAAGTACGATAGGAAATTGCTGAGGTTTACTACTGACCTGCAAGGGAAGCTTAAAAACGAAAAGTTTGGTTGGGTTGCCGGTATTGGTCTGTATGATTTTAAAATTGATACAGTTGATGTTAATAAATTGAATAAAGGGAAAGATGATGCCGATAAGTTACCCTATGTGGGAGGTGGACTATTCCAGCGATACATTAACTGGGGACTAATTGGTGAAGATGAAAAGAATGGTGGATTTGTTACCTACCTGAAAGTTGGTGCGGTTTACGATACCCGCGATAACGAACCCAATCCTATGAAAGGGATGTGGACTGAGGCTGTTATTACCTATGCCCCATCGTTTTTAGGCATTGGAAGTAAGTACCAGCATGCAAAGCTGAGTATTATTCACCGCCAGTATTTCACATTAGTTCCTGAGAGGCTATCGTTTGTTTACAGGCTAGGTTATCAGGGTACGCTCTTTGGCACATGTCCGTTTTACCTGCAACCCAACATGACCACAATTTTCTTAAGGGGCGCAACCAACGAGGGACTTGGTGGAGCAAAGAGCCTCAGAGGTATTATTCGCAACCGCGTGGTTGGCGACGGAATTGCTTACGGCAACTTTGAAATGCGTTGGAAGTTTGCTCGATTCCATTTCATCAACCAAAACTTTTACCTATCGCTTAACGCTTTTGTCGATGGTGGACAGGTAGTTAAAAAGGTAGAGGTAGAGGTTCCAACTATTAACGAACTCGGTTATAGTCCTACCGATTACTTTAGTAATGACAAGGAAAAATTGCATACCAGTTGGGGGCTTGGCTTACGTGTTGTGATGAACCAAAACTTTGTAATAGCATTTGACCATGGACGGGCTATGATTAAGGACGATGGAGAGTCAGGAACCTACATTGGACTCAACTTTTTATTCTAAGCGCTTACCAAAAGTTTAAAGCCGGCTATATGCCGGCTTTTTAATTACATGGTTTTCAGTATCTCGGCTATGGCATATCCAAGGTAATTCCCCACGGCATAGCCAATAATTCCAATCGTTATCCCCGATAGAATTACTTTTCGATTGTTAATAGCTGCAGCAACAACCGGAACAAATGGAGGTGAGCAGATTAGTGCAGTTGAGGTGATAATGGTGGTATCAGCATCAACCTTAAATATTTTTCCTAAAACAACCTGTAGGAATAGCGAGCCAAATACCGCTAGGGTGATATACCCAAACAGCCCTGGAGTTAAACCAGCAAACCGGCTTATATCGGCCATGGAGGCTACAACAACACTAAATATCAGTATAAGGTACATCCCCGATTCAAATGTTTTTTCAATGGTGTTTATCTTTTTAAAGGTTGATGCTATAATGCTTAATGTGGTAATGGTAAGTATTACAACCACAACCTGGCTATTTTTAGGAACGAGCAGCGATAAAGCACCAGCAATGGCAAAAATTAGAATGGTTAAACCGTATGCTTTAAGAAGCGGGTAAAATATTTCGCGTTTGAAAATTCCCCAGAAAGGGTCGCTGCCATTGGTGTACTCAACTTCTGTCGTGGTGTCATCCTTGAAAGCAGGCAGGAATAGCGAGAAGAATTTTTTTCCAACAGTCATCAAGAACGCAAGGAATACTGTAGAAATTATCATATCGTAGGTATGGGTAAGGATGTAAACATCGGGGTCAACATTTAGCATCATTTTGAGCGATGCTAGGTTTGGAGTCCCTCCTGTATAAACGCCAATTAGCATTCCGCTTACTTTCCATAAATCAGCCATACCCTTGCCGATGAAAATAAAGTGTCCGGCAATCACAACCGTTACTACCGATATAATTCCGATTAATAGCGATACCATGGCTTTCCCTGCCATGCTTTTCCATTGCTTCAGGTTTGAGGAGAATAGCAACAATGGAATGGCAAGAGGAACCGTTATGGTAGTTAAGGTATCCTGAATACCTCCGGCCCATTCAGGTAAAATACCAATGTTACCCACTATTAACCCCACCAAGTATGCAATAAATACAGCCCCCAATTTGTTTACAAAAGGAAACTTATGGCATAGATGAAGAATAACAAACGGAATAAATAAGTAGAATAAAACAAGTAAAATTTGAGCCATTGTAATTAGATTTTAAAACTGGTTGTAAGTATAGCAATTTTTTAATAAAAACTGTTGATAAATAAATACCAGTTTTTGGGTTGCATAATTAACATTTTTTAATTAATTTGGCTTGATTTTTTAATATGGTAAGAATAAAGTTGCAGAAAATGAGATTGTTTTGCTTTTCAGCGCTACTTATTTTTTTTACATTGACCACACAAGCTCAGGGTCAAACACCTGTAACTAACTACAACAAGGCTTTAGCCGATTCACTTGGGGCCGATGAGTATGGCATGAAGTGGTATGTAATGGTAATGCTTAAAACTGGCACAAAACAGATAAAGAGTCGCGACTCGCTCCAGTGGTTATACAAAGGCCATGTTGATGCAATTAATGAGATGACGAGCAGCGGAATACTCATAGTTACAGGGCCAATGGGTAAGAACGATAAAAACTTCAGGAGTTTTTACATACTCAACACCAGCAAAACCGATGAGGCACAAAAGTTGATGAGCGAGAATCCGGCAGTAAAATTCGGATTGTTCGATGCGGAGTATTTTTTTTGGTATGGCCCCGCTGCCTTACCTACCTACAAGCGTTTCCAACCCATGGTTGAGGCTAAAAAGCCTTAGGGTAAAATAAGGGCTAAAGCATCACCTTTACTTCTTAAGTTACACTCTTCAAGTATTGCCGGTGCTGTGAATAAGGTATCCTGCTCTTCAGTAATTGCCTGACCCTTAACCAGAATACATGCAGTACCTGAAAATCGGTGTTTTTCCCCTTCATTTAGTTCAAATAGTTGTGCATTTCGGATAAGAGTCCTAAGCTTGCGGGTTGATAGCTCGCTATATTTTTCGCTTTGTTTAAGAAGCTCCATAGCGATATCGGCAGAAGCGCATAGTTTCAGCAATCGATTTGCCTCGGGGAATTTGCTGGTAAGCAATTTAATGGTTGAGGTGTTAATTTTGATTAGTGTAACTGGGGTTTCAGCCACATAGGAGAATCGAAGTTTCAATGATAAAAGCCACTCGTATGCCCCAAAAACATCCGAAATCTCTTTTACGCCGGTTAGGGTATCGGATTTATAGTAGTTAACTGTTCCATTGATGATTATAAAAATTCCATCGGGTTCGGAGTCCTGCTTGGCAATGACACTTCCTTCGGGGTAGATTTTTAGCTGTCCTTTGCTGATTAGGAACTGTTGGGCATCTCTGGTAAGGTTGTTTAAGCCAGGAGTGTTCCTCAAAGCAGCAGCTACCTTTAACTCAGTATTTTCTTTCAGTGAGGTGTCAATGAGCTGTTTCATTGACGCGTGGATGTATGCCTGAATTCGTTCTACCTCATCGGGTTCCAGTCGTCCCTGTTTCTTTAAACGTTCTAACATTTCCTCCTGTTGGTTCAAAAGTGAGCGTGAGGCAAGTAGGGTCTCAATACTCTGACACACATCGGGGTACTTTTCTCTTAGGTTTCGGAGGAATGTTTGACCGGTAATGCGGTTTTCGTTTAGTTCATCCTCAAGTGCGCTAAGCAGCTCAGTTTCTTTGGACGACTCTGCTATCCCTAATGAAAAGCCAATAATTAGGCTCGAAAGCGATTTTTGGTTCTCTTCCTGAGCTACCACAAAGGCTCTGGCGCAATCGTAACTCAATGCTAAACGGTTTAGGAATTTACGTTTCCAAATTCTGCCAACTAGAGGGAGATTCTGAAGCTTAGCTATTGTTTTGGGTGTAGTCCAAATATTTTCGATATCCTGTCGTTCCGAAAGGGGAATTTTCCCCCCAAAATCGAGTAGGGCATCAATTTGGTCGGACAGTAGGTTTACCCCTTCGGAGCTAAGCATACCCATACTAAACTGTCGCCAGTAACTCTCTTTCTCTTTCTGGAGCAGACGTTTACGGGTTTCGGCAATAGCCTCCTCCAGGTTAAAGTGTTGAGGTTTTTCCTCCACCGCATTGGCATCAATAAGAAAACTCGATACTTTATCCCAATCAGCTCCCGACATGTACCTGTTTTCCTTGAGCTTTTCAATTTCCTTCTCGCCGCTTAGCCTAATTTGTTGTAACGATTGCATCATAAGGCCTGCCTTAATATCACCAATTTTTGAGAGGCCAAGCTTATCAATAAGCCATCGTACCGTAGTTGCGTTAATAAGCGAAGTCAAAATAACAATACCGGCAGTAAGTGATAGGAGCTGGTTGCGGGGCTCAAAGGGAATTCGGCTATCAATGGCAACAATTAGCGCTAAGGCAAGCGCTACAGCTCCCCTTAGGCCCCCCCACCAAAGAACAATCGAATCTTTAAAGGCTATACCATATCCAATTCGGCGCATCAAGGGGTAGAAAACATAGATGGTTCCCAGGCGTGCTATATGAATGGTAATATAGACTAGCAGCAATACTTTAAGGTCGCTTAATGTGTAGTTTACCTGCTGTGCAATAACAACACCAACTATTATGAATATGAGGGTGTTTGCAATAAATGCTGCCAGTTCCCAGAACTCGTGAAGGAAGTGAGTAACCTCTGGGCTAACTTTTGTTTTCCCTGGCCCTGCCATGGATATACCCAACGTTACCACAGCAATAACACCCGAAACGTGCAAAACCGATTCGGCAATGTAAAACGACAGGTAAGCAGCCCCAATCACCACGGTAATCTCTATTAGCGCATCGTTGAATACTTTTTTAAGCCACGATAGAATACCCCAACCAATGACTGCACCCACAAGCACCCCGCCTAACGATACCTTCAAGAACTCAACAAAGGCATTTCCCCCAGCCTCGCCCGTAATCAGGCCAAATATAGTCATAAATAAAACGATTGCGGTACCATCGTTAAGCATCGACTCGCTTTCGGTAATGGTTGAAAGCCTCTTGCTTGCGCCAACCTCTTTAAGGATTGCCACAACAGCTACTGGGTCGGTTGCGCTGATTATGGCACCGAATAGGAAGGCTAGTAGTATTGTCCATTCGTTTAAGCCAATACCCATCGATTTGATGAGCAGAAGAGCAAAGGCTGTTATGACGATTGCAACCATAATACCGGGCACAGCCAGTATTACCGCATTAACCAGCGATTTTTTAAAAGTGTGTATATGAAGCGCATAGGCTGCCTCAAAAATTAGGGTTGGCAGGAAGAGGTAAAGAATCAAGTGCGGGTCGATATTCCCTGCCCAGTGTACAGCTTGCCCAATAATACCCAATCCAACTGACTGAAGAACATCAAATCGGGTAAGTAACCCTAGTACCAGTCCAATAATTAAAAGCATTATGGTGTATGGCAATAGCCCCTTGCTCAACAGGTGCCGAGTGGCAGTTCCAATAAACAACGATAGAATAATGAAAAGGAAAGGTGCAAGATTAAGGCCATGCCCTTCATGTGAGCCTTCGGTTACCTCTTCTTGGCTTTTATTATCAGAAGCTATGTTGGTTTCATGGACAACCTCCGTTAGGCTCTTGTGCGATAAACTATCGTTTTTAACATGCTCTTTTTGAATGGCAAACCCCAAATTCAGGCTTAGGGCAAATATTGTCAATAGAATAAGCAATCGTTTCATACCTGATGATATTTCAAGCAATTTACGAAAAAAGGAGTGCAAGTCAAATATTTGTTTAAATCAGCCACCATTTTGTTTAAATACTTTGAAATAGTTTCCATATCAAGTGGTTTTGGTTACATTTTGAAACAAAAATTAAGGAATGGGTAAAAAAATGTTAAAAAATATGTGATAGGGTGATAAATATTTGATTAATTTGGCAGCCAAATTTTTAAAACATAAATACTAAAAAACTGATAATTTCTTATGGAAGCTTTACTTGGTAACATTTACTTTTGGATTGTTATTGCATACTTTGCAATAGTTGTGGGGGTATCGTTTTTAACCCGGAAAGTGGCATCGCGTTCAGTTGCAGATTACTTGGTAGCTGGCAGAAACTTAGGAATTATGCTATGTTCAGTTGTAGTTGCAGCTGAGTGGCTAGGCGGTATGAGTACCATTGGCGTTAGCGAAAAGGCTTTTCAAAAGCTATCGTTTCAGCCAATTCTTTACAACGTGGCTACATCAATAGGTATGATAATCATTGGTTTTACTGTAGCTAAGCATTACCGCAAGAACAATGTTCATACAGTAAGTGAAATGCTTGAGCATCTTTTTGGCATACACGCTAAAAGGGTATCGGCTATAGCATTCCTTATAGCATATATAACGTTGGCATACGTTCAGCTACAAACAGCCACCAGCGTTATGAGTTCAATTTTTCAGATAGATTGGTTTACTTCGGTTATAATTGGGGCAGGTGTTATTACCCTTTATACCTATATCGGTGGAATGCATGCCTTAGCTATTACCTCAATAGTTCACCTGATTGTTATGTTTGTTGGACTTGGAACAGCCATGGTAATTGGCGTTGTAAAAATTGGAGGTTTTGCACATCTACAGGAATTGCTTGCCGCTAAGGGTGCAGTAGGTAGTATCTACAATCCTTTTGGCGTTAGCTTTAACGAGGCTTTTAGCCTACTTCTTGGTGGTGTTCTTGGCGGAATGGCCGCTCAGGCAAGTATACAACCAATTTTTGCTGCCAGAACACCCGAAGTTGCCAAAAAAGCATCAATTCTATCCAGTGCCTATATTGCTCCATTTGGGGTAATGACCGCCATTCTGGGTCTAATTGCGGCTACAGGTGTTTTTGAAATTGGCGCTAGCGCTCCCTCTTTCTCAGCAAAAGTTGCTATGACTAACCTTTTGGTGAATCCCCAGTTCATTCATCCAATTTTGGGCGGATTGGCTCTAGCTGGTATACTGGCAGCAATTCTATCAACTGTTGGGCCTGTGAATTTTGCTGTAGTAACCATTGCTACAAAAGATATTTACCATGGTTTTATCAACCCTGAGGCCGATGAGCAAAAGGTACTGCAAATTGCTCGTCGCCTGGTTATAATTGTTAGCCTTATTACAATTCCACTAGCATACTATTTCAAGGCTGGCGTGCTCGATTCAGCTTATGTAAGCTATGCAATTCGTGCTATTGGAGCAATTGTAATTATTGCCGGTATATATTTCAGAGGATGGATTGATGTGTTTACCGTAAAACTTGCATTTATTGGCGGCACAATAGCCGTATTCCTGTGTATTGTAGCCGATAAGCTGGGTTGGTTCCATCTCGATAAAACCTATGGAGCCGTTCTTTTCGCTTTAGCTGCCTTAGTTTTTGGATATTTCCGTAGAAAGTTTTTTGTAAAGGAGTAATTAACACCCGTACATAATGCAACGAGGACCACTATTTGGGATTAAAGTGCTAGAGTTGGCCAATGTTTTGGCCGGGCCAAGTGTTGGAGTGGCTTTAGCCGAGATGGGTGCAAGCGTAATTAAAGTTGAAAACTCGGTTACATGCGGCGATGTCACGCGAACCTGGAAGTTAACTACCGAAGACCCTAAAACCGATATATCGGGTTACTTCAGCTGCGTGAACTGGGGTAAAAAATCAATAGCACTTGACTTGAATAAGCCCGAGGGGCTTGAGGTAGTTTATCGCCTAGCCAAGGTTTGCGATATTGTTTTAGCCAGCTACAAGCCCGGCGATGCGGAAAAGCTCAAGGTAGATTACAACACCTTAAAGCAACATAACAAGTCAATAATTTATGCCCAAATAACAGGCTATGGCCTTAAGAATAAACGTGCCGGTTACGACGCAATCATTCAGGCCGAAAGCGGTTTTACCTACATGAATGGCGAGCCCGATGGCCAACCCGTAAAGATGCCTGTAGCCCTTATGGATTTACTGGCTGGGCATCAACTTAAAGAGGCTATTTTGCTGGCTTTACTTAACCGGGAAAGAAAAGGGGAAGGAGTTTTCATTGAAACAAGCCTGATAAAATCCGGTGTTGCTGCTCTGGCCAATCAGGCTACTAACTGGTTGGTTGGTAATAAAATCCCTGAGCGAATGGGCTCTGAGCATCCCAACATTGTCCCTTACGGTAAAATATTCTATACAGCCGAAGGAAAACCCTTAGTGCTAGCCATAGGCAGCGATAAGCAGTTCGTAGAGCTTTGCACAGTACTCGGGAAACCTGAACTGGCAACCGATGAACGTTTTTCAACCAATTTCAATAGGGTAAAGCACCGCATGGAATGTAACAATGCTGTGCAAGAACTGATTTCAAAGTTCAATCGCGATTACTTATTGGCAGAGTTTGAAAAACGCGCCATTCCGGCTGGTGGGGTGTTCAACATGATGGAAGTTTTTGAACTCCCTGAGGTACAGGAATTAGTTATGGATGGAAAAACAACCTCGGGTATGCCAATTAAGGGTTTACGAACAGTTGCTTTCAGCATGGGTGAAAACACTAAGCCCATTAAGCTTCAGGCTCCTCCGCATTACGGTGAGCATACCATTACTGTTCTTAAGGAGATGTTGGGCTACTCAGCAGAGGAAATTAATAGTTTAATAGAAAATAAGGTGGTTTATGCACGAAAGTAAAAAGAACCTTGCATTTATTGATGGGTCGAGGTTAATAACCGAAGCTTTGGTAAGGGCTGGCGCCGATACCTTTGTGGGCTATCCTATTACACCCGCCAACTTGCTTTACCTTTATGCTAGCAAGCGTTTTCCCACTATGCTGGCTGCCCCCGATGAAATTACCACGCTACAATGGATGAGTGGTTTTGCAGTGGCTGGTCATGTTCCGGTTACCGCAACTTCCTATCCCGGTTATGCTTTAATGGTTGAATCCATTGGTATGGCTGCCATGATGGAGCTACCCATGGTTATTGTGCTGGTTCAACGCTTAGGACCAGCCACAGGTACAGCAACCTGCGGCGCACAGGGCGATTTGAATGTGGTTTACGGTACCATGTCAGGTGGTTACTCAATACCCACTTTTTCAATTAGTAACTATCACGATTGCTGGGAACTATCGGCTAAAGCCGTGCATACTGCCATTGAACTTCGTACGCCGGTTGTGCTTCTTACATCAAAGGAGATGGTTATGACCCTTCAGTCGTTTGACTGGTCTAATCTTACTGAAATCCAGCCAAAAAAAGTTAAAAAGTTTACAGGTGGGGGAGCTTACTTGCCATACAAGGCCGATGAGACCCTTGTACCCGATTTTTTACCTGTTAGCCAAAACAAGCATCAGGTTCGCATTACTGCATCAACGCACGATACCAAGGGAATCCTACAAAATGTTCTTCCGGAGGCCATTGAAAACACAAAGCGCTTGGAGCAAAAGTTGCGTAAGCATTTAGATGAATACACGGTTTACGAGTTTGATGAACAGAATGGTTCCGATAGTCTAATTATTACCTACGATATCTCGTCGCAAGCTTCGCGCGAGGCTGTTGCACAGCTTCGTGCACAAGGTAAAAAGGTCTCTTTGCTAGTAGCCAAAACACTTTTGCCTATACCGCAGGTATATGTTGATATTGCTAACCGCTACCCCAAGGTGGTAGTAGTTGAGGAAAACCTCACCGGGCAAATGCGCCACCTGCTATTTGGTGTTGCCGGACGTAAGGGCGTTAGCGGTGTAAACGGAATAGCTAAAATGATTAGTCCAACCGAAATTGTTGAGGAGATAATGCGAAATGAGTAATACCCGTTTTTTAACCGATGCTCAGTTGCCTTTTTGCAAGGGTTGCGGACATGCCCTTGTGGCTCAGAACACCGAAAAGGCATTACAAAAGCTAAATATCAACCCCCTCGATGTGGTGTTGGTTACCGACATTGGATGTCATGGAATTGTTGATAAGAGTTTCCTGACCCATACCGTTCACGGGCTGCATGGACGGTCATCGGCTTTGGCAGCCGGGATTACTGCTGGGTTGAATAATCCCGGTAAAAAGGTGATAGTTTTCACCGGCGATGGCGGTGCAACCATTGGCATGCAGCACTTGATTGGTGGCGCTCACCTAGGCTTTGATATGACTGTTGTGGTACACAATAACATGCTTTACGGCATGACCGGGGGGCAGCCCTCCGAGTTTACCCCATGTGGTTTCAAAACGCCTACTCTCCCCGAGGGAAGTACAAAACCCGGCTATGATATATGTGAGTTAATGGTTGCTTCTGGTGCATCGTACGTTGAGCGAGTGATTGGCATTGGCGATTATTCCGACTCGCTGGTTAAAGCTTTTTCTGCACCCGGTTTTTCACTGGTTGAGGTCATGGAGATTTGCCCCAGCTACGGTGTTAAGTCGAACCCTGGCATGAAGCTTTCAAAACTAGTTGAGGACTCGGGTTGGAATGTAAAGGTTTTTGCCGATGGCAAAGGTCATTCGTTCAAAACACCTATCAACAGTGAACCCAAGAGTTTAATATCGGAAAAGTTTGAGGTTCAGGCCAAGTATTCAAGCAACATACAAAAACCTATCAGTATAATGCTTTCGGGATCTGCTGGCGAAGGCGTTCAATCAGCTGCCGAGTTCTTGGCCAAGGCTGCCATTGTGTCGGGCTTAAACAGTACCAAAAAAGGGAGTTACCCCGTTACTGTTGGCGTTGGTTTTTCGGCGTCGGAGGTAATAGTTTCCCCTAATCAAATTCTTTACACAGGCTCTCCGGTTCCCGATGTGCTTATAATCACATCGACCGATGGTTTGGGCTATGTCCGCGCAGCGGCTGGTAGAATGAAAGAAGGAGTTATCTATATTGATGATACATTGGATGCGCCTGAAACCGGTGCCCGTGTTGTTAAAGTTCCTTTCCGCGAAAGGGTAGGGGCTAAGAATAGCGCCATGTATGCGGCTTTCTACGCTGTTCACCATGAAAAATTCTACCCAATTGAGGCGCTTAAAGATGTTTTCCTCTCCAATAAAATAGCGGAAAAAGTAAATATCGAAAGTTTGCTGCAGTTTTAAGTTAGTTTATTCTTATGCACTATTAGAGCTATCCTTTACGGGTAGCTCTTTTTTTCTATTGACTTTAGTGCATAATAAGTTTATATTTAATGGTTCATAAATTTAAACTTTAAGTTATGGAACAGCAGAAGAAATCACCCATTATTGCCATACTTACCGGCGGGGGCGACGTGCCCGGACTAAACCCTGCCATACGAGCTATAACTATCAGGGCGTTACGCGAAGGTTTTAGCGTAATCGGAATCCGGCGAGGTTGGGCCGGATTGATTGAAATTATCCGCGATAAGCATGTGGATAATAGTCATTGCTTTGAGGTTTTAACCGAGGAGCGTGTTAATAAAGCATTCCGAACCGGTGGAACCTTTTTGCACACTTCGCGCACAAACCCTGCTAAGGTTGCCAAGGATAATGTACCTGAACACCTAAAAGCAAAATATAACAAGGATATAAACGATTTAACACCTGAGGTAATTAAAAACCTCTCCTTTTTAGGCATCGATTACCTGATACCCATAGGGGGTGACGACACCCTAAGCTACGGCGTTAGGCTTTACCAGGAAGGGTTTAAGGTGATAGCCATTCCCAAAACCATGGATAACGATGTTCCCGGAACCGATTACTGCATTGGGTTTAGCACTTGCGTTACACGCACAATTGCCCTTACCGATATGCTTCGCACCTCGGCAGGCTCCCATGAGCGTATCCTGGTGATGGAGGTATTTGGCCGATATGCCGGATTTACCGCCATGCTTCCTACCATGGCCGGTGTGGCTAATCGCTGTGTAATTCCCGAATACAAATTCAACATCGAGCGGCTTGCCGAGCTGTTAGTTGAGGATCGTAATCGCAATCCGAGCAAGTACTCTACGGTTCTGGTCTCAGAAGGTGCCACCTTCGAGGGACTTGAGCAAATGGTTTTCCAGAGCAGCGAGCGCGATGCTTTCGGACACGCAAAGCTCGGAGGTATAGGTGAAATTGTTTCCCGAAAGATTAAGGAGCTAACACCCAAGTTCAATAACGGAAAAACAATAAATATCATTAGCCAAAACCTTGGTTACCTGGTTCGAGGAGGTGAACCCGACGCTATCGATTCCATTGTTCCCATGGCGTTCGGCAACCTTGCACTCGATCTTATCCTAAAGGGTGTGCACGGAAGGCTTGTAGTTCTTAAGAATGGTCGTTACGATAATATGCCTATTGATGTGGTTACCAGTAAGAAGAAGATTGTGAACGTGGAGCGTTACTATAACACCGAACGTTTACGACCTTTCTATAAGAGCTTCGAGATGCAACCACTGTTCATCATGACCAGCGAGTAACAATGCATGCAACCCTTCATATCCTTGATTACTTTTTTGTTGGGCTGCATACATTCATTGTAATATTTAATCTTTTTGGGTGGGCCTGGGCCAGATTTCGGAGATGGAATCTGGCCTTACTCTTGCTAACCGGTTTCAGTTGGTTTGGCTTGGGTTATTTTTATGGTTGGGGCTACTGTCCTTTAACCGATTGGCATTTCAGTGTGCTCCAGAAATTGGGGAAGGCACCCCTTGAAACATCTTACATATCGTACTTGCTGAATAGACTTTTGCATTTGAAGGTTGATGAAACGTTGGTCGATAGTGCTACCTTTTTTGGGTTTATTGCAGCATTACTTACATCGGTTATTCTGAATATTAGGGATTTATGGATAAAAGACAACAAATAAAGGATAAAGGATAAAGGTAATATAAGCCTTTGCTGACTTATATGCTGTGACCTCTGATTTCAAATCCTTTTGCAAGCACTAACCTTTACCTGTTAAGTTTCTGGATTAGTTCGGTTGTTATGGAGTGCAGCAGCTTAATATCCTGCTCCCCTAGCTCACTGATACGCTCCATTAGCCTGCCATAGATAAGCTTATCTGGACCAAGGTCAATGGACCTCATTACAGCATCAACCTTTTTTGCCAGTGCCCTAAACGATTGGGTGGTGTCTGCCTTGGCTGAATCGTTCAAGTTTAAGGTTATTCCCGATAGGATATAGGCATACACCATTACCGATTGCGCCAGGTTTAACGATGGGTATTTAGTTTTAAGCGGAATAGTAGTAACCCTTTGGCAAAGATTTATCTCATGATTGGTTAGCCCCGATTCCTCACGCCCAAAAACAACGGCAATATTGTTGATTGTATCGCCCTTTTCCTCAATAAATACTGGCAGCTCATGGCTGTCAATAATGTCCAGCTTAATCCACCTCTCTCGGGCCGACGTGGCAAAGGCAAAGTCGATATCATACAACGCCTCCTCAAGTGTTCTGTAAACACTGGCATTCTCCAGGATATCGTTAGAGGCGTGAGCCAGCTTGCGGGCATCAACCGAAAGGTAATCGCAGGGGTTAACCAATCGTAATTCACTGAAACCCATTGTTTTCAGGGCTCGGGCTGCTGCACCAACATTTTCGGGCACTGCAGGTTCCACAAGAATAAATACAATTTTCATCTCTTTTAGGAATTATCGCAAAATTAACAATGGAATTAGAACTATTTGCTTTAATCTATTGATTTGAGTTGGCTGTATGATTAAATTTGTTTTTACACAAAAGGGTAATCGTATGAAAAAGATTTTACTACTTGCCATTTTTGCATCGGGCGTAACTATTACAGCCGCCCAGGTAAAGCTATCGCAGGAAACCCATGGTTTCTTTGCCGAATTAAAGAACCCAATGGTTCTAACTAGCTATATTGAGCCCGGACAATCGGGGAGCAACGTGGTATGGGACTTTAGCAGGTTACAGGTTCAAAATTCATTTACAGGGAATATTGAAGGCTTTTACACTTCAAAGTGTTGCAGCAAGTTTACCAAGGGTAATGTGGTGCTTGAGGAGTTCGGCAACTTCTTTGTATTTGAATCAACCCCAACTAGCCTTGAGCAGGTAGGTTACATGTCGGCAAATGGGGTAACCCGATTTGAATACACCAAACCCTTTGTTAAAATGCGATACCCGTTTACCTATGGTGACTTTTACAGGGGTAATTACGAGGGTAATTATATTGTAAACGATAATGTAATTGGCACAATTTCCGGTACTTACATGGTTGAAGGCGATGGATTTGGCAAGCTGATACTGCCTAACAGCCAAGCGCTGAACAATGTGCTTAGGGTAAAGGAGGTTAGAACCACCAAGCAGGTATTCAGTAGCGGTTCAGCACTTATCACCGATATAACTTACCGTTGGTATGTAGCTCAGCACCGTTTTCCTGTACTAGTCCTAATCCGTAGCGAGGTTAAAGGCGAGAACTCAGAGCCAGTTGTAAGCACACGGGCTGCGTATAATAGCAGTGTGATGAATGCTACCACATCAAATCAAACCAATCAAATATCAGCACTCAGCTTGAGTGTTTACCCTAACCCATATTCCGATAGGGTGAAAATTGAGTTTACCATGGCCGAGCGGGGTCATGTTAACCTTAGCATCTACGATATGAGCGGAAAGCTGGTAAAGGAAATTGAGAACAACACCCTCGATTCTGGCCTAAAACACTATGAGTTCTCAGCAAAATCGTTAGGTTTAACCAGTGGTGCTTACATACTCAAGTTAAAGGTTGGTCAAATTGAGGAAACACGCAAGCTTTTGGAGTTATAGGTCTATAATATTTTTTATTGAAGGCCGGATTTACCCGGCCTTTTTTTAATATTGACTCCATTCCTTTAAAAATTATTAAACAGATTTCAAGAACTCAATGTTTTTGGCTATTTTTACCTTAAAGCTGTGAGAAGATGTTCGGCAGGGATAGTTTTAACAAACATAGGGTAAGGGAGTTTAAGGATGGCGAAGTAATAAGGAAGGGCCCAATAATATACTGGATGTCGCGTGACCAACGCGTTGCCGATAACTGGGCGCTTATTTATGCCAAGCTAAAGGCAAATGAGCATAAGGTACCCCTCCGGGTTGTATTTACCCTTACCCCGGCATTTCCTGCTGCCAACCTCCGTCATTACGATTTCATGCTCAAAGGCCTTGCTGAGGTAGAAAAAAAACTTGCCATTGAGGGTATCCCATTCAACCTTCTTAGGGGTGAACCCGCTGAACAGCTTTGGGAATTTGCCGAAAGGGTTGAGGCTTCGCTTATTGTAAGTGATTTTGACCCGCTTTGGGTCAAACGCGACTGGAAATCGCAGCTCAATCAACGCATTACCATTCCCCATCACGAGGTTGATGCTCACAATGTAGTTCCCTGCTGGTATGCTTCGCCCAAGTTGGAGTTTGGAGCCTACACTATTCGCCCTAAAATCAAAAAACACCTATCAACATTTCTTACCGAATACCCCGATGTTAAGCTACAAGCCAAATCGGAGCCTAACCCGCATTTAACCCGTTGGCACGAGGCCTTAGTTTGGCTAAATGTTTCCGATGAGGTTAAACCTGTAAAGCTGCACGAACCCGGTGAAAATGCTGCACATGCAATGCTAGCCGATTTTATAGCCAATAGGCTTAGGGGCTATGCTGAAAGGCGCAACGATCCAACCCTTGATGGGCAGTCAAACCTTTCGCCATACCTGCATTTTGGGCAAATATCAGCTCAACGGGTAGCCATTGAGGTGCTAAAGGCACATGCGCCTGAAGCCGATAAGCAGGCATTTCTGGAGGAACTGATTGTTAGGCGTGAGCTATCGGATAACTTCTGTTTGTACAACCCAGGTTACTCGCGTTTTGCAGGGTTCCCCGATTGGGCTAAGGAATCGCACCGTATTCATCGTTTCGATGTCAGGGAATACCTTTACACCCTTAAGGAATTCGAGATTGCACACACTCACGATCCGCTTTGGAATGCTGCCCAGCTTCAACTTGTGAACACCGGAAAGATGCATGGTTACATGCGGATGTACTGGGCTAAAAAAATACTGGAGTGGACTACCTGCCCCGAGGAGGCCTTGCGTTTTGCCATTTACCTGAACGATAAGTACAGCCTCGATGGTCGCGATCCCAATGGCTATACTGGCATTGCTTGGTCAATTGGCGGGGTGCACGACAGGGCTTGGCCTGAGAGGCCAATATTCGGTAAAATTCGCTACATGAACTTTGAGGGCTGTAAACGTAAGTTCGACGTTGAAAAGTATATCAGGATGAATCTTGGTTAAACCTTTTGTAGCTAGAAGGTGTTTAACTATAAACCACAATTCCTATGAAACGATTTTTTGCCATTATTCCGATTATTGCATCAGGTATCCTATTTATTTTTAGCAACACGCTACGGGCACAGGATAAGGTATCGCCTGATAGTTACGTTTTACTCATCTCGCTCGATGGTTTCAGGTGGGACTACCCAAGCATTTATAGTACGCCCAATATCAACGCGTTTGGAAATAGTGGCGTTCGGGCTCAGTCGCTCATTAGCTGCTACCCATCAAAAACGTTTCCTAACCATTACAGCATTGCAACTGGTTTACACCCCGACCATCACGGTATTGTCAACAATTCCTTTTACGACGAGGAGTTGGGCTACTACCGGTTAGGTGATAGGAAAAGTGTTGAAAACGGCAAGTTTTACGGTGGCGAACCTATTTGGGTAACCGCCGAAAAGCAGGGTGTTAAAACGGCATCGTTTTACTGGGTTGGATCTGAAGCACCCATTCAGGGTATTCAGCCCACCTACTGGAAACGATACGCTCAAAAGGTTCCTTTTATTCAGCGGGTCGATACTGTAATTAAATGGTTCTCTTTGCCCGTTGATCAACGTCCGCGTTTAGTTACCTTTTACTACCATGAACCCGACTGGGTTAGCCACGATTTTGGTCCGGTCTCCACCCAAACCCAGAAAGTTGTTGAGCAGCTCGATAGCTTAATCGGATATTTTCTGAATCGCTTACAGGAACTTCCTATTGCCGGAAAGCTTAATATCATTATCCTATCGGATCATGGTATGGCAGAGATTTCGTCAGCTAAAGTGGTTAATCTTTCAGACTACTTCGATAAAGCCATTTTCAAGTACATATCGGGAGGTAATCCTGTTTATACACTGCAACCATTACCTGAAAATTACCGCGAGGTGCTAACCAAATTAAAATCCATTCCTCACCTAAAGGTTTGGGAGCGCAACGAGATTCCCAAACGCTATGTTTACGGGGATAACCCTCGTGTAAACGATATTCTGGTTGAGGCTGAGTTAGGGTGGAGCGTAACCTGGAGCCACGATAAGGAAAGCTATACTGGTGGAAAACACGGTTACGATAACTTAATTCCCGATATGCAAGGAATTTTCTATGCCCGTGGCCCCGCTTTCAAAAGTGGGTATGTGCACCCGTCGTTTTACAATGTTAACGTTTACTCTATCATTGCCAATATCCTGAACCTAAAACCTGCAAAAACCGATGGGAGTTTAGATGAGGTGGCGGGAATGCTGAAAAGGTAAATAAACTACTTTTCCTCTTTATAAACTGTTGACGAACGGTAGGCTCCAATACACCCAGTTCCGTTCTCAATGTTTGAAATTACTTCAAAGGTTGGGTTATAAAAATCTCTGTACCCTAACCTGTTTAATCTTAAACTCAAATAAAACTGAAACGTTTCTTCAGTAATGGAGAATAACTTAATTCTAAAATTATTTTTACTATTAAAACTAACTTCAACTACTTTTGAAATAGCGGTGTGTTTACCATTAAATGATACATCGTCAAAAATATCTGCTGGCGAGAAAATTTCATAGCTATCATTATTTATTGGAATATACTCGTTATCTTTTTGTATTTCAATTCTAGTTGCATAGTAGTTTTTTTCAAGAGGATCTGTAAAGTATATTTTAATTGTTCGTTCCATGTTGTTCTGGGAGCGCAAGATTTGTACACTATCTATTGCAACTTTTTTTGGTCTTTGTATTGGCTTATTGTAAACTTTTTCACCATTTATTAGATTTGCTTCAAATTTAAAAAATGCATTGCTATTACTATCCACTAAATAATCTGGATTTGTTCCATAAGTATTAGCATCAATACGTTCCAGTGTTACTATTAGCTGATTATCAGCAAATAATTTTATATCAGTATTGGGAATAGTATCTGAACTTTCTGAGTAGGGTGGAATAGTTTTTCCAAAATATATATTGTGAATGGTACTATCGCCTATAAAACCTAGTAATACATATTTTGAATTGTAGGGAGGCAATTCTAAATCAATAGTTTTACTTATCTCACAGCTAGTAAGGGTAAAAAATAGAACTAAAAAAAATAAACAAAACTTTACTAACCTTTTCATGGAGTTTAGAATTTATAAATAATATTAAACGAAGGTATGACTGGGAAAACCGATACAGCTTTAAATCTAACATTTGTGCTTTCCGTATCCGTTTCTTCAATTTCAACACCGTATGGATTAAATTTATTATAAGCATTATATATGCTAAAGTTATACATCAGGCTCGAGCCATCGGGATAAGGTTTTGTATAAGTAAAACTTATATCGAGCCTATGGTAATTGGGCAGTCTGTATTTGTTAAAACCATTGTATAGGGCATATGAATCAGAGAATGGAGTGTTTGCTACCATTGAACTGGGAAGATTTAATGGCAATCCACTTCTAAACTCCCATAACGCAGCCAACTTAAACTTTTTACTAAAATAGTGTTCTGTTGATACTGTCAATTGGTGCGGTCTATCAAAGGAGGAATTAAAGTAATTTCCATTATTCATATTATCGTACCTTCTTAGTGATTTTGAGTAGGTGTATGAAACCATCACTGTAGTCTTCTGAAACTGCTTGCTTAGGAATATTTCTATTCCATATGCCTTACCCTTACCATTGGATAATGTTTTTGTTTCCCAATTGGCATAAGGGAACTTTTCGGTTTCTGAGGCTGTTTGGTCTGTGAAAGGGAACCAAATTAGGTTTTTCATTTCTCTGTAATACACAGAAATTGAGTAGTTAAGCCTTATTTTTGGCCTTGTACCAGTAAACGTTGAACTTACTTGATAACCTTCCTGTGGTTTCACCAGTTGGGTTGATGACACCCAGATAACATGTTCTTTAAAGCCTTCGTTACGTATTAGTGCATGTATATACTGAGTATTTTTATTGAGCGATAAGTTGATTGAATGATTACTTGATAAGAAATGGGTTAAAGTTAGCCGGGGCTCTATACTTGAATGCCAGAATTTATTCTGGGTATATAAAGTGGTACGAAGTCCAGAATTTAACAGTAGTTTAGGGTTGATATTATATTTATCTTCTAAATAAACCGAAGTTTCAATACTTGAAAGCAAAGGCTCTTTGTACTCATAGTTCTCTAAACGAAAGTTGAAAGGTGCAATTATTTTTCCTGTAATTGAAATCCCAGTTATTATTTCGTGGTTAGGCTTTGCTTGCCATGTGGCATTGGCTTTAACCTGCAAGTCGAATAACTTGTTACTTTGAGAAAAGTATAATTTATTAAAGTAATCGGGATCTTTCCCTTTATTTTTATATGTATTGAAGGTGAAGTGAATGCCTTCATCTAGTGCTAAACGGTTATTCAGATGTTGGATACCCTTTATAGATAGTGCTCCGTTATTAATAATTGTATATTTTTTTGTCTCTTCGCCATATCTATAAAAATCTCTATTGTAATCAGTTCCCCAATAACCACTTATAAAATATTTTCTATCAGCGCTGGGTTCAAAGTTTAGTTTTCCTGAGATATCAAAAAAAGTGAACCCAAAATAGTTCTCATTTTGTTTTTTATTATACCTATCAAGTTGGTAAACTTTAAGTAGATCGAGGTATGAGGAGCGCATTGAAATAATGTATGATGATTCTTTATTGCTATCCAAAGGGCCCTCAAGGAGCAACCTACTGCTTAAAATACCTATATCTAACAGTCCTTCTTTTTTTGATTTATTCCCCTCTCTAAGGGTAACATCTACCACCGAAGATAAGGATTGACCGTAACGGGCAGGATAGTTTCCATTATAGAAATCTACTTTTTTTACTGCATCTGTATTGTAAACTGATACGAGATTAAAAAAATGCCCTGTATTGTACAGGTTTGCACCATCTATTGGGAAAAGATTCTGGTCGGTATTTCCGCCTCTAGCTATCAAACTTGCCGAACCCTCATTAGCGCCAGCAACTCCAGGCAAAACATACAGACTTTTCATCAAATCTTTTTCACCTCCCATAGCAGGTAAGCTGCTTAACAAACTTGAGTTTAGGGTCACCTTTGATGAAATTGGGTCATATTTTAGAGCCCTTCCGGTTATAACAACTTCATTAATTTGTGCCGATGGAGCAAGTAATACCTGAACTGACTGATTTTCATTCAGCTCAATGCTTTTAGTTTCATACCCAACGTAGCTAACTTCAATACTACCAATAGGTGTCGTTACTTTTAGGATAAAATTTCCATTTACATCGGTTGATGTTCCTGCTTGGCCATACCTTACGGTTGCCCCAATAAGGGGTTCTAGGCTTACTGAATCGCGTACACATCCACGGTAGTAAACCTGTGCATTGGTTTTATAAATTAAAAAAATAATGTACAATAATGTGGATACTATTTTATTAAAACCCATAGCTTAATTTTTTTTGAAACTGCCAATGTTGTACTTAAAGCTTAATTCAATATCACGAAAGTAGAAATCGCGGTAACTTGCACCGGTTATACCTGAAGGGATTCGTCCATGTTTTAAGTAGGGGTCATAGGATGTTATTAGACCAAGTTCAAATGAGTATTTTTTCTTTAAATCGAAATCTACGGAGTACTTAATTGCTCTAACAAACCAACTGTTCTGATATGAATCGTTCCTGCAATAACTTAAAAATAGAATAGGGTTAATACCTATTTTGATACTCGATACTTTTATGGGTTTGATTTGAATAAAAGGGCTTAAACCAAACTTGTATAATGAAAATCTGTCATAAGTGCTCGATACATTGTAGTTAGCATGTGCTAAGCTGGCACTTAACCCATAATCGAAAAATAATTTACTTCGGTAATACTCAACCCCCAGCCCTTTTCCCAATGACTTGTTTGCATTTCTATCGTAAATGTAATTGTTATTACTTACTGGAACTGTTTCAGTAAGCGAGAGTATTGCTTTTACTCTGAGGCTAGGTTGAGCAATCAATGTAAATGGTAAAGAAATAATGAGAATTGTCGCTCTTAACTTCATATAAAATTTGATTAAAGATCCGGTGGCATTTTAACCTTACCACCGGATATAAAAATGTTAGTAAATAGATGTGCATTGTTTTAGAACTGCTGACACACCATCCATACCTCTGTGAGTATAGTTATTGTCACCTACACTTCGGAATAAATAAGAATTTGTTATATCCTGTGATATATGTACTGTTACATTTTGAATCCTTTCAGTGAAGCCACAGTAAACTCTATCTGTGTTACTTATTAAGCCTTTATAGGTTTTAGGTACAGATCCTACTTCATTCTTAACTATCGAAAAATCATAATTTAAATAGTTATTTGTTTTATAAATTACCCAATTACCCCAAAAATTTTTTTTCAGAGCAGTCCCCTCAATCTTTACCTCCGAAGATATATTTACTTCTTGAGTACTATAAAAATATTTATAAGTATTTTCAATATTAAGGTCCAAGCAAGCCATTCTATCTCTATCATTATTTTTAACTTCACAATGATAACTCATTGGGCACCATATTGGTTGATTTTTCATATTTTCATGGTTATCAAAATTTATAAGCCATCTATTTTTAGTCAACTCAGACGCCTTAAAGTTTGACTTTTTATTTAAATAACCCTCTATTGGCATAGAATATTGATATACACTATCAAAGTAAGAGTACTGATCGCCAATAATTACTTCACCATTCCTATTAATAACCTTTCGAAGTGAAGAACTTTTTACAATGGGTTTAATAACATCATTTTCAACTTTTATTATATCTTTATTTTCATTTATTATTGATAGGTATTCTTCATATGTTTTTGCATTCTCCAACTCATATAGTACGGTTTGATATTCTTCTTCATATGAGTTAAAACCTATCTCATTTAACCATAACTCATAATTTTCATCACTTAGTTCAGAAACTTTTTGTTTAACATTTAGAAAGTCGTCTGGACTATTAAATGATAGGATGCCATTGGTTAGCTGTACCTTGTAATTTTCTTTTAGTGGATTCTGAGTTTCGAGTGAATACTTTTCACAGGAAAGAATAGCTATTCCACACACACACACATGAAATTAATGTTTTGATTTTCATAGTTTTATTATTTTAGTTAGGTTAATAGTTCACCTACAAAAGTAGAATTTACTCTTTCATTTAAAATTTTTATATTTAGTGTTTTTAAACATCTTGACAGGGATTTGATAATGGCTTAAATTACGAACGACCTAAGCAAAATATCTAAAGCATAAGCGAATACGCTTTAATAAAACAAGATATTATATCAATTAATGGTAAAGAATAATAACAAGGGTTTACCTTATAGGCAAATACGCAGCCCTATTTATATCCTCAACCGATTTTATGGGTTTGGGCGGGTTAAGGTACTGCGCCAGGAACTTATAGATTTTTACCCTAATCTGGCGCGCGGCTTTGGTATCAATCCTGTCAAAAGAGTGTCCTCCTGGCATATCCTGGAATATTTCGTACTCAAACTTTTTTCCTTCGGCCTTGAGCGATTTTATAAGGGCTTCCACTTCAATAACATACACATCGTCGTCGTTGGTGTTGGTGTGGATTAGCAGAGGGGTTTTTAGCTTGTGGGCTTGCCATGCCGGCGAGCGACGGCGGTACTCGTTAATGTCTTCGCGGGGAGTTTTACCTATGTGGTAGTCGGCATCGTAAAGCTTTCGGTAATCATCCTCGGCATAGCCATAGCGCAGTATCATGTCCGATACGGGAACACCGGCAAAAGCGCAAGCGTAGCTATCGGGGTGGTCAAAAATATTGTGCAGGGCAATCATACCCCCGTGGCTCCAGCCCACAATGCCTACGCGGTTCCCATCCACAAAGTCGTAGTTCTCAACCATGTAGTTGCGGCTGGCAAAAACATCCTCGTTTTCCAACCCTCCGTAATCAATTTGCCGCCAGAACGATTCGCCATAACCTGTGCTGCCCCGGTATTCGGGTGCAACTACAATGTAGCCTTGAGCTATCATCTCGCGAACAATATGGGTGTGGTAGGTGGTAAAATCGGCATGAACGCCTCCATGTGGCAGTACTATTAACGGGTATTTTTTCGATGGGTCAATGTTGCGGGGGATAAAAACATAGGTCCAAAATTTCAAGGGATTTTTTGCGCCTGTTTGTTCCGGGTTACGGATATGTGCCGGTGGTGGGCCGTATATAAAGACCTTGTCAATAAATGCCACATCGCCAAGCCGGTTAAACCATAGCACATCGTCAATTTGCTTTTCTAGAATGTCTAACCGATGATTCAGGCTTTCATTCTCTTTTAAGAGTTCGTTAACCTTATTCTCAAGGTTTTGCTCGGTTTGTGCAGCAACCGGCAGTAACGCCACGGCCATGAGCAAAGTAAATAGGTATTGTTTCATAGTTTTTTTTAATATTGATGCTTTGCTAAGCAAATGGTTTAGTAAAGATAATAAATTTTGTGGAATAGGCAAGAAGAACGGAAAGGGGGGGGAATGGAACAGTTAATAGGGTTCGTGAAGCGTTAGACGTTAGCCTTTTAACGGGAATGATTCGGAATGATTCGGAATGACTCGGAATAAACCTGATATGATGGTGAAGAAAGAAAGTGAGTAGCAGATACCTTGAATCCCGCTAATGCGGGACAGGCTCTTGAACCCCACTTTGCGGGACAGGCTCGTTTTAAAAATCTTTACTTTTAAATACAAAGTACGAAAGTACTGTGAAGGCAGCGATGTACAAGCAAGCAACTACAATATTCTGGGTAAGCGAAGTGCCATTATTTATGACATCGAGGGTGTTTAAGGTGCTGGCGTCTAACTGGTCGTTAACGTTGAAATGCTTGGCCATGATGCCCAAAAAATCGGGCATAGGGGTGAGATTTGAAATTATTTTAACAGGCATAAGTTGAGCTGCAGAATCGGGTAGGAATAGGCGTATAATTGGTTCAATTAACGCAAAGTAAAGCAGGTAAACTATAATGGTTAGGGCAATATTCCTGGTAAGTACAATTATTAGGAGCGCTATGGAAAAGTAGCCAAGCATTTGTATAAAAAGTACCAGAATGTACCCGTATCCGGTAAAAAGATTTTCCCATGAGTTTAGCACAGGGGTTGCAAAAAGTGCGATTAGTGTTATCAGAACAACCACGTAAATAGCGATTAGCAGTAGGAGCGATAGCTTTGCCTTAAAAAGTTGATTACGGCTAAAGCCATCGAGTAAACCACGCCGGTAGGTACCAAACAGAAAGTCGTTACCGCACAAAATAATGAATAAAAGGGCCAGAATCAGGTTAAACCAACTGGCTAACCATGCCACTGTTCCCCATGTGTATGGCTTTGAAAGTAGTATATTTGATTCTACACCATTGAAATTGAGGGTGGCTTTGTTGGCAATTGTAAGAACCAGCAGGAAAAGAATGGCATGGAGCGATATTAGTACCCAAAAGGTTGCATAACCAAGGGTTTTAATTAGCTCCGCTTTTACCGCACGTGCCATAGGCTAGTTTTTACTTTCGGACAAGTTTAATAAATAGCTCCTCAAGGTTTAGGTTGCGGATTTCGAAAGAGTTAACCACAATTCCATGATTTTGAAAATCGTTTATGAGAGTTACCTGTTGCTCGCTTTTACTCACCAGTAATTTGAAGGAGTTGCCCATTCTTTCAATAACCTCAATACTGGAATTGCTATTAAGGAAATCAATCAGACTTTCAGGATTCCTAACCTCAACTATTGCCACCTTGGCCGACGTGAGTAGTTCGTTTACCTCACCAAAGGCTTGCAGGTGGCCTTTTTTAAGTATTGCCACATGTGTACAGGTACGTTGAACCTCATCGAGGTTGTGGCTTGCAACTATAATGGTTGTACCAGCGGCATTCAGCTCTTTAATTAGGTTCCGAACCTCAACAATCCCCTCGGGGTCTAAACCATTGGTGGGTTCATCAAGTACAATAATTTTTGGGTTGCCCAGCAAGGCTTGTGCAATAGCCATGCGTTGCTTCATACCCAGCGAAAAGGTCGCAACTTTTGCTTTGAGGTTGGGGGTTAGGCCAACCCGCTCAACGGCAGGGAAAATCTCATTATAGCTAATATTCTTAGCCAGTGCGCTGATACGCATATTATCGTAAAGGGAAAGGTAAGGGGAGAATGTGGGTACTTCAATAAGAGCCCCAATTCTAGTAGTTGGAACATGGTTTGGAGGGGTATTAAACCATGTAAAGTGGCCTGAGGTTGGGTATCGTAAGCCCAATAGTATCGATAGTAGTGTAGTTTTACCGCTACCATTAGGGCCAAGAATTCCCAGTACCTGACCCTCAACAACCTCAAGCGTGAAGTTACATAGCGCTTCGGTTGTTCCGTAGTTCTTGGTTAGGTTATTTATTGATAGTAGTGCATGCATACCCACTTGGGAATTGGGTTAGTTACCCATTTCCGACATGAACTTGATACGCATCAATCGGATTTCCTCCTCGGTGATATCATCATCGCCAAGGGCAGCCATTGCTTCCTCAATACTTTCGGTCTGAGCCTCGTTACGGAAGTAGTCAAATATCTCCTCCTGCTTATCCTCATCGATTACTTTGTTGATGTAGTAGTCGATATTGATGCGCGTTCCTGAATTTACAATGGCCTCAATCTCAGTGAGCAACTCCTCCATCTCAAGATTCTTAGCCTCAGCAATATCCTCAAAATCCATTTTGCGGTCGATGCTTTGGATGATGAATACCTTCAGGAGCGATTTGTTTGCCACCGATTTAACAACCATATCCTGAGGACGGATAATTTCCTTTTCCTCAACGTATGCCTTAATAAGCTCAACAAATTCCTTACCGAAACGTCGCGCTTTACCCGCTCCAACGCCCGATATGTTCTGTAGTTCATCAATTGTGATAGGGTACTGAATGGCCATATCCTCCAGTGAGGGGTCTTGGAAAATTACAAAAGGCGGGAGGTTTATCTTCTTGGCCATTTTCTTGCGGAGTTCTTTGAGCATGTTCAACAGCTCATCGTCGGCGGCTCCGCCACCTGCCTTGTCGGGCGATAGGCCAATGGCCTCATCGTCATCGCCTTCCTCGTAGCGTTGGTCAAGGGTAAACATCACCTCCTGAGGTTTCTCAAGGAAATCCTTACCCTTTTGGGTAACCATTAGCAAACCGTAATTCTCAATGTCCTTATCGATGTACTTCATTACCAATGCCTGACGGATAATGGAGTTCCAGAACATGGGGTCTTTATCGGCTCCCTCGCCAAAGGTATCGAGCTGGTTATGCTTATACGACTTAACGGCAGCGGTAACGTTGCCGGTAAGGATATTTACAATGTGGTCTGCTTTAAACTTTTGGTTTACTGCAAGTATGGTTTCCAGAACCATCTGAAGCTCATCCTGCCCGTCGAACTGGGTTTTGGGATTAAGGCAGTTGTCGCACGAGTTGCAATTATCCTCAGTGAATTCCTCGCCAAAGTAGTTTAGTAGGGTTTTGCGGCGGCACATCGACGATTCGGCATACGATACGGTTTCGAGCAGTAGCTGTTTACCTATCTCCTGTTCCGAAACAGGCTTACCCTGCATGAACTTTTCCAGTTTCTGGATATCCTTGTAGCTGTAGAAGGTAATGCACTGCCCTTCGCCACCATCGCGTCCAGCGCGTCCGGTTTCCTGGTAGTAGCCCTCAAGGCTTTTGGGTATGTCGTAGTGGATAACAAAACGAACATCTGGCTTATCGATCCCCATTCCAAAGGCAATGGTTGCCACAATAACATCAACCTCTTCCATCAGGAACTTATCCTGATTTTCGGAGCGCGTGCTGGCATCCATACCGGCATGGTAGGGCAGGGCTTTTATGCCGTTAACCTTAAGCACCTCGGCCATCTCCTCAACCTTTTTGCGGCTCAGGCAGTAAATGATACCCGATTTTCCTGGGTTATTCTTGATGTACTTGATTATCTCCTTAACGGCGTTAACCTTTGGACGTACCTCATAGTAAAGGTTTGGCCTGTTGAACGACGATTTGAAAACTGTGGCATTCAGCATGCCCAGGTTCTTTTGTATATCGTGCTGAACCTTTGGGGTTGCCGTAGCAGTAAGGGCAATTAATGGAGCTTGGCCTATCTCGTTAATAATGGGGCGAATACGGCGATATTCAGGCCTAAAATCGTGCCCCCATTCCGATATACAGTGGGCCTCGTCAATGGCGTAGAACGAGATTTTTACCTGACGAAGGAATTGTACATTCTCATCTTTGGTGAGCGACTCGGGAGCCACGTAAAGCATTTTGGTGGTTCCTGCCATTATATCGTCCTTAACTTTTTGTATTTGAGCCTTATTGAGCGATGAGTTCAGGAAGTGAGCCACGCCATCCTCAATTACAAAGCTCCGCATGTTATCAACCTGATTCTTCATCAGGGCGATGAGCGGCGATATGATAATTGCCGTGCCATCCAGTATGAGCGCCGGAAGCTGGTAGCATAACGATTTACCTCCGCCTGTAGGCATAAGTACAAAGGTGTCGTTTCCGGCAAGAACATTCCTAATGATAGCCTCCTGGTTACCTTTGAAGGTGGTAAACCCGAAATACTTGTTCAGGTACTCTTTTAGCGAGATTTCCGATGCATCAACTTTCATTTCCTTGCGTTTCCTCTGGGTAGGTATTTAACTTTTGTTAATAGGTTTGTTTTAGCAATCAAATAAAAAAACAATACTTTTGCTCTAAGATATACTATTAAATTTAAATTAAGGTTTAGTTTAGCGTCTTTTAACAAAGGATTACAAAAGTAGTAAAAATTGACTTACAATGAACTCACTGATAAAAACTCTTGCTGTCGAAACCATTAAGTCCGAAGCTGCTGCTATTGAGAAACTTGCAGAGTACATTGACGAAAACTTTGAGCAAACGGTTAACGAAATATTTAACGGAAAAGGTAGGGTTATTGTTACTGGTATTGGGAAAAGCGCCATTATAGCAAGTAAAATAGTAGCAACCCTTAACTCTACAGGTACTCCGGCCATTTTCATGCATGCTGCCGATGCCATTCATGGCGATTTGGGGATTATCCAACCCGACGACATCATCATTTGCCTCTCAAAGAGTGGCAATACGCCTGAAATCAAGGTTTTAGTTCCTTTGATTAAGAATTTAGGCAATAGGGTAGTGGCTATTGTTTCGAATACCGATTCGTATTTGGCCCAAAAGGCCGACTATGTTTTACGCGCTACCGTTGAGCGTGAAGCTTGCCCAAATAATTTGGCACCCACCTCGAGCACCACAGCTCAGCTGGTTATTGGCGATGCCCTGGCTGTTTGCTTATTGAAACTTAGGGGCTTTACCCCTGCGGACTTTGCCCGTTTCCATCCGGGTGGCTCACTTGGGAAAAAGCTATACATGCGGGTTTCTGATATTTTTTCGCAGAACAACGCTCCCCGTGTTCACCCGAACGACCCGATACCCTCAGTGATTATTGAGATATCATCAAAACGGCTTGGGGCTACTGCCGTACTCGACGATAACGAAAAGCTTTTAGGTATCATTACCGATGGCGACTTGCGCCGTATGCTTCAGAATAACTCAACAATAGAGGGGCTTACAGCCAAGGATATTATGTCAAAGAACCCCAAAACAATCGATCCGCACGAGCTGGCCATTAATGCTTTCCACCTCATGGAACAGCATAAAATAACCCAGCTGCTGGTAATGGAGAATGATAAATACTTAGGTGTAATTCACATACACGATATACTGCGCGAGGGTATAGTTTAACCTATCCTTTTTTGCCATGAAAAGTAGGTCGGAGATGACCATTCTTGAGCACCTGGCAGAGCTACGACTGGTTTTGCTAAAAGTAGTTATAGCTGTGGTGCTGCTAAGTGTAGTTGCATTTCTTTTTGGCGAAAAGATTCTTGTGCTGCTTATGCAGGTTTCTGACCCCAGTTTTATTACAAACCGATGGTTGTGCCACCTGGCCGGCCTACTAAACTCACCCGAACTTTGTATAAATAGTCTAAGGCTAAGTTTTACTAACATTGAACTTGCAGGACAATTTACCCTGCACGTCAGGCTAGCAATTTTTGGCGGAGCAATAGTTGCTGCACCCTATAGCATAGCTACAATTGCCACATTTATTTCACCTGCACTGAAAGAAAATGAAAAAAATCTTTGGCTAAAATTTCTATTTGCTAGCTTAGCCTTTTTTGTCATAGGGGTGGTATTTGGTTACTTTATTATAGCACCCATTGCTGTTCATTTTCTGGCTAATTACTGTTTGAGCGGGCTAATAGTGAACCAAATAACAGTTCAATCGTTCATAAGAACAGTTATTCAAACAGTTTTTGCAATGGGATTAAGTTTTGAGCTGCCTTTAATAGTCTTCTATCTGACTAAATGGCATGTAATTGAGAAAGATGTTTTAAAGCGAAATAGGCCCATTGCCTTAATTGTTTTACTTACATTGGCTGCCATAATTACACCGCCCGATGTGTTCAGCATGATAATTGTAGCGGTGCCGCTTTGGATGCTTTATGAGATTAGCATTTTTGCCACTAAATGGGCTACAAACAAGTGATAAACTATGAAACGCCTTTTGTCAGTCATCCTTATAGTTTTTGTTTATACAAATCTTGCCTATAGCCAAGGGCAAATTACCAAGGTGAGGGGCAAGGTTGTTGATGCCCAAACCAATGAGCCTTTACCTTACGTTAACATTACTTTTAAAAATACTACTCAAGGCACCATCACCTCTGAAAAAGGCGAGTTTTTTCTTGAATCGCGTACTGCAACCGATACCCTTTGGGTTTCGTTTGTGGGTTATAAGCCCGCTGCGCTTAAGGTTAAAAAGGGCGTTTACCAGGAAGTTTCGGTTAGCCTTGAACCCGAATCCATTGAGCTGGAGGCCGTGGTTGTAAGGCCTGGCGAAAGTCAGGCAAATCGAATTATCCGAAATATCATTAAGAACAAGGATAGAAACAATCCTTCAAACTATACTTATAGCTGCAAGAGCTACAATAAAATACAGGTTGATATCAATAATATCGATGAGGATATAAAAAAACGTAAAGTATTCAACCAGTTTCAGTTTATATGGGATTACGTTGATACCAATGCGGTAACCGGTAAAACTTACCTGCCAATATTCATTACCGAATCGCTATCGGATTACTACTACAGGGCTAACCCAAAGATGGAAAAGGAAATTATCAGGGCAACTAAAATGTCAGGTGTTAACAACGAGAGCGTTGCACAGTTTACCGGAAAAATTTACCAGAGTGTTAATATATACGATAACTACATCAACATTTTTGACCAGGGGCTGGTAAGCCCAATTTCCAACTCAGGGCTGCTGTTTTACAAGTACGTCCTGCTCGACAGCATGTATATAGGTAGCCGTTGGTGCTACCAGATTTCGTTCCGTCCCCGCCGTAAAATGGAACCAACCTTTACCGGCGATTTTTGGGTTAACGATAGCACCTGGGCTATTGTAAAAGCCCAGATTAGGTTGTCGGATATGGTGAACCTGAACTTTGTGAACGATATGGTGGCCACCGCTGAGTTCATGCCGCTTAATGATACCCTTTGGTTTCCAAAGCAAATGACCCTTTTTGTCGATTTTAACCTGACCGATAAAACAACCGGATTCTTTGGCCACAAAACCATATCGTACAGCGATGTTAAGCTAAATGCGCAGTTCCCCGAGGAGATTGCTGAGATGCCCACCAACCTGAAAGTAGAGGAGGGGGCGCTCAACCAGAAGGATGAGTTTTGGAATCAGGCGCGCCCGTTTGAGCTTACCCCCCGCGAGGCTGGAATTTACCAGATGGTCGATTCCATTCAGCAGGTTCCCATGTACAAAACATTTATCGACATTATCGATATGTTTGTAAACTACTACTATACGGTTGGTTACTGGGAGATAGGGCCATACTACCAAACCTATAGCTTTAACGAGATAGAAGGGAACCGGTTTAAGGTTTCCGGCCGCACAAGCAATAAGTTCAGTAAAAAAGTTATGTTCGATGCCTTTTTGGCATATGGCGATAAGGATGAGCGCTTTAAGTGGGGGTTGGGCTCACTTTACATGATTAATAAAAACCCTCGCGAAGCCGTTGGCTTAAGCTATAAAAGCGATATTGAGCAGCTGGGACAAAGTCCCTATGCGCTTACGGAGGATAATATTCTTACATCGTTCCTTAGGCGAAACCCTAACAATAAGTTGACGCTTGTAAAGGATTTTACTGCTTACTATGAAAAGGAATGGTTTGTTGGCCTCTCAAATAAGGTTACCTTTAGTCACAGGATTATTTACCCAACGGAGTTTATTCCCTTTACCCCCGTCTCGGGAGCCAGCGATCTAAAGAGCATCACCAATGCCACCATTACTTTAAATACCCGATGGATAAAAGATGAGCGTTATGTTTCGGGCGAGTTCGAGAAGGTAAGTCTGGGCAGCAACTGGCCTGAGGTTAATTTCGATATTACTAAGTCGTTTAAAGGATTTGCTGGTTCCGATTACGATTTCTGGAAGCTACATTTAAACTACTACCACAAGTTCAATGTCAACCCCATTGGCTATGCCCGCTTTATTGTTGATGCAGGCAAGATATTCGGAAAAGTTCCTTACCCCTTGCTGCAGCTACACGAAGGTAACGAAACCTACGCATTTGACAGGTATGCCTTTAACATGATGAATTACTACGAGTTTGCTTCGGACCAGTATGTAAGCCTTTACTACGAGCACCATTTTCAGGGCTTTTTCCTCAACCATTTCCCACTGCTGCGTCGCTTAAAGTGGCGCGAGGTTGCCACCGCCAAATATCTGATTGGGAGCATCAGCAACGAGAATATGCAAGTGCTACAATTCCCGATAGGCTTGGGCGAGGTTTCAAAACCTTACATGGAGGTTAGCGTTGGGGTTGAAAATATTTTCAAGGTTGTTAGGGTTGATGCCCTTTGGCGCTTAACCCATTTGGACAATCCAAACATCCAGCCCTTTGGTGTTCGGGTTGGTTTACAAATCATCTTCTAAATCCTTTAGCATGACTTTTGATTTCAATCGGTTTATCAGCAGGGAAAACACATCGTGCGTTAAGTACGATTTAAGGCAGGCGATATTTGGCAAACCTGACGTTTTACCCATGTGGGTAGCCGATATGGATATTCCAACCCCTGAATTTATAATAGATGCAATCCGGAAAAGGCTAAACCATCCCGTTTTGGGCTACACATTCCGCGATTCCGAATACCATAATGCCATATCTTGGTGGTATAAACATCGCCACTGCTGGGATATAAAAGCGGATTGGATTGATTTTTGCCCCGGTGTGGTTTCGGGATTAAGTCATGCCATTAGGGCTTTCACAATGCCCGGCGATGCTATAATTATTCAACCACCAGTTTATCGGCCTTTCTTTTCTACTGTAACAGCCAATAACCGCAAACTCATTCTAAATCCACTGGTTGAGAATAACGGCCAATATGCTTTCGATTACGATTTGCTTGAAAAGCAGGCATCGCAGGGCGCCAGAATGTTGATTCTTTCAAATCCCCATAATCCCGTTGGAAAGTTGTGGAGCAAGGAGGAACTTCTTAAGCTTGGCGAAATCTGTATCAGGCACAACCTGATTATTGTATCGGACGAAATACACTCCGATTTGGTTTTTGAGGGTAATACGCATTTCTCAATTGCTTCGCTTTCGGAGAAACTTGCAGCCATTACCATTACATTTTCGTCGATGAGCAAAACCTTTAACCTTGCCGGATTGGCCAGTGGTTTTGTCATAATTCCTAACCCTGTGCTAAAGGCAAAGTATGCAGCAGAGCTGGAGGCTAGCGGGGCAGGCATGGGAAATATTTTTGGGTTTGAGGCTTTAAAAGCTGCGTTTACTCCACAAGGCCAAGAGTGGCTAAATGCGTTAATGCAACACCTCAACTCCAACTGGGAATTGCTAAGTAAGGGACTTGCTACTTATAGCAAGATTAAGGTTAACAAACCCGATGCCACATACCTTGTTTGGGCCGATTTCCGTAAAACAAACCTAACCGATGACCAGCTAAATAAGCTTTTGGTTCACGAGGCTGGCCTAGGTTTTAGTCCTGGAACTGAGTATGGCCATCAGGGCACAGGCTTTCAACGCATCAACATTGCCTGTCCTAATCAAACCATTGAGCTGGCTTTAAGTAAGTTCGCTAAAATTGCAAGACACCTAGAGTGACAGGCCAACCGTTAAGCAGAGTTAAATATATTTAATTGTTTCATTGAACCAAAAGGCGTTTACATCGGTTTATGATGTAAATCCTCTTGCCTTTATCCCTTTTTTTGAATATATTTATACTGTAAACGGATTTTTATATGCGGATTATTCTTATATCGATATTACTCATTGTTTCATCGTTGGGGGATGGTTTTGCCGATATCACTGATATTACAGGATTTTCATCTAAAATTGTGGAACTTAATGAACAGATAAGGCAAGAGCATTACGGCAAGGTTAGCTCAGTAGTTGTGCTTAACATGAGAGGTAAAACTATTTTTGAGCAATACTATGGTTTTAACAGCAGGAATAGCCTTAATCAGATTAGTTCAGTTACCAAAAGCATCACATCGTTGGCCTTAGGAATTTGCATCGATAGGGGTTTAATACCCTCAGTTGATGAGCCGGTTGTTAAGTATTTTCCTGAATACTACAAGCAGTTCAATGAGTATCCGGCCAAGAAAAATATCACTCTAAAACACTTGCTTAACCAAACCACCGGATTAAAGTGGGATGAATGGTTTTTCCCATACAACTATGCGTCGAACAGCCTGATTGCCCTTTTGGAAAGTAAAGCAAATTGGATTGACCAATTTTTCAATCTTCCTGTCGATACCCTGGCGGGTGTAAAGTTTAACTACAACAGCCTATCGTCGCAGGTAATTGCTGAGGTGGTTAGCAGGGTTAGCGGCATGCTATTTAACCAGTTTGTTGTGGAAAATATCTTTAAACCGCTAGGTATTGATGAGTACCGTTGGGATGAATACCCCAATAATCCATTCCCTGCATGGGGAGGTATATCCCTAACTACCTTTGATATGGCCAAGATTGGCCTTTTGATGCTCAACAACGGAAGATACAGGAATATACAGATAGTTTCGGCAAGCTGGATAAGCAATTCCATAACCATTCAATCAGTATTCAATGAGAGCACAGGCTATGGGCTACACTGGTGGGTTGAGCATCAGCCCGGCGAGCCTTTAATGTACTATGCAGCAGGCTATGGCGACCAGTACGTATTTGTTGTGCCAGAAAAAGAGATAGTTATTGCAATAAACTCACAAAACTTTTCCGATTACCATTGGCCTAAACCGGTAATTGATATTGCCAGAGCAATTGCAACTTCAATTTGAAAAAAGTAACCCCTAATACCAAACGTTATGTCAAAACTCACGACCAATTATTTAGGAATAGAGCTTCGGAACCCGCTAGTAGTGGGTGCATCATCGCTCACGTCAAACATCGATACCCTGAAGGCTATAGAAAAGGCCGGAGCGGGTGCCGTTGTTTTTAAATCGCTTTTCGAGGAACAAATCCAGCTCGAGGAGCTGGAGCTGGAGAATGAGCTCCAGGAGTACAACGAGCGCCATGCCGAGATGGTTAAGCTTTTCCCTACGCTCAAGCATGCAGGCCCAGCCGATCATCTGGCTAAGCTTAAAAAGGCTAAGGAAACACTTGGAATTCCGGTAATCGGAAGCCTTAACGCCATGCACCCCGATACCTGGGCTGAGTATGCCCAGGCCATTGCCGACACCGGTGTCGATGCCCTTGAGCTGAACTTTTATACCACCCCCAAGGATTTTGAGGTAGAGGGGAAAACAATTATTCAGTCGCAGGTTGAGGTGCTGCAAAGCGTAAAAGAAAAAATAAAAATTCCTATTAGCGTTAAGCTTAGCCCATTTTATACCAACCCGCTCGATGTTATTCGTCGGTTCGATGAGACCGATGTTGATGGTTTTGTTCTGTTCAACAGGCTATTTCAACCCGATATCGACATCGATAAGGAAGAGCTGGTTCAGACTATTATCCTCAGTGACTCCTCCGACCACAGGTTACCCTTACGGTTTACAGGTTTGCTATACGGCAATATTGCTGCCGATATTTGTGCTGCCACCGGTATTATGACCGGCAACGATGCCGTTAAAATGATTTTGGCCGGTGCCGATGCATTCCAGGTGGTAAGTGCGCTTTACAAGCATGGCATTGATCATATTACCACCATGCTCTCGCAAATTGAAAGCTGGATGAACCAGAAGGGGTATAAGTCGGTTGACGATTTCAGGGGTAAGCTGGCCAAAAAGAACCTTCACGACCCATTTGCCTACCGCCGCGCCCAGTATGTGGATATACTACTCCGCTCCAACGAGATTATTAAAAGCAAAGCGCTGAAATAAATAAGATTTTATGCTAACAAAGCCGGCCATACAAGCCGGCTTTGTTGTGTTAATGGATGACATTATGAAGAGTTGCCAATTGTCGGCGATTTTCTATCCAACTACACAAGAGTTTAAGCAGTCTAAAGCCCTTGAATAGCCTACTGACCTGAAAATTTTATAATACCGCGTGTTTGACGAAGGGTTTTATTCATTTCATCCAAAAGCAACATCAAGCATCATCATTGTGGCAAATCCCAACATGGCTCCAATGGTCGATAGGTCGGTTTCATTACCAGTTTGAGATTCAGGTATTAGCTCTTCGACTACAACAAAAATCATTGCTCCAGCTGCAAATGATAAGGCATACGGAAGCAACGGTGTAATTGTCAACACAAGATATGCACCAATAACTCCAGCTATTGGTTCTACAATTCCAGATAATTGTCCGAAGTTAAATGCTTTTAATCTAGAGAATCCTTCTCTTCTCAGAGGAATGGAAACGGCAGCACCTTCTGGGAAATTTTGCAAACCAATTCCGAAGGCCAATGCTAGTGCCCCTGCAAGCATTCCGGCATCAGGGTTATTAGCAAGTGCTCCAAAAGCAACACCAACTGCAAGGCCTTCAGGTATATTATGCAGGGTGATTGCAAGTACAAGCAAAACACTCCTTTGCCAAGTTGTTTTTACCCCTTCTGCTTTATCAATTGCTAACCCCATATGCAGGTGAGGCAATAATTTATCAATAAGCAATAAAAACGCACCCCCACTTAAAAATCCAATCAGGGCTGGCATCCAGGGTACTGTGCCACTTTTCTCAGCCATTTCAATTGCAGGTTTGAGAAGCGACCAAAAGCTGGCTGCAATCATTACTCCTGCCGCAAAACCTAGCATTGAATTTAATATTTTCTTATTAATGGTTTTAAAGAAAAAAACCATTGATGCCCCTAAAACAGTAACAAAATAAGTAAATAAAGTTGCAAATAGGGCAAGCAAAACAGGATTGTATTCAAGTAAAAAATCTAGGTTCATATTTATTTGTTTTTATTATGACTGCATTTGATATTTCAATTAAAATCAAAACAAAGGTAGTTCATTTTCTGTGTTAATCCTATCCCAAATTTAACGCTGTCAAAATCATTATCAGTAATATTAATCGTCTCATGCTATTTTCTTTTTAACATTACAACGGTTGAGTGTAGCAGGAGTAAGGAATTGCGGGCTTCATTACTGTCAAACTACACAGAAGTTTATGCGGGGCAGAATGCTTGAATTACCACTGAAACCCTTATGGCATATACACTTTGTTGGGTGCTGGTGTTATATTTTTCCTGTCATTTTTCTTTCAATTTGCTAATACGTTTCTGTCTGCCGTGCGTTTGGGTAGGCAAACTCTTTGGCTGGTTTTGGTCGTGTGTTAGCTTTTTGTGCGACCAGCCAATGTGCTTGACTACGAAGCGAGGCTTTCTTTATCAAAAAATTCATTGACATAATCGAAAGGAATTTTTTCCTGTTCTAATCGCCAATTGTTTGTTTTCAAAATTTCATATAGTTTTTGTTCACTGTCAGTCAAATTAAGTGATGTACAAATATTCGTTTGGGTTCCTAACTCATTTTCGAAGAATTTTTCAAAGGTTACAAAATCCATTAATACACTTTTTGTTTGCTTAAAATAATTTCTGAATTGAGATAAAATCTCAAAACCTTGTACGTCAATGTCGCCCCAATAAAGCACTTCAAGATTGGCAAACCATTCAACATTTTTGAGATTGTAAACGCTATATCCACTTCCAAATATCGCAATAGTGTCATTCATCTTTGGAAGTGTCAAAGTTGTATAAAGTGTTGTTTTGTTTTCAACAATTAAAACCTTTTTGATTGGCAAATTTAATGCTTCAAACTGGCTTTTAGGTATAGCAATATCGTCAACTCCCGAAAAGAATTTTTCTGCTATTGCTCTGTCAAGAATTTTAAACCGAATTTGAGGTTCGGCATATTTCAGGTTAAATCTTTTTTCAAACTCCTTTTCTTCGCCAATAATATGCTCTGGAATCAGAACGTTAAGCAATTCTTTGATTACCGCCTGGTTGAGTTCAATAAATTTGGTATGGACCTTTATGGGCAATTCCCTTATGTACAAATTTGGCTTGGGATTTTGTTTGAAGTATCGGCACACTTTTAAAATATTTTCCCATTCAGCTTGGTTATTAACAACTTTAATGGGGTTTTTTATTGTCCAATCTTTTAATTCTGGAAAGGCGTTAATGATTATCTCTACGCTGGTTTTGAATAATTCTGCTTCTTTTTCCTTGCCCAGAAACTTCAAGAAATCTTTTTCAGTATCAAAGAAAATTGAAATTGGTAAATCTTGTATTCCTAACGACTTTGTTTTTACTTGTTGAAATTCCAATGTGTAACCAAACCCCTTCTTTTCTTTAGATTGGCTGACGATTTGTTGTATTTCTTTCTCAAATTCGGATAAAGAAGATTTTGTATATAACTTATCGCCACGAATTACAAGTTTTTCAAAAGGCTTATTCTCAACCAATGATTGAAGAAAAGAAATGTATTTTCTTTCGGCTTTGTCTTTTATTTCTTTGGGTGTAATCATTGATTCAGATAATTTGCTTTTTCTTCTTTGAATTGTTCGATAGGCATATCATACAACCACGAATGTCTTTCTTCTTTGCGTTCAACAAAATGAACAAAAGAAATGTCGTTTTCTACAATGTGGATATTATCGCTCGGCGTAACAACCAATAATTGCAAATGAAGTTGTTTGCAAAGTGTTATCAGATAGCGTGCTTTATCTTCGTCTTGTGCCTTAAACGCTTCATCAATTGCAATAAAACGGAATGATTTTGGTTCTAATCCTTGATTATTATTTGTTAAGCCAAACTGATAAGCGATGGCTGAGCCTAGAATTGTATAGGTAAGTTGAGCTTTTTCACCCCCAGAAAGCTGACCCATTGCTTCGTACGTTTTAAACTTCTGATTGTTTTCTTTGTAAAACTCTTCAGCTTTATAAGTGAACCAGGAGCGAACGTCCATTACTTTATTACGCCATTCTTCTTTATCTAATTTTTCTATGAATGGGTGAATGTGATTATTAAAGTGATACTCTCTTCCTTCAATTGTTTTTTCCATTTGATAAACATTAGGAACGGCTTCTTCTAAGAGCTTCCTAAACTCCTTTACTTCATCACTAATTTTATTGGGTGCGACAAGTTGGATGTAGGTTTGAGGTTTGCTTTTAAAATCAATTTCTTTCAAAGAATCGTTCAAATGCTTGATGTTCTCTTTGATTGAATCTGACCAGTTCTCAAAAAACATTCTGAAATCGCCTACTTTGTTGGTAATGGTTTCCTGCAAATAATCGTTGAATTTCTTTTCAAATTTTGGCAGGTTGTCTTTTTCTAATCTTTCTAAAAACCTTTGGTATTCACTGATTAAGTCTAAATTGGTAGAATCAGGCAATGAATTCACATCAGAACGCCAATCTTTAAATTTGTTTGTGATTTCTTCTGAAGGTTGTTTAAAGGTGTTTATTTTGATAATTACTTCTCTTTCGTTTTGCTGTCTTAGATTTTTTAGTTCAGTTTCTCTTCTGGATAATTCCTTTTGAAAAAATGATTGTGTTTCATTGATATTGGAGTATTCTATATTTAAAATTTCAAGATTGGTGTTTTCAAACTCAACAATGTCAGTAATACCTGTAATCTGAATTGTCTTTTCATTTGAATTCATTTCTCTTTCAATATCCTCAATGTCTTTCTCTTTTTTAAAAATCTCTTGACCTTTATTGAAAATATCAACTGCCGACACTTGTTTTAAATTCGCTTGTACAATGCTTAGTTGTTCTTGTAATTTTTTTACCCGGTCGTTGGTTTTTTCTAAATCAGTTTTCTGTTTTTCTTTTTCAAGAATATCTTGAGCATAAATTTGCCAGTTTATCTCATCGTATTTTTCAAATTTTGAGAACAGACTATGGCATTCGTCCCTAAAAATTCCTAAATTTTTTATTTCACTATTTTTACTTGTAATAGCCTTCCTATTATCGGTTTGCTGATTTTGAAGATTAACTAATTCTTTCTTTAGGGCTGCAATTTTTTCTTTGTTATCCCAGCCCAGAACGTAATTTTCTTTTTTCGTGATATGCGGACGGTCGTCCTTTTCGTGCTTTCCTTTTTTGAATTTTATCAATCCGTTTTGGGTTATTGCCATTTCCGAATAACGCTCAAATTCGGTAAGATTATCTACGCAAACAAAATCAAATTGGTTCTGTAAATAATCTTCAATCCATTCATAATATTGTGTTTTTGGCTTAATTTCAATTTTATTTATTATAGATTTATCGGTTATGTTTTTGTTCTGAAAATTTTTGAGATAGTTTTCTTCATACTTATCATACCGAATTCTACCTCTCAAATTATTGCTGTTTACATATTCGTTTACTTTGGAGTAATAATTTGGCGGAACAATCAATCGCAGAGCAAAATTGTGAAGCACTTTTTCAATAGAAGACTCCCAATTTACTTCATCTTCTTTTACTTTGATGAGTTCACCAATAAACGGGATTTCTTCTTTGCTTGCTCCAATTTGTGCAATAATCTCATCTCGTATTTCCGCTTCTCGTCCAGCGATATTGTTTTTGTTTTTTTGTAGCGTTTGAATCGTGCTTACTAATTCCTCCGTTGATTTTGTTAATTCGTCATCTTTGTTTTTCAAGGCACGAAGATTTTCACTTTCATCATCAATTTTTTGTTGAGTGTTTTGTTTTAATTGCTTTGCTTTTTCCCGGTTTGCAATAAAAGTATCTTCATTGGGATTTGTTGGCAGGTCAATACTTTGAGCTATTTTATTGTATTCGTCAAGTTTCTTGCTTCGCAATGTTTTACTTGTCTCAAGCTGCTTAATTTCCTTTTCCAAATCTTTGATTTTACTACCAACTTCGTCTTTTTCAATAGAGATGGATATCGCTCGTTCTTCTTGTTTCAGTGATTCTTCTTTACTTCGCAATTCGGTTAACTCATCATTCAGACGTTGTAATTCTTCTTTACATTTTTCTAATTCCTTTTTGCCTAATTCAACTCCTTTTTTTGCAAACCAATAAACTGACGTTTCTTTTGTTTTTTCTAATTGCTGCAAATCAACTTGTATATTGGTTAGTTTTTGGGCAATTTCATTAATTGGTATTAATTGTTTGATTTGTTCCTTGGCTTTTTCAATGTTTGTTTTTGCGTCCAATAAAGTCAGAAAACTTTCTTTAAGCTGAATAAACTCTGTCTCAGCATCCAGCTCCTCTAACATATTTGTTCTGATAAACTCATCTAAATCTTCTAAAACCTTTACGCCTACCACCTGATTAAACAAACTTAATGCTTTAACGGAACGCATACCAAACAAACCAGCCATTCTTTCGGCATATGCCGTTGGGCCCTCAATAAATTCAATTTTCTTTTTTGTTGTATTTGAATTGTATGCTTTATCTAACCTTCTTTTCCACAATCCTTTTGAATCAAAGTCCCGAAAATCTTTTTCTATTTCAAGTGGTACATGAGCAATGCCAAATTGCCTGTTTAATTCTCCACTGCTACTAAACCAACGAACTTGAAATAGTGTAACGAGTTTTAAATCTGTGTTTTTAAAATGAGCCAGAATAACTGAGTAAGTGTTTTTATCTCTCAACTTTTGCGTAGAAGTAGAGCTTTTACCTTCTTCCTGAATATTTCCATAATGCCCCAAAACATATGTTTCTTCGGTTCGGTTACCTTTCTTATCAACGCCTGATGATTGATTGTAAAACCTATCTTTTTTTGCAGGAACCATCAATGTAAGTAATGCATCAATGTATGTGCTTTTCCCTGACGCGTTAGCACCAGTCAACAAGGAGTTATTTCCCTGCGGGTTAATCCTAAATACTTTCTCATCAAACGTTCCCCAGTTAAAAACTTCCATATATTGAAGCCTGAAACCCGCCTTGTCAGAACTTGTGCTAAACAGACTCAACATATTCCTGCAATCTTGTTTTGAAATCCTGTAAAATATCCAGTGTTATTTTTTCTTTGATAATTCTATGTATCCGGTATCTTGTTTCGTTGTCTTTTTTACTGACTTCTTTCAAATAGCCCAAATCAACAGCAGCATTGATATACCTGTCAAGTTCTTTTATGAAACTCTTTCTATTGAACTTTTCAGGGAGGAATAACTCTAATTCGTCCCTTATTTCAGTATTAGTAATAAATTTTTCAGTGGCTAACTGGGTTGGGTTGCTATCAAATTCTTCCAAACTCTGCCTAAGCACAACAAGCACAATTGATGTTTCAAAACCAATTTGTCGTCTTTGAACCAACCCCAGGGTATTTCCTTCGCTATCCTCAAGTTGCTTTACAAAGGCAAATCCTTCATCTTTTTTTATAATGAGTTCCAAACCAATTTGGCATATATAGTCTTGTATCTCGTTTTGATACATTACTACATTTTCCCATTCATTTGAGTTTCGCTCAATTGGTGATTTCAATAATCTAACAATTGCTTTGCTATATGGTTTTTTATAGTTTTCTAAATTCATTTGGTCAATATAATTTCAGGGATTTTGATTTGCTTTTTATTTTCAGGATCAAACACAATGCTTTGAGTTTTGTCTGGACTAATGACGTGTTTAAATTCTTTTACAATTCCTATGTATCCAAACAATTCAGGAAGGCCTTTATCAAGTCCACCGTAATAATCAACCACATCTAAAAGTGTTGTTTGGGATTTTTCTTTCAGAATATCTTTAATCCTTTTCCTCAGCAACTCTTTGTCAATATTTGATTGAGAAAACAGTTTTACCAAATGGTTGGAAGATGTGATGTCTTCGTCTGCAATTGTAGGCTTGTCTTTGTAGATAATGTCTTCGCTTTGGTCTGTGGTTAATTTGCGTTCAAACGTGATGTTAATCAAGATTTCGGTTTCCAATTCAAATGAAATTTCAGGCTTCTTTTTTATCTTGCTGATTTCAACAAGTTGTTTCTTTATTTCCTGAATGATGGTTTTTGTGGCTTCCGATTTAGAACTTTCGTTTTCACGGATAATACGGCTGAGCTTTTCAGCCATTTTATCGTTGGCTTTATACACTTTTTGGCCAGCACTGTGAAGATGTTTCTTCATCCCTTTCAGGAATGGGTCACTCACAGGAATTGATTTCTCTTCCAAAGTCTTGTACAATTCTTTCGTTAGGCTATCCCATTTGTTTTGCAGGTCGGGATTTAGGATGAACGACCAAAAAGCATAAAAACTTTTCCCTTGCTGGCTTTCTTTCAACGCGTCAAGTGCATCGAAAGTAAATTCCAAAATATCGCTTTTGGATAAGCTCCCGTCAGCGTGTTTTTGATAAATGCTTTTGGTGATTTCTTTGAAATTGTCTTCAACCTCTTTGAAATCAGACAACAATTCTTTTGCTGATTGATTGATTTGATTGAAACGAGGAACAATTTCAAATTCCTCGAATACTTTTACATCTTCGCCCGTTTTGATTCGTTGAATTTGTTGTTCAATTTCCAATTTCTTTTCTTCCAATAATTGAATACGTTTTTCAGAATTTTCGTTTGTATTCTCAACCAATTCTTTCAATTGATTTAAGATGTTGTTGAATTTTGATTCTGTACCAACAAATTCTTCTTTTTTCAAACTCGCTAACCAATCAATGGTTTTGCTTGAATGAGATGAAAGTTCATAAAAAACTTCACCTTGTTCATCGGGATAATTTGTTAAAAAACCTTTGTTTGTCCAACTTAAGATATATTTTTTGGCTTTTGTTTCGTAGGAATCAAAAACATCAATGTCACTTTCTTCGTCTTTCTCGATTTTTCTGTAGTCTAAGAAGTCTGCAAGTTGGGCAATAATTTTTTCTTCTGATATAGCTCCTTGCTGATTAGAAAATGTATTTATAAGAAATACTATGATAGGTTCCCTGTTTCTCAATCGGAGAAGTTCTACACTTGGTGAATTATTTAATATTTCTGTTATCTTTTGAATTTCAATCATTCTATGACAATGTTGGTGCGTCGGCAAGAAAACAACTCTTTTGCAAACTTTGGTCGTGCCTTGGCTTGTGCGGTTTGCAAATGTGCTGTTTTGTGTGTTGTCAGTTCAATATTTCGTTTTGTTTTTCTGTCATTTTAGTAGCAAATTGTCTGCTGTGTCGTTTTATTACACTTGGCGGTAGCTCGTTTATATATACACCTTTTACTTAGCCCAGGTGCATCAATACATCCAATATGGGATATATTGTACACCATTTTTCATTTTTAAGGTGTATCTATACAAAATAAATACACTTTTACGAGAAAAACAAATGGCCTTTTAACTTCTTGCAAGCTATTTTGACCATCGTATGAAGTTGGTCGTTGTTCGTGGGGCATGGTGTAAGGCCTAAACCAAGCCTCTTCCCAGAGAGAGAATGGAATAGAAAAACAAACAGGGGCATAAAAGCCTAACCCGCCAATGGGTCGGGGGTGGAACGTGGCGGTGGGCCTAGTAAGCGATACCCCATGAGCCACGCCGCAGGCGGGGCGAATAGTATCGCGTGGCAGTTCCGCCCCCGGGGCACCCATCGGGTTAGGCTTTTCGGCCTTGATTTTCTTTGGTTCTTTCTTGTATCAAGACAAGAAAGAACGCATAAATCGCTCTTTACAATGTTCCCCTTTTGCGATGCAACGGTTCGGTGTTGCTCTTTGGAATGTTATAGCGTGCATCGCTAAATAACTGGGAGTAGTCATGGAGTTACAAATCTTTAGCCCCTATGGGGCTGGAAACGTAGTTCGTTGCTCGTTGCTCGTGAATGCCTGACTCGACCTCTCATGTCATGCTGAGCTTAGTCGAAGCATCGCTTTGTACCTTCTATCCGTTTTTAATGAGATTCCTCGCATATGCTCGGAATGACAAGAAGCGTTGATTATTGTTCGTGGGAAGCTACCTCACCCCTCCTTTCCCTGAGAGGGGATGGAATGGAATGGTAAAAGCAAACAGGGCTTTCCTGTCTTGATTTTCTTCGGTTCTTTCTTGTATCAAGACAAGAAAGAACATTTAAATGGTGCTTTGCAATGCTTTTCCGTTGCGATGCAGTGGTTCACTCTTGCTCTTTGGCCTATGCATAGCGTGCATCGCTATACATGTGGGGGTAGCCATTGGGTTACAAATATTACGCCCCTACGGGGCTGAAAACGTTGGTCGTTATTTGTGAATTCAAATGGAACGCAGATGACGCAGATTGGGCAGTTTACACTGTGATACCATTTAAGTTGATTGTTGATGGTTGATAGTTGATAGTAAATTCATGTGACCCGTCCTGAAAAATGTCTACACAAAACAATGTGTATGAACAAAAATAATTACGTTACAAAACGCTACAGCGAGGGCTTCAAGCTGAAAATTTTATCCGAACTTAGCAGCGGAAAGTA